>FUFK010037571.1_pt1 | contig 30358 bp, 35 predicted proteins | sample 1021851 | NCBI WGS metagenome assembly FUFK01 (sample SAMEA51879418, study PRJEB19060) | metagenome | reverse complement strand
GCTCCAATCCAATCATTAAACTCATTATCGCTCAGAGTATCGATATCAAATTTTCTTTCTCCGCCCCACTGATAATCAAAGTTCATGTTTTTTAGTAACTTGATGTACGCCTCTCTTTCTGCCGTAAAAGTAGCACCAGCTGGCAGTTTGTTAATCCATGTCCTTGCAATGTCATCTGTATCAAGTTTTAAGCCATGTTCTTCGAGCATCATTAAAGCTAATACTGTGTAAGTGATGTCGTCATCTTGTTCAGCTCTATTAATTTTTCCCTTNCANCAATTAATTGATAAGCCTTTTATTAANGGATGCTCNACATGATTTATATAATCCCTCAANGGGAAAGACTTTGCTTCTTTAAGGTAGTTTTCTAAAGAGTCTTTTCCTTCTCGCATTGATAAAATTTCTATGGGCTTACCAAGCAAACAACCTGAAATCCTTCCTTCCCAAGCTGCTTTTATTCTGTTTGTCATTTTTTAATTTTTATAGCTTTGAGAAAAAGCTCAAAAGAATTTTATTTTCCTCTGATTCTTTCAATTATTAAGCCAATTAGTAACAAAAATACAAACAAGGCAAACCTTAAATCAGTAATAAAGGGGGTTTCTACAGGAATGGCTATCGTCTTATCTAAGGCCTCAACTTTGTATTCATGTCTTTCATCAAAAACAGGATTCAGGCCGATTTCAAACAAATCTCTTCTGCTTCTGTATCTAAATATTGCAACAATGTCCCAGTCCTCCATTCCTTGGGCGGCAACGATATCCAAAGCCGGATTTAAAACAAAAGCAAAGAATACTGGATGTGAGGCTCTTTTAAACTGTTGTGGCCACATGTATTCCATGTAGTGCATCTGCAAATCTAATGAAGTTGCTCCTTCTCCAGTAGCTTCCATAGTTCGTGGTGATTCGTTCCTATCAAGAAAGTTCACCATATAAAAGTCTTTGCCATCATCCTCATTCATGAACTNGAATGCTTTTTCCCATTGCCCNGAATCTCTTCTTGCTGAGTTACTCTCATCGAAGATTTTTTTGTANCTTTCTATTTCTTGCTCTGTNAGAGGGCCAGATAAATTTGTATACCAGAGAAAAAATAAAATATAGACCAAGCTAATTGGCAACCAGATTTTTACGGAAAGAGGCATTGATGAAATTCTAATTGTGAAATAATTAAACTTTTTTTGTTGTCCAAAATTTTAACATATTCAATGTAGTNTCATCNTTTGCAAAAAATTGATGATACAGCGCGGCAAGAATATGAATAACAATCAATGCAATGATTGCGTTGGTACAAAATTCGTGAAACCCTCTTATTATAAAAAATGTATTTTGGTTATGCGCTGCAAAAGCCAAATCGATGCCAAAAACTATTATTGGGTCTGAAGCAAAGCTCGCCATTGATATTCCAGTAATTATGAGTCCTGCCATAAGAAAATATAAAGAATAGTGTCCTAATTTTGCAGAAGCTACCTGCCAGGCAGGCATCGTTGAAGGTAGTTTTGGGGCTCCATAAAAATATCGTAATATTATTCTTAATATAAATAAGAAAGTTACGATCATACCGGCTGTTGCATGATCAGATCGTGACTCAAGTCTGTCCCATAGTTCCATATTGCCGCCAAACTTTTGGGCGACATTAAGATCCAACATGATAATAATTGCCATAAGCCAATGAATTATTTTCTGTGTCTTTGTGTAATCTATAGTCATAAAAAAGCTTAGTCTAAATCAAGGGCATATTTTTTAAGTATCTCTAAATCTATAATTTTTATAGATTTCTTATTTGTTCTTCTTAAATAAATTTTTGGCGCTTTGTTATTCTCATAAGCTTCTTTCCATCTCTCTGCACAAACACACCAGTGATCGCCTTCTTTTAGCCCTGGAAAGTTGAATTCATTTCTTGGTGTTGAAAGATCATTGCCTCNNGATTTAGAAAANTCTANAAAATCNTCTGTNATNTNNGCACANACAACATGCANGCCCTGATCCAAATTNTCNGTGTGACAAAATCCATCTCGAAAGAAACCAGTAATAGGATTTGAACAACATTCCTCTATTTCTTCTTCAAAAACATTGAATTGTTTTTCCATTTTAGGTGACCACCAAAATTATGAGGCAGAGTATTAAAGTTAATAAAGTAAGTATTACACTCAATAAGTGCAGATACTTAAAACTTTTATCTCTTCCTTCATCCCTTGCTTTGTTTGTCGCCGGAACNATCAAATACGAAATACNCATTAATAAAAAAGAAACAAAAAAAAGTATTTGAAGCGAAAGACGATCNCCAATTANTGATANGACAACTCCTANGAGACTGAGAACTGCCACATTTAAAAATAATTTTGGAAAAATTGCTCTTAGAAAGGGTCCGGCTTGTTCTTCAGAGTACACTTTAAAAATAGTAGGAGCATTCAAAGCTGCTTGAAATAAAATCATTCCAGCCATTAGTCCCGCAAGAAAAAGATATAAATTGTTCATAAGATTACTCTTCTGTTAGTGATTTTGCCCATAAAGAAATATCTGGTACTTCTTGGGCGTNGAAAATAAATTCTTGGCCNGGGCCAATATTTGTATCGACTAATAATTTTCTATTGTCTTTCCATTTTAGACGGTTTAAAAAAATATTACTCTTCTTCTTAGCAGCACTAGCAAAATATTTTTTGGGAAACTGCCACATAGATTTCTTGTGGTTAGGTGCGCTAAGCACTAGTTTTTTAGAGAATTTTTTAAATAAACCAAAATTTTTTCTTGATACATAAATTGTATTGTTTTTATATTTTCGATATTTTGGATCGTGTGGATGTGAAAGATTGTGTTTTTTTAAAAAATTAGAAATCTGTTTGTCGCCTTCCAAGATTTCTTCAATTTCTAACCAACCAAAAATTTTATGGATATCTATTTTTGGATTTTCTGTCTTTTTAAACCAGCCAAAAAATAAAAAAAGATCTCCTATACCTACATCGTTATTTTTAAGCTCAGATTGTGCGCTACCCGCCTGTCCAAAAAGTCCAATTTTGTCGTTAAGAGCGGGATCATAATGGCAAAAGTCTTCTGAAGTGACCTGTGTGGCTGAAACTTCCTTCAAAGCTTGAGTTCCATTGATACCATTGAATTTAAGCTCATGATATTTTTTTGGAGATTTTCCATTTTGAGGAATAGGAAGAGAGAAAATATCATCATTCTTAAATATGGGTGAAGGTCTACCTCCATATTTTGAATCAAATCCTTTTCTGCTTAAAATAACTCTTTTCATAAAATGATTTGTAACTATGGCCAAAGCTTTTCTTTTTCACAACCCTAGATGCAGCAAGTCTAGACAAGCCCTAAATCTCCTTGAGAAAGAAAAAGAAAATTTTGAGGTTTTCATGTACCTTGATGAGAAACTCGAAAAAGACTTTTTGAAAGAAATAATTCAAAAACTTGGCATGAGCCCAAGAGATCTTTTGAGAACAGGAGAATCTGCATATAAAGAGAATAACTTAAAAGATTCTAATATTTCAGAAGAAGAAATCATTAATTTAATGATTGAATATCCCAAGCTGATTGAAAGACCAATTTATGTAAAAGGGTCTAAAGCTATAGTTGGCAGGCCGCCAGAAAATGTTTTGAAGATTATCTAATTAATCTCTCAAAAGTTTTTTAGGTTTAAAAATATTTGTTAGTCCTATACCAACTAAAATACACAAAGAGCCCAATATCACCTTCTGATCTATATTCTCATTTAAAAATATTGCGCCCCAGAAAATTCCAGTAATNGGTACCAANAAAATTATCGAAGAGGCTTGAACTGGGGAAGATCTTTGTAACANAACAACGTACGCAATAAATGAGATGCCCGTTGAAACCAGGCCAAGGAATAAGGTTGCTAAATAAGTTTTTAGTGACAGATCAAATGAAAAAGATTGTGGCTCGGACAGAAATAAAGGAATTGAAAAAACAAAACCTGACAGCATAGTTGCAGAAGCAAGAGCTGATGAATTTATATGGTTCAATTTAAANAAGACATTGTTTGAATATGCATAACAAAAAGCTCCAATTAGGCATAAAGTTACTGGGAAAAAAACTACTCTAATTTCATCGAGTCCTATAAAAATTAAGAGTCCAATAAAGCCTGCTAGAAGACCAATTACTTGGAGGAAGGTGGTATTCTGTCTAAAAAGTAAGATTGCAATAATTAGTGCAAATAAAGGTGAAGTTCCATTTAATATAGAAAGCATACCAGCAGTAAGCTCTTGAGCAGACCAAGCAAAAAGAAAGAAAGGCAAGGCGGCATTTATTATTCCAAGTAAAATCAAAGACGGGGTCACTTTTGACATCTTTAAAAATTCTTCTTTATTGATAAACAATGGCCCTAGTAGAAGAGCAGCCAGTAAAAGCCTTATTGANACTAAGTGAGAAGGAGAAATTTCTTCTACTACTAAGCGTGTAAACATAAAAGAAGCTCCCCAGCTTAGACTCACAAATAAAACCAGCAGCCAATTGATAATTGTTGTCTTCATGATTACCTAAGCTTTTCTGAACTAATTCAAAGCTTCTTTTTCGTGAGTGGTTGGCGGGCCAAAAAAATGATCTATGGCTTGTCTCAAGCTTGAAGCTTTTTTCATATCAAGAAATATTTTATTCCAACCCATGAATGTAATTTTAATTGGATTAAAGGTATTTACATTGTTTACAAGGCCGTAATTCACAGGACTTTCCTCAGGTTGAAAAGTACCAAACAGGCGGTCCCAAATAATAAGTAAGTTTCCATAATTTTTATCTATGTATTCTGGGTTTGAGCCATGATGAACTCTGTGGTGGGAAGGAGTATTGAAAACCCATTCTAATGGGCCTAACTTGCCGATAATTTGGGTATGCCCCACTACCCCCCATAAAGTACTTATGACTCCTGCAACTGCAATCATTAAGGGGTCTAAGCCTAAAATAGGTAACACCATAAAAAAAGGCACTTTTGAAATTGGACCAAACCAAGCCTGTCTGAAGGAAACTGCAAAATTCATTTCTTCGCTGGAATGATGACTCATATGAATCGCCCAAAGAAATCTAACTCGATGAGAAAGCCTATGATAAATGTAAAATACTAAGTCTATTAAGACGAAAGTTAAGATCCATAAAACCCAATTTGGCAAGATCGCTACTAGATCAAGAATACGAAACTGATATAAAAAGAAATGAAACCCAACAATGGATCCTTTGATGGCAAATCCCATTAAGATATTTCCAATGAGAAGTCCTGAGGTACACCAAGTGTCGCCAGAGTTATAGTAATGCTTGTTTTGCCAGTTTGAAATCAAGACCTCAAATAAAATAAGGGCCAATATGATAGGAACGCCAAAGGCATAAACATCTGTGATGGTTAGTTCTGTCATTTTTCGAAACATTATATAGCCAGTTAAATCAATATTCTTGTTTTCTAAAAACTTCTGGTTTAAATTGCCCCATCTAAAAAAGGAAACCAATGAAAATAGTAGTCGATAGCCTGATAAGCAAACTTTATGAATCAGAAATTCTAAAGCTTGATCCTGATATGGAGATTATTGTGCTGAATCCTGAGGATCATACAAATCCTGCTTGGGAAAATGTTCCAGAAGTTGATGCCTTATTTTTGTCTTATCAATTTCTTTTTGCGGTACGAGACCACAAACATCTTTTCAAACCTATGTTGGAAGTTGCGAAGAAAGCTAAATTCATCCAAAGCGGATATTCGGGAATGGATGATCCTTTTTTACAAGCAGTCTTGAAAGAAACGAGCGCAATTGTTGCAAATGCAAGCAGCATATATGGCAAACCTATGGCCAATTACGTTTTAGCGCAAATGTTGAGATGGAATAAAAGAATTGATCTTCATATTGAACTTCAAAAGGAAAAAAAATGGATGCCAAATGGAGGGGACGGGGAATTAACAAATAAGAATTTAGTCATTTATGGATATGGTGGTATAGGAAAAGAAATTGCTCGAATTGCGAAGTCATTTGAAATGAACGTTACTGGTGTTAGGAGATCGCCTGTAACTTGCGAATTTGCTGACGAAGTCAAAACTCCAGAAGATTTAATGGATATGCTGCCTTTTGCAGATTTTCTTGTAACGGTATTGCCGGATAGCGAACACACTAGGAATGTAATCGACAAAAAAGTTTTCAAACAAATGAATCCGCAAAGTATGTTCATTAATGTCGGTCGAGGCAGCGCTGTGAATGAAGCAGATCTTGCAGAAGCATTAAATACTGGTGAAATCGCTGCTGCAGCTTTGGATACCACAAGAAAAGAACCTCTAGAGACAGAGTCCCCCCTTTGGGAGGCAAACAATTGTTACATTACTCCTCACGATTCTGCTCATTCTTTAATGTCTTTGCCGAGATCGTTTAATCTTTTCCTTGAGAATGTCGCTAATCTAAAAGATGGCAAACCGATAAAAAATCTATTTGAGCTGTAAAAAATGAAAATAAATCTTCTTGGCATGTCTTTAGATGCTATGGAAAAATTTTTCGTATCCTTAGGAGAAAAGCCTTATCGAGCAAGGCAAGTTTTTCAATGGATTCATCAAAAAGGAATCGCAAACTATGATGGGATGAGCAATCTATCAAAGGACCTTAAAAGTATTTTGGAGGAAAAAACAGAAATTAAACCTCCCGAAATTGTTTACGAGAAAGATTCCAAAGATGGCACTCGTAAATGGGTTTTAAGCGTTGGAGAAGGTGATTTAGTTGAGATGGTTTTAATTCCCGAGGGTAAAAGAGCAACTTTATGCGTTTCCTCTCAAGTGGGCTGCGCTGTTGACTGTAGTTTTTGTGCAACCGGAAAACAAGGTTTTTCAAGAAACTTATCAACAGCAGAAATCATAGGGCAAGTTTGGGTAGCAGAAAATTCTTTTGGAATTCCCAGGGATCATGGCTCAAAGAACGTAACAAATGTTGTGATGATGGGTATGGGAGAGCCTTTGCTGAATTTCGAACCAGTAACTGAGGCTATGAACTTGATGATGCACGATAAAGCATATGGACTATCCAAAAGAAAGGTTACTTTAAGTACCTCTGGATTGGTACCGATGATAGATAAGCTTTCTGAGGTAACCGATGCAGCATTGACCATTTCCCTTCATGCTCCCAATGACAAATTACGTAATGATCTGGTGCCCTTAAATAAAAAATATCCAATTAAAAAGCTCTTGGATGCGGTAACGCGTTACGTTGAAAAATGCGGCGATCAAAGAAAAACTACCATGGAATATATTTTAATTAATAAAGTTAACGACTCTATAGATGACGCAAAAGAATTGGCGAAGATATTAAGAGATATTCCAAGCAAGATTAATTTGATTCCCTTCAATCCATTTCCGGGAACGGAATACAAAAGACCTTCCAACATGCGGGTGGAAACTTTCAAAAAAATTCTTCAAAAAGAAGGTTATATCACAACTGTTAGAACCACTAGAGGAGAAGACATCATGGCAGCATGTGGTCAACTGGTTGGAAAAGTAAATGATAAAACCAGACGAAAAGAGAGATCTCAAAACAAAGGAAAGCAGATTGCTACTAAGCTAATTAGTTAGATTGTCTGAAGGTTTTTTTAGACGATTTTTACGAAAGATAAAAAATGCCACAGGTATACCAATAATATAAAGGATCCCAACCACAGAGAGAAACTGCCATAAAAAATTTATCATAAGTAAAACTAAAACTACGAAACCGACGAAAAACCTCAAAAAAAACTTCCTATTAACAGTGATGTTTAACTCTTTTAGTGAAAATGTTGGAATTTTGCTGACCATCAGTAAGCCAACCAGGCTAGTGTATATTGCAACCACCTCAGGATTTTCCATACCCCAATTGAAACCGAGAAAAGAATGAATCAAGGGCAGCAAAATCAGCCCTGCACCTGATGGCGTGGGTACTCCCAAAAAATAACCTTGTTTTTGGGCATCCTCTGTTGGCGGCAAGTTTAAGTTGAAAATTGCAAGCCTTAAACAAGCAAAAACAATAAATGCAGTAACAGCAAGATATCCCCAAATAGCCAATTCTTCTAGAATTCCAAAATAAACTAATATTCCAGGAGCCACGCCAAAACTCAAAAAATCAGCCAAAGAATCGAGTTCAGCTCCCAAGTCTGATTGAGTTTTTAAGAGCCTAGAAAATAATCCATCTAAGACATCACAGATTGCTGCAATAAGAATGCACACAACTGCAGCTTTAAAATCTTCTAAAACTGCAAACCTTATAGAACTTAGACCAAAACAAAGTCCGGTTAAAGTTATTAAGTTTGGAATAAAATTCTTGATACTTCTGTCAGACATAATTATTAACTCGCAATGATGCTCTCTCCAGCAATGACCTTTTGTCCCAGTTCTACTTTTGGATCGTAATTGGAAGGTAGATAGACATCAACTCGCGATCCAAACCTGATCAAACCAAATCTTTCGCCAATCTTCAGAGAATCAAACAGGTTTACAAAAGAAAGGATTCTTCTCGCAATGAGCCCTGCTATTTGAACCACAATAATTTCTTCATTTTTATTATTTTCTAGCACAAGAATATTACGCTCATTGTGTTCGCTTGCTTTGTCTAAGCTGGCGTTTATAAATTTTCCAGGAACATAAATTATGTCTTTAATGTTGCCTGCAACAGGAGCTCTGTTTACATGGACATTGAAAACGTTCATGAAAACCGAGATTTTTAATAATTCTTCAGAGCTTTTTAACTCTTTAGGTGGAAGGGTTTTTTCTATCTTGCAGATAACGCCATCTGCAGGAGAAATAATACCTGCTTCGGATAATGGAACCGCTCTTTCTGGATCTCTAAAAAACCATAAAACGAAGATCGTTAAAAGAAAGCCTAGAACTCCCAAAGGAAAGTAAAAAAAACCCAACAAAGAAGAAAGTGCAATGAATATCAAAAAAAATTTATAACCTTCAGGATGAACGCGCTCGAGAGACAACCAAAAAATAACTACTCCCATAGAAGAAATCAAAAGGTTTTGTAAACCAAAAAAAACGACAAATCCAGTTAGCTCGCCTATAAAGCTTGAGATCGCTCCAGCAGCAATAAAAAGCAGTCCAAAAACCATCAATAGTTTTCTTAAAATTCTCATCGGAGGGAGAATTATACATATCTAAAATGTTTTAAATAAATTTCTCTATGTTTTAGATTCAATAAGATTACAATAGCGCTTCAAAATGCAAACTAATTTCCATGCAAAAAAAATTAATATTTCTTATCTTGTTTTCCAGTCTTCTAATGTCTGACGAGAGATTTAAAAATACCAACAATATGCCAAATTTAAAAAGTTTTGGAGACTTTTTGAAGTGGAGCTTCAATAGAAAAAGACCAACCCCGATAAAAATAGAGTCGTCAGATGAATGGAAAAACTTTTCTGATTATGGGGAAAACTATTTAATTTGGATCGGGCACTCCACTTTTTTAATCAATATAGAAGGGACGATTGTCTTAACTGATCCAGTTTTTTCTGATCGGGCTTCTCCAGTGAAAATAGCTGGCCCAAAAAGAATTATCCCTCCAGCCATGCAAATTACAGACTTGCCTGAAATAGACGTCGTTACGGTAAGTCATAATCATTATGACCACTTAGATATCCCTTCGTTAAAAAAACTTTCAAAGAAAAATCCAAAAACTTTGTTTTTAGTTCCGAAAGGAGACCAAAAATTATTGAATCGAAAGGGTATTAAAAATACTAGAGAATTTTTGTGGTGGGAAAATATTGAAATTAAAGGAACTAAATTTACATTCACTCCTACTCAACATTGGTCGGCTAGAGGTTTAGCAGACAGAAACAAAAGCCTTTGGGGCGGATGGTTCATGTCCTTTCCAAATTTTAAAAGCTTTCATGCAGGAGATTCAGGTTACTCTAAAGATTTCCAAGATACGCAAGCAAAACTTGGCAAACCCGATCTGTCTTTGATACCGATAGGAGCGTATGCGCCTAGATGGTTCATGAAAGCAAATCATGTAAACCCTGAAGAAGCTTTACGGGTTGCCCTAGATTTGGGTTCTAAAAAAAATTACGCCATGCATTGGGGAACTTTCCAACTTACTGATGAAGAAACGTTGGAGCCACCAGCTTTGCTTGAGCAAGCCTTGACAAAAAGTGGACTGCCTAAATCCTTTTTTGAAATTTTAAAGCCTGGACAACTAAAAAAAGTTACACTCAATTAGGAGATGAAATATGGATTGTGGCTGTGGAAGAAGTCCAACGGGCAAATGTATCGGTTGGCATAAACTTTCCGAAGAAGAATACGCGGAAGCTTTGAAAAAATATAAAGCTAAAGAAGCTAACTAGTTTTTTTCTTCAATTAATAATTTGAATTTGGTGGTTGAGCCTCCTGTCCCGCTATACCCTCCTATTGAGCCATCTGATCTTATTGCTCTGTGACAGGGTATTTTTATAGGATAAGGATTTTTCCCACAAGCGTTTGCAACGGCTCTTGCGGCTTTGGGATAACCTATTGAAAGAAATTTCTATAATTCCAGGTACTTTTTTTAAAGATTAAGATTAATGCAAGCAACTGCAAGAATAACATAGATGAAAAATGAATAAGGTTTATTGGAATGCCAAATGGTTCGGGCTCTATGCCACCTTCTCCAAGAAAAACTCCACCATAGAAATTTATAGTCAGGGCAGATATTGCATACCCCAGCAAAACGCAAAGACTCATCAGTGCGGGAATGACTTCATTTTTTTCAATGAATAAGAAGTAGCTGCCTAAAATAAAAATAAAGAAGAAACTTGCAATCATCCATACTAAGTGAGTCCTAGCATGCTCATCCCAAAGCTCATTAAAAAGGTGACTGCTTCCAAGATCCATAAAAACAGGAACAACACATCCTCCTGAAAGAGCAATAAAAGTTAGTACTTTACTCATAAAGTATTTTGTCTTTTATCTCCAAAAATCTTTTACCCAAGGAGTCGGCAATACCTTTCGGTACCACTTACCACTTTTACCTGCAATGGCCTCCGGAGGGTTTGGCTTTCCATGAAAGATAACAATTCTTGTATTTTCTGGTAATTCAGGTGGATAAAAAAATTGTTTAAATCCTTTNTGAATGCAATGCTTTTTAAAGCTNTTNCACCAATCTTCAGGCCAGTAGCTCAANNGATTTTTTTTATCCATAAAAGCGGATAAATATTCTTGTTCGTTTCTGTGTTTTTTCTTTATATCAGTAAAATTATTTTTGAAATTTTCAATTACGTCTTCATGTTGCCCTATCTCAAATCTATAAACTGAACTGTTACCAGTAACATCTTTTCTGATGAAATCCTTAACTATTAAAAAATCACCTTCAATCTCAAAAAGCTCATCTAAGCTTCCCGTGATAATCAAATCTAAATCTAAAAAAAGAGCTTTTCCCTCTAAATCTCCTAGAGTTTTTGAAAAAGTTGTAAGTTTAAGCCAGCCTCTTTCAGGTATGTTATTTGGTAAATTTAAACTTGGNAGATCGAAAACTTCTACTTGTTCATNTATNCCTTNTGGATCGTCAGTGAAGCAAACNAACCTAAAAGGAATACTTAAATTTCTCGAAACCATATTGAATAATATGTTTACGTAATCTGCTGAGTATTTATCCCCCCACTTCATACAGATAACGTTATTGAGAGGAGCTGTCATCCAGATTTGTCTAGCTTTTCGATGATTTCAATGACTTCGTGGGCCCAATTTCCGATAATAGGAATAAATTCAAACTGAGCCAATANTTGGATAAAAATAGTNACCAGAACTGTAGCGCCAACAACAGATCCAAGGCCAATTGCCAAACCTCTCAAGAGATTGTAGTACATGAACTTCCATGCAGATTCATGAATTTTCATAAAATTGTGATCTTTTAACTCTTCCAGAGCATCGGCAAGTCTTTTTTGATCGTCTTCCATTTTTCCCCCTCTAAGTGAGCAGCTTGAATTGTTAAGAGGTAAGATTATAAAGTATTAACAAGTAAAAATTATATCGACGATGAAAAAAATTGAGTATTACCTAGACTGCAGTAGTCCTTGGACCTACCTTTCATTTAGGGGGATTTTAGAACTTCAAAAAAACAAAGAATTTGAAATAATTTGGAAACCCATTTTGGTTGGCGGAATTTTCAATTCGACAAATCCAAGTGTTTACGAAAGCAGAAAAAATCCAGTTAAGGAAAAATTGGAATATTCTCAAAAAGACATGGACGATTGGGCAAAACAAAGGAACATTGTATTCAACTGGCCAAAAATCTTTCCAATCAATAGCGTAAAGTCTATGCGCGGTGTTTTTTACTTCATAGATAAAAACAAAGATATAGAAGAATACCTGGAAAAAGTTTTTAAAGCTTATTGGACAGAAGGTAAAGATATTTCAAGTGATGATTGTTTGAATGAAATTGTCACTTCTCTGTCAGTCCAAGCTGAAGATTTTCTAGAATTTATCGCATTACCCGGAACCAAGGAAAGACTTGTAAAAAACACACAAGAATTAATGGATCGAAAAGGTTTTGGCTCACCAACTTTCTTTTTAGATAAAGAAGATATGTACTTCGGAAACGACAGAATTCAGCTTATAGAAAAGAAAATCTGAGAACTATTCTTTTTCTTTTTTCTTTGCCATTTCTGCAATGCTTTTGGCGTCTTGTTTAAACATGGTTTTTAAACTTTCTTTTGAGATGCCCTCGCCAAAATTCCTTGCAGCCTTTCCTACGTCAATTCCCTTCCGAACAGCGGGTCTGGATTTTATTGCATCAAACCATCTACGGACGTTCGCGAATAAATCCAAATTTACTTCATATCTTTTATAGGCAGTTACCCAAGGAAAAGATGCCATATCGGCAATGGAATAATCGCCTGCTAGGTATTCTCGCTCATTCAGAATTCTATCCATTACGCCAAGCAATCTATCGTATTCATTTTTATATCTTTCTTCTGAGTAAGAATGATCTCCCGGAAAATTTGGTGCGTAGTTAACGAAATGACTTACTTGGCCGGCCATAGGTCCTAAACCACCCACTTGCCAAAACAACCATTCTAAAACCTTTTCTCTCTCTGGGGATTTTTGGGGGAAAAATTTTCCAGCTTTTTCTCCCAGATACATTAATATGGCTCCGGACTCAAAAATGCTCATTGGCTCTCCGTTAATAATATTTTCGTGATCTACAATCACAGGCATTCTGTTGTTTGGACTAATTTTTAAAAATTCTGGGGTAAATTGATCGCCTTTGCCAAGATTTACCGGTACGACCTGATAATCCATTTCGCATTCTTCAAGCATAATGGATATTTTCCAGCCATTCGGGGTTGGAGCATAATATAAATCTATCATCTTAAGATTCGATTATTGGAAGTTTTTGCAAGCCTAAAGCTTCTCTATAGGTATTATGATAATGATGCAAAGCTGGTTCGTTTCTTCCAAAAGTAAGAAAATCAATGTTGCCAGATTTCAGTCCTTTGTGAGATGAAGCGGCAACAACATAATCTTCATCTCTGATGACGCTACCAAAAGCACTATATAGTTCTTCTAAAGGATTTTGACCGGTTTCTGGAGAAACTCCCATCTTGTCTGCCATTTCTATGGCTTCTGGATAAAAATAAAATGAGATTTTTGAAATGCTTTTATGAGGCGAATTTTCCAAAGGATACTCCTTAACAAGAAAAGCCCCTTCTGGTGTAGGCATGAAGATGATATTGGGAAATAAATAGTAAACCGGTAAAGTTCCAGTGGTTATATTCCAATCTTCTTCGGGCAGTTTTCTCATTTCGTCTATATCTCTTTTGCAAAGTATCAACCTGCCATTCCTTTCAAAACTATCAAACATTTGACAATTCCCGTGAAAAGATTGAAAAAGAGAATCTTTATGTAAAACAGAAAAATGATAAGTTTCGCCAAACGTATCGATTGCTAATTTCCAATTCATATCAGTTTTGTATTCTTCCTCATTTGAAAGAACCAACTTATCAAAGTCCCAAGCAGCAAATTCTTTTTCAAGTTTATCGCCAAGTAAATTTTTTAGATCTATTTTGCCGTCTGCTTTAGGGTGAACCCACAAGAAGCCATACTTTTCTAAACAAGGTAGTTCGGTTAACCCGTAACAATCTTTGTCAATTTTGCCAAAATGATCGCTTTTAGGATATCCAACTAAAGATCCTTTATTATCAAATGTCCAGCCGTGAAAAGGGCAAGAAAATTTTGACTTTAAGCCTTTTTTTTCAGTTTCGATTTGAGCCCCTCGATGAGAGCATACATTGGCGAAAGCTTTAAATTTACCATCAGCGTCTCTGGTGGCAATAATTGGAGAGCCAAAATCTTCAATTGTTAGAAAGCTATTGGGTTCTGCAAGATCTCCTGACATGCCAATTATTTGTGGATAATCCTGAAAAAACAAATCCCATTCAAGATCAAATCTTTCTTTGGAAGTATAGGTTTCTGCTGGAGCTTTAATTATTCCTCCTGCATCAACATTGGTTTTTGCATCTAAGTGATTTAATAAACCCTTTAAAAGCCTGGTTTGTTCCTGCTTAAGCATTTAAAAATGATAATAATTTTTATTTGATTTGCCAAATTTAAGACTATGAAAAGAATAGTCTTATGGCTTTTTGAATAGAAGAGTCATTCTGTCGCTTTCTCCTATAGCGACATATTTGTCCTTATTTTTTTCTTTAAGTCTCAAAGAAGGCGGTAAAGTCCAAACTCCTTCTGGATGGTTTTTTGTATCTTTAGGATTAGCGTTTATTTCAGATCTAGAAACTAACCTGAAACCATGTTTTTCTGCAATTTCGATCGCATGGTCTTCAGTAACATAGCCGCTTTTTTTCATATCTTTCATTGAAGTACCTTTCAAGGCTCTATGCTCAACAATGCCAAAAATCCCGCCTGATTTAAGTGCTGTAAAAGTGTTTGAAAAAACTTTATCCATCATTGGCCCAAGCCAGTTATGGAGGTTTCTAAAAGTAAGGACTGCATCTACCGATCCTGGCTCTGAAAGTTTAGAAGTTAAATCTACTATTTTTACTTTGTTATAAATTGCTTCAGAACTAATTTTTTTCTCGAAATTTATTCTGCTCTTTTTTAAATAATTATTTGATGAGTTTCTGTCAAAGTGCGCTGCAATCAAGGTTCCTGAATTATCTAGATAACTAGCTAAAATTTCAGTGTACCAACCTCCACCAGGAGAAAGCTCTACAACAGTCATAGATGGTTCTAGTTCAAAAAAAGATAATGTCTCATAAGGATTTCGATAAATGTCTCTTGATGTATTTTTTAAATCACGAAACTCATTGTTGACTGCTTTCTGTAAGGGGTCTGCTGAAAGAGAAAAGCTGAAAAATAATATAAAAAGTATGAAAAATTTTTTAGAAGAAAAATTTTTATGTAATTTAAGCTTCGTGACAATCACAATCTAATTCTTTACAAATCTGATGATTTTTATAATGGGCATAGATAACAAATAAAGAACCTAAGACCGTAAGAGACTTTTCTCCGATCTCGCCAAAAATACTTGCTGTAAGTACCGCAAAAACTAGAACAGATAGCCCAAAGGTGCCATAAAGAAAATAAGACAACTTATCGTGATTTAAATAGCCTTTAACTAANGCATAAGCGCTCACTGGAACAGCAGCAAATAAAATTGCGTAGTGCACAAATTCATTATTTAAAGAAAATGCAGCAAACCACGAAGATAAAATCAGAAAAGAAGGCATGAACAGGCAATGCAAGACGCAGATTGTCGACAATGATATTGCCAGTTTGTCTGTAAAAAGTTGCACGTTCATTAATTCTCTCCGGCTGTGCAGTCTAAATAAAAAATACCTAGGTTACAATTTTTTTGAAAGCTTAAAAGTATGAATTTCAATTTACTAGACCAAGCTGCTGTCTATGAGCACTGCAATCAACAAAGCAGGCTCGGTACCATGATTTACCCAAGCATGATTGGTCCTTCTTTGTACAACGACATCATGGGGCTTCAGCTTAACTTCTTCTTCATCAAGAATCAGACTGACATCGCCTTTTAAAAGAATGATGTAATCAATCGTATCGGTTTCATGCATGGCAGCATTTCTGGAAGTATCCACTCTGTGATGGGCAGCGCCTATTTTTTCGAAAGCTTCTGCAGTAGCTGCTTCAATCGCTTCTTGAGGAACTCCCTCTGGAATAGGATTTATCTGGAAATATCTAAACTTGGTTCCGCTTTTAACAGGGGAAAGAAGAATATCGATATCCGCACGATCCGTTTTTGATTTTGTATCAAAGCCAGATCCATCCGTATTCCAAATCTCAAACAAACCTCCTGCTTCTTCGCCAATTGATCTTGCTGGAGGACCGTCTATTGAAATTACCGATTTTCCCTCTTCGTTGTGGCCAGTGATAATTCTTCTCATTTTTTTTAAGATGCAGAAGCNTGGTTNATNAAATCNGCAGCTTTTTCAGCAATCATAATCGATGGNGCATTNGTATTGCCTCCAATTANNGTTGGCATNATNGANGCNTCTANAACNCTNANNTTNTCAANNCCTTTAACCCTCAAGCTGTCATCCACGACCGCCATATCATCATCACCCATTTTGCAGGTGCCGACGGGGTGATACAAAGTCTCGCCTGTATTTCTAACCCATTCGTCAACTTCGTCATCATTATCAACATTTAAATCAGGGCCTGGCTTAGATTGTTCGCCACGATATTCATCAAATGCGGGCTGCAAGAATACTCTTCTGGATTCCCTAAATGCATTTCTTGTATCAATTACGTCTTGCTCTTCGGAAAGATAATTAGGATACATCAGAGGCGCTTCACTTGGATCAGCACTTTTGAGCTCCAAATGTCCCCTGCTTTGAGGTCTTAAAATACAAATTACTGCACTAAACCCATGATTTTCATCAATCCCTTCCCTGCCGTGAAGGTCAGGTGAATGGAAAGAAGCATAATGAATTTGCGTATCAGGTATATCCTTTTCTGGACTTGACTTAATGAAGGCTCCAGCGCTTGTTGGTGGGAAGGCGGCGTCTCCAGTTCCAAAGAGTAGATATTTCAAACCCGATAGCTGAGTTTTTATAAAGCTAGCTGATCTATGCAGGGTTACAGGCTTTGTGCAATTGAATGAATTTACGACAGCATAGTGATCTTGTAAATTTTTTCCAACNCCCTTAAGTTCGTGAACCATGGTTATTCCATGCTTTGATAAGTCTGCAGAATCTCCAATGCCGCTGTTCATCAAAATTTGAGGGGAGTTTATTGCACCAGCGGAAAGGATGACTTCCTTATTNGCCTTTGCCGATAAAGTTTTGCCTTTGTGGAGATACTCTACGCCAATGGCCTTTTTGCCCTCAAACAAAACTTTATTCACTTGAACATCTGTTTCGGCAGTTAAATTTTTTCTATTCAAGGCAGGATGCAGATACGCTCGCGCAGAACTCCATCTTCTAGGGCCCCATTTGGTGTCACTCATAGTGTGTTCGTATCTAGAAAATCCTTCTTGATTCTCACCATTAAAATCGTTTGTATAAGGAAAACCTGCCTGTTGTCCCGCTTCGACAAAAACGTCTAATAATTCATCATCAGTCCTTTCAGACTTTTTTACATGCAGGGGTCCATTGAATCCATGAAAATCTTTATCTCCTTCTCCATTAAAAGATTCTGCTTTTTTGAAATACGGAAGGACATCATCATAAGCCCAACCGCTGTTTCCCATTTGTCTCCATAAGTCATAGTCGTGTGAATGTCCTCTGATATAAACCATGGCGTTTATTGAAGAAGAGCCACCCCAGCCTCTTCCTCGTGGCCAATAAAGCTGTCTATTGTTGGTTGTTGGTTCTGGTTCCGTTTCAAAACCATAATTCAAATTGCTTTTGGTTGGAACAATCTGGGAATAACCTGAAGGCATGTGAATAAAGAGATTTCTGTCTTTTCCTCCTGCCTCTAAGATTAATACTGAATTCTTACCATTTTCTGAAAGCCTGTTGGCCATCACACATCCAGAGCTTCCAGCTCCAACGATTACATAATCAAAAGTCTTTTCCATAGTTTCTCTCCTTCAAAGAGATTATCAATAGGAAAAAATATGTGCAATAGATTAATTCAGAACTTTTTATATGAAGTCTTTGTAATNAAAGTAATTGATNCCTGCTTTTGCTTGCAGAGAATTTTTAACAACTGCGACAGAAAGTTTTTCTGCAGAAATGCTTCTNAATTTTTTTAAAGGGCCNAATAAGAAAGGATCAAANATTAANGATACTGCATCAGCCAAAAGTATATCCANCCTGAACTTATTTCCTGTGAGATGGCCTGGTTGAAAAATATTGGTACTNTCAAANCCAAGTTTGATTATTTCCTCTTCAAGCANACCNTTNGTTTTAAGATAANAATTCCAAGAATTTGAATCNGCTGCTACTGCCGAAATAAGAGAAATATTTTTCGCACCTGCTTCTTTGGCTTTTTTAGCTATTTCTAACTGATAAGTAAAATCTACTAAGAAAAAATCTTTTTTTAGACTCGAGCTCATTAGCCCCATCACATTGTAGTAAATCAAAGGATACCCCATGGATAGGTAGACATGATCAATATCNGGAAGCCTCAATCCTTCAAGATTATCAAAATCAATTAATAACTCTTCTGCATCATCTGGCAGATTAGAAATGGCACTTCTGCCTAGAGCTATAGTTGGGCTTTTGTTAAAACCCAGTTCTTTGAGAATGTTATTTCCAAGGAATCCTGTTGAGCCTGCAAGTAAATTCATTTTTGATCTAAAAAAATAAAATCCCTAAGGCTGGAACAATTAATCCAAAAAAACCAATAAAAGTTAATGACATGCCGCCAATCCTTAAGTATCCATTTTTCTTCATAAATGAAAATGCTATGCCATGCATCAGTCTGCCCAAAGTAAAAATAATCCCGCATGCGTAAAGTAATGTTTTCGATGCATCGCTTAATTCAAGTGCCAACATAAATATCAAAAACAAAGGGGCGTACTCAATCAAATTTCCATGCCCCCGAATAGCTCTTTCTAAATCGTTTGGATCGATTTGTCTGTCAGGTTTATGAAAAGACTTTGTAACTGGGCTGCCTCTAAGATCTAAAACCCTTACAGCAAGAACTATCATGAATACAGATAATACTGCGGTGAAAAGAAGAGTTACTTCCATGATGCTTTACTCGATAACNTTTACTTCAATAATCTCAGAAACAAGAGGAGGATCATGGGGTACATGATATTTATCTCCTAAGATTAATTGAAGCTTGTGTCTACCTGGTGGCAAACTAAGTTTTGTTTCTGTTTGCCCTAAACCAAAATGTAAATGTTGTTTTGAGGATGGAATGGGCATCGAATAGTTAACTTCGTCAACATTTATTAAAAGATGATGATGGCCAGTATTATCGACATCTGTTCCTGCAGGAGCAATGCCTTTGCCAGATAAGCCAAATTGAATAAGAAAAGGAGATTTTAATTCATCTCCATCTTTAAGGTTTATGAAATAGACTTTTTCGGAAAACGCGTTAATTGAAAACAAAATTAACAAGATTCTCAGGAATAGTTTCATTTTTCTTCTATATTTATTTAACAACTTTACCGTCTCGGGCGACCTTTTGTCCTAAATTTTTCCTGTCTTTCAACTGAGATGTAGATGTTGTTACTTGCTTATAAGAGTTCAATACATTCCATTTATGAAAGCCTTCCATCAACTCTTTAATGTCGTCCTCGATAAGATACTCAGGAGGAATATTTAACGTTTTTACATATTCTTCTATTGAGATATTTTCTTTTTTCAGAGATCTTGAAAATTCCAATACATAATCCAAATAAGAAATATATTTCTNTACTATGTCGCCATCAGAGATTTGTCCATGCCCNGCTACAATAATTTTAGGATNNATTTNTCTTTGAAAATTTTTCATGGACTTCAAATAGTCTGAAACGATTTCAGATCTTGCCCATGGAATACTTCCCTTTCCAAAAATTAAATTTCCTGTCCAAGCCGCTCTGGCATCTGGGACATATACAACCGTATCACTTGGCGACATGCCAGGTCCAAAGTAATGCAATTCAACGATTTTATTTCCTAGATTTAATTTTTTCTTCTTCTTAAAAGACTCAGTCGGCAGTCGGTCTACAACATCTCTGAATAATTCTGTACTGCCGCCAACTGTAACCGAAATTATTTCTTTCCTTTTTTGCAATGAATTTTTCTTGAGAAAATCTATGGTCTTTTCATGCGCGATAATTTCAGTAGATTCAGGAAAAACATAGTTACCAAAAACATGATCGCCAAATGCGTTTAGATTTACCAAGTACTTTATTGGCAAGTCTGTGACCTTTTTTACAGCGTCAATAATTTGCTTTCCCATATTTCCCGTAAAATGAGCATCAATTACCAAAACGGCGTCGTCGCCTACAACAAACCCTGAATTATCTGCAAAAGGAGTATTGGACATTAAAGCAAAAACTCCATCATGTAATTTAACCGTCTCCAGTTCTACTCCAGAAGGGTCTAAGGGTGGAGGAACAAACCATTCTGGCCTAGCATTTGCGTAAAAGGTGCTGCAAAACAGAAATGTGCTTATCAGGCATAAAGTTTTTAGATTAAACATTTGGATTTAATATAATTCCTCAAACAGAGCATCCATTATATTAAAGTATAATTGATTCAATACAGGGAGAATAATGGATTCAAATGAAGTAGTTAATGCTTTTCAAAACGACTCGCTTGGGAGTGACGATGCCGTTGGCATTGCAGACAAAATTAAAAAAGGAGAACTGAGTGTAAGCCTTGTGACTCGAGATGCAATAGAGCGCGCTAAGGCAGTTAATCCAAAACTGAATGCAATTACAGTAGAAAATTTTGATTTAGCTCAAACAAATTCAGAAAAGCCTTTTACAGGATTCTTCCAGGGTGTTCCAACTTTTATAAAAGATACGGATGAGGTTCCTGATCTTCCATTATATTTGGGCAGCAGAAGTCTTCCGGGTGAGCCTTCGGATAAATATTCAAAAGCAGCAAAACAAATTATAGATACCGGTCTAAATTGTTTGGGGACTACAACTACTCCTGAGTTTGGCTTGACTGGGACTACTGAGAGCTTGCGATTTGGGGCAACTTGTAATCCATGGAATACAGCTTACTCGACTGGCGGATCTTCTGGTGGAAGCTCTGCCTTAGTTGCCTCTGGAGTAATTCCCATAGCTCATGCAAATGATGGAGCAGGTTCTATTCGAATACCGGCATCATGCTGTGGATTAGTCGGGCTTAAAGCATCTAGAGGTAGGATCAAAGATAAAGAAGTTCCAAGTTATTTACCTGCAAATATCTTACACGATGGTGTGGTTACGAGATCCGTTAGAGATACCTGGGCTTTCCATGCTGAAATTGAAAAAAACATTCCTGCTAAAGAATTTCCACCAATTGGCGACATATCGGAATCTTTTCCTAAAAATTTAAAGATAGCTGTATTAACAGAAAATTGTCTTGGCGAAGATAGTTCTGCTGAGTTGGTTCAGGCAACTCATGATGTGGCCAGGCTAAGCGAGTCGCTTGGCCATGAAGTCGAAATGATATCGAATCCTTTTTACAAAAAATTCGATGAAGATTTTTGGTTATTGTGGGCACACTTTGGCTTCTTGATTAGATATTCGGTAGGTAAAGAGCTAAGCTCAAAATTTGATCACACGCAATTAGAGCAATGGCCGAAGTATCTTGTCTCGCGTCATTGGAGAAATATTCACAAAGTTCCTGTAGCGTTTTGGCGCCTAAGACGCTTTGTATCTCAATATGAAACTTTTATGCAAAACTTCGACATCCTTCTAACTCCGACTCTTGGCACAACTGTTCCTAAGCTTGGTTTTTTCGGTCCAGAAGTAAGCGGACAAGAACATTGGGAAAGGATTAACGATTTTCTCCCATTTACTAAGTATCAGAATATATCGGGTGCGCCTGCTATTACTTTGCCTTGTGGCACTGACTTAAAAGGTTTGCCAATAGGCATTCAGCTTTCAAGTCGTTTGGGAGAAGATCGGCTTCTGCTTAAACTGAGCCTTCAGCTTGAACAAAATTCGAACTGGAAAAGCTTGAACAAGTAAAATTTTATCAGCCCTTCTTTGTTTGGGAATTAGGAAAAATTCTCCATTGGTTAACTTTATGGGTTGCGCTCAGTACCAATAGACCAGCAAAGATTCCTAAGTTCTTAACGAAGTTCTGAGTTTCATGTCCTGCATCTGTATTTGGATAATCATTCCAAAAATCATGTACGCCGATATTAATGAAAATAGTTAGTGCGGCCAGAATCAAAGCAGATTCTTTTATGCGATAACCCAAGATAAGAGTGGTTCCTAAAATCAATTGCATAGCTATTGTGACGGGTAAGAGAATGCTCACCCAGGGTATAGAATGCAATGCCATGTAATCAGCTGTGAATTCATAGGTCGGAATTTTAGAAATCCCTGGTAGAAAAAAATAAAGTCCAAGCAGTACTCTGCCGGTTGTGATGCAGATTTTTTCAAGAAGTTTCCAATTATTATCCATTCTTTATTTAGTTTTTGATTCTTTAATGAGCTTGATAAGATTTTCGTGAATTATAAGCGCTGTATTTGGACCCAGAGACACTACCTCGCCATAAGTTTCTTCATTCTCTCCATAAATCCAAGGGGCTTCGTCATCCCATTCGCTTATAGGGATGATGTAACCAATAGCATCGTTAGCCAAATTCACCATTAAATTAAGTTTGTTTGGAAATTGACTTCGTAAATGAGGAACTTCTTTAGGCGCAATGTCGTAATCTGCGCCGATAGGATTTTCTATTCCTCCAACAGCAATTTCTGGATAGAGTTCTCCAGGAACGCCGGTGATAGATGCGTCGCCTATTTTTATGAATGCAACTTCACTTAGATAGCGCATAAATGGTGGCATCAGACTGAATTTAGGATCGGTATCAATTACACCAAGCAAAGTGCCTAATGAAAGCATGAAATTTTCTATACCCAACTCTATTTCTGTCGAGTGGACAGTTATTGATGGCTTTAGAGACTGCTTGAAATCACCTGACTGAAAAGCCTCTATGACACTACTTGCTAAGCTATATCCGTATGTACGTGCCTTGGCATGACTAGGGTTAGTGAGCGTTTTTTTTAAGACAGGATCGTAAATTGGATCGGTTGGTCCTGAAGTCATTAAGCCCCCTATATTTCCTGTTAGCCATAGCGTGGTTCCGCCGAGTCCATCTCTGATAAGCTGATCGTTATAGTAAATACCTTCACTGATGCCTTTTCTTAAGTAGCCTGCAACATCAGCAGTTAATTCTAAATTTTTATCCCATGTAAGTTCGACATGAATTCCAAAGTTGATTAATGAGCCGATAATTGAGCCATCAGGGCGATTAAACAAAATTGCTCTGATGTCATCGTCTATCACGATGGGTTTTCGTTTGTCTTTGATAGGCGTGAGCGGATTAGTCGGAATTAAGGCCAAGCTCATTTCTGCAGGCTCCAAGTTGTCTATAGCTATTTTTAATGAGTTAATGAAAGTTGTTTTGAGCTGCTCCATATAACCTTCATCAACGCCGCTTTTTAAAAAACTTGGACCCCAAAGACCTTGAGTATCTGGTCCCTCATGATTATGAGTGGCATGCACCATGATGTAATCTAGACCCCACTCCGCAGGAACATCCTCACGCACACTGAGTACAAATTTTCTCATTAGCCCTATAGTGTCAGCGCTAATTATTCCTATCCGAGTCTGACCATCATCGATCACAGCAGTTACCGCCATGAGGTCATCTTTAACTCCTTGCGCGGCTCGTTTATTTTGAAACCCTGCCATCCACACGGCATCAAATTTGTTATTGTCATTAACGTCAGTCCAGCTATCAATATCCGAGTCAAATTGAGCGTCGTTATTTATATCTTCCCATTCATCGATTAGCTCAGGGGTAATTGAAAGCTCAGCAAATCCAACTTTAAATTCGTTGGCATAAATTTGAGAAGCCAAAAAAATACTTAACATTATAAAAATGTAAAGTCTGTTTTTTGGAAAACTAAAAAAAATCAAAAATTACTCTACCGTTACGGATTTAGCCAAATTTCTTGGCTGATCAATGTCAGTGCCTCTCAATAATGCGACCTCGTAAGAAAGAATTTGAAGTGGAATTGAATAAAGTATTGGAGTTAATAAGAAATCGCAATCTGGCATGCTGACGTAATGACCTGATGATAACTCTAGTCTTTCTTTAGCGTTGCCAAAGACATAAAGTGCTCCGCCTCTTGCTTTGACTTCTTCTAGATTTGAAACAAGTTTTTCTGCCAATTCGTACTCTGGCGCAATGGCTATCACTGGCATTTCTTCGTCAATTAATGCTAGTGGACCATGCTTAAGCTCACCGGCCGGATAAGCTTCAGCATGAATATAGGAAATCTCTTTTAATTTCAAGGCGCCCTCTTTCGCAATCGGATAGAAAATACCTCTGCCAAGAAAAAGAGCATTGTTTTTGTTAGCTATTTCAGAAGCAAAACCCATGATTTCGTCTTTCAATAATAGAGCTTCAGATATTTTTTCTGGCAGGGTTCTTAGAGCTTCAATAATTCGACCACGAAGCCTCGGATTTTTTCCAGATGCTTTTGCCAAAGCCAAAGTCAACAACATTAAAGCAACCAATTGAGTGGTAAAACATTTGGTAGAGGCTACACCTACTTCTTGACCAGCATTAGTTAACAACAAATAATCGGCTTCTCTTGCAAGAGTGCTTGTAGGAGTATTGCAAATTCCCAAAGTCGCTAGATAGTCTTTTTCTTTGGCATATCTAAGAGCTGCCAAAGTATCTGCCGTTTCTCCGGACTGCGATATAGCAATTAAAAGCGTATCTTCGTCAATATAAGGATTTTTATACCTGTATTCACTTGCGTAATCGATTTGAGTAGGTAATCCAGAAATTGCAGAAAACCAATTGGCTGCCACTCTTCCTGCATGCAATGCGGTGCCGCAAGCCACTATTTGCACTCTCTTAACTTTTGCAAGCAAATCTGAAGAACCTTCGCCAAAAATATTATCTAACACATCTTCGCCACCGATCCTGCCATCTAGGGTATTAAGAATGGCGCCAGGCTGCTCAAATATTTCTTTTTCCATGTAGTGTCTGAAGTTTCCTTTTGAAGACGCTTGTGCATTAACATCTATAGATAACTCTTCACGATTGGTTAATTTATCTTGGTCATCATAAATTTCTACTTGATCAGAAGATATTCTTGCTACATCACCATCTTCCATAATTAAAAAGTTTTTTGTTAATTCCGCTAGAGCCAAAGGATCGGATGCGGCAAAGTTTTCTTTTTTGCCCAAGCCAATCACTAGAGGAGATCTATTTCTGGCAAGTACAAGGCTATCAGGGTCTTTTTGGTCAAGCGCAGCAATAGCATAAGCTCCTTCTAATTTATTTTTTAAAGCTTGCATGGCCTTTAATAAAGAATCATTGGTTTTCAAAAAATGATCAAGCAAGTGGGCAATTAATTCAGAGTCTGTCTTTGAATAAAAAGTATAGTCTTGAGCAGTCAACTCATTCTTTAGCTCGATATAATTTTCAATGATTCCATTATGGACGATAAAAACTCGGTCGTTAGATTGATGAGGATGCGCATTGATTTCAGAAGGTTCGCCATGTGTTGCCCAACGAGTGTGAGCAATGCCAACTTTGCCTTTTGGCTTTTCCGATTTCATTTTTTCTTCCAGAAGGTTAACTTTGCCTAAAGTTCTGAGATGCGCGACATCGCTCTCAACATGCAAAGCAATTCCTGCAGAATCATAGCCTCGATATTCCATTTTATAGAGTCCCTTGATAAGAAGCTTGCCTACGCTTCTGTCAGTTGCTGCCGCAATAATTCCACACATTATTTTTTCTTTATATTCCTTTGTCTTGATCTACCCAAGGCCAGTCTTTCTGCCGGAACATCGCTAGTAACAACCGATCCTGCACCAATCATACTGTTTTGTCCGATTTTTATAGGGGCAATCAAAGAGCTATTGGAGCCAATAAAAGCTCCTTTGCCCACTTTAGTTTTGTTTTTATTTTTACCGTCGTAATTTACAAAAATAGTTCCCGCCCCAACATTTACTTTTTCTGCAACTTGCCCGTCACCAATATAAGCCAAGTGCTTGGCTTTTGTTCCTTTGCCAATTTTACTGCGTTTCACTTCAACAAAGTTTCCAATCTCGGAATTTTCTTCAAGGTGAGCATCGGGACCGATATGCGCATAAGGACCAGCAGTGACATTTTTTTCTAAAATTGCATTTTCAATGAGAGTGTAGGGTTCAATTCTTGAGCCGTCGCCTATCTTGGAATTTCTTATGATCGCGCCTGGACCAATGATGACGTTTTTTCCAATATCAACCTTTCCTTCAAATACACAATTGATATCGATACTGCTGCCTTTTTGAATTTTGACCTCGCCTCTAAAATCCACTCTGGCCGGATCAAGGATAATCACTCCTTTTTTTGAAAACTCCTTGGCTTTCAACAGTTGATAGTTTCGCTCGAGTTGATTGAGCTCTTCTAGATTGTTTGCTCCCAAAACTTCCTCCTTGCTGTCTAGTTTGACAGCTTTTACAGGTATTTTGTTCTCATTTGCTAAGCTTACAATATCGGTTAAATAATATTCTTTTGCAGCATTTTTATTGTTCAAGCCCTTAAGAAGCTCTTCAAGCTTATTTGAAGCAACTGCCATAATTCCAGAATTTACTTCAGTGATTTTCTTTTGCTCTGTTGTTGCGTCTTTCTCTTCAACAATTCCAAGTACCTTGCCTCTGGGACTTCTGATAATTCTGCCATAGCCTTTTGGTGTTTTTTGCTCAAATGAAAGGAGGGCGAGACTGCTTTTTCCAGCTGCCTTAACTAAGTTGTTCATCGTAGAGCTTTTCACTAAGGGAACATCGCCATAAAGAATAAGCGCCATCGATCCAGCTCTTAAGCCTTTTAAAGATTGTTTTACCGCGTGTCCTGTGCCCAATTGTTTTGCTTGTTTGGACCATTTGCTGTTTTTAGGAGCAGATACAGAAGCTTTTACCAGAGAGGCTTGGTCGCCAACAACAATATGAGGCTGACAACTTTTTAATTCGAGAGAAGTATCTAAGACATGCTGCAGCAAAGCTTTTCCGGCAACTTGTTGCAATACTTTTGGCGAGGCGGATTGCATTCTCTTGCCTTTGCCAGCAGCTAAAATAATTGCATCGATTTTCATGAACAGCCCAAATTAGAGCTTATTCTAGATTTTTAAGCAGCTTTTGACTATTTCTTTCGCATTTTGCGAAGCGTTTGCAATCTCGCAGCAACTTCAGCAAGTTCAGCTTTGGCTTTGGAAAAATCTACATCCGAACTGGCATTATCTCTTGCCCTTTCCGCTAACTCTCTAGCTCTCTCAGCCTCTGCCTCATCAATATCTTCCGCTCTTTCAGCAACATCGGAAAGCAAGGTTACTGCATCCGGCTGAACTTCGATGAATCCACCGGACAGAAAAAACACCTTTTCTTCGCCACCCTCTAAAATTACTTTCACCGGACCTGCTTTGATGCCTGTTAGAAGTTGCGAGTGACCTGGTGTGATGCCGAGTTCTCCTAAAGTTCCTGTAGCAACCACCATTTCGACCTGGCCAGAAAAAATTTCCGACTCAGCACTTACGATGTTGCAAAGAATTGTCGACATGCTTACAAAGCTTTTGCGTTTTCTACCACTTCCTCGATAGGACCTGCCATTAAGAATGCTTGCTCTGGAATATCGTCGTACTCACCATCAAGAATTCCTTTAAAGCCTCTCACTGTATCTTTGATAGAAACAAATTTTCCTGGAGAGTTAGTAAAAATTTCTGCGACAAAGAAAGGCTGTGATAAGTATTTCTCAACTTTTCTAGCTCTATCTACCGTTTGCTTATCTTCTTCGGAAAGTTCATCCATTCCAAGAATAGCAATGATGTCTTTGAGTTCTTGATATCTTTGCAGGACTTGCTGAACGCCCATTGCAGTATCGTAATGTTCTTGACCCACAATATTTGGATCCAATTGGCGGCTGGAAGACTCAAGCGGATCTACCGCAGGATAAATTCCAAGAGCTGCGATTTGACGTGACAAAACCACAGTCGCATCGAGGTGGGCGAATGTTGTTGCTGGAGATGGGTCTGTTAGATCATCTGCCGGAACATAAATTGCCTGCACTGAAGTAATCGAACCTGTTTTGGTAGAAGTAATTCTTTCTTGTAGGACTCCCATCTCTTCTGCCAAGGTAGGTTGATAACCCACTGCCGAAGGCATTCTGCCTAGCAAAGAAGAACATTCTACTCCGGCTAAGGTATAACGATAAATATTATCAATAAATAATAAAACGTCTCGACCTTCGTCTCTGAATTTCTCTGCGATGGTTAAACCAGAAAGAGCAACCCTCATTCTGTTTCCAGGAGGTTCGTTCATCTGGCCATAAACTAGGGCCACTTTGTCTAATACTTGTGACTCGGTCATTTCTAGGTAAAAGTCATTTCCTTCTCTGGTTCTTTCACCTACTCCAGCGAAAACTGAATAACCGCTTGTTTCATAAGCAATGTTTCGAATGAGCTCCATCATGTTCACGGTTTTACCAACACCAGCTCCGCCAAACAAACCAACCTTTCCCCCCTTAGCAAAAGGACACATAAGGTCGATTACCTTGATTCCAGTTTCCAATAATTCAGACGATTCTGCTTGTTCTTCATAAGAGGGCGGATTTCTGTGAATTGGCATTCTTTCTTTCTCGCCAACTTCGCCTTTACCGTCTATTGGCTTACCCAATACGTTTAAGATTCTGCCTAAAGTTTTTTCGCCAACAGGAACTGTTACGGGCTCACCAGTATTTTCTGCCTCGGCTCCTCTCTTCAACCCTTCAGTGATTCCCATGGCAATGGTTCTTACTACGCCATCTCCAAGTTGTTGCTGAACCTCTAAGATAAGATCTGCCTCTTTTACGACCAGGGCGTCATAAATCTTGGGCAGCTCCTCTTTAGAAAACTCTACGTCGATTACCGCTCCGATAACCTGTACTACTGTTCCTTTGCTCATTTTTTTACCTCAATAATTTTTATAATGCTGCAGCTCCGCCGACAATTTCAGAAAGTTCCTGAGTGATTGCCGCTTGTCTGGCATTGTTGTAAATAAGTTGTAATTCGTCGATGAGGGTACCGGCATTTTCGGTGGCATTTTTCATCGCAATCATTTTTGCCGCTTGCTCGCAGGCTATGTTTTCAATCACGGCTTGGTAGACTAAAGATTCGATATAACGCTGCATCAAACCATCTAATAATTCTTTCGCATCTGGCTCATAGATATAGTCCCATCTGTGTTTCAGCTCGGGTGTATCTTCTGCTAAGAGTGGCAGAAGTTGTTTGATTTCTGGCTGCTGCGTCATGGTATTAACAAATCTGTTGCTAGCTAAATAAACCTTGTCGATTTCTCCTGCTTCAAATTTTTCCAGCAAAATTTTTATCGAGCCAATCAAATCCTCTAAAGCTGGAACGTCCCCTAGCTTTTCAGCAGCTGCTACAACGTTACCCCCATAAGAGTTAAAGAATACCTTTGCCTTGGTGCCGACCGAACAAAACTGTTGGCCAATGCCTTGATCAGCTTGTTCCTTTAAAAAGCCGACCAAGTTTCTAAATAAGTTTATGTTCAAACCACCACACAAGCCTTTATCAGAACTTACGACAATGATGCCGATGTTCTTGGTTTCTCTTTCTGTCATATACAGAGGCTTATATTCAGGATTTGAATTAGCCAGATGACCAATAACGGAGAGCATGCGATCTGCATAGGGTCTGCCCATTTCCATTCTATCTTGGGTTTTGCGCATCTTGCTAGAGGCGACCATTTCCATGGCGCTCGTAATTTTTTGCGTATTTGAAATACTGGAAATTTGTTTTCTTATTTCTTTTGTATTTGCCATGCTACCAAGTTTGTGTTGATTTGAATTTTTCTAGCGCTTCTTTGAAGCTAGCAAGCACGTCATCGGAATATTCTCCGTTTTCGTCTAAGTTGGCCATGAGTTCTTTGTATTCAGATGCCATAAAAGACAACAAGGCTGACTCAAAATCGGCTACTTTGTTGAGCTCTACATCTTTCATGTAGCCTTCGTTAACGGCAAAAAGCATTACCGACATCTCCCCAACTGACATTGGCGAGTACTGTTTTTGTTTCATAACTTCGGTGACCTTTTGTCCTTGCTCTAACTGTTCTCGAGAAGCATCATCCAAGTCTGAGGCAAATTGCGCAAATGCTTCGAGTTCTCTAAATTGGGCCAAAGCTATCCTCACTCCTCCGCCAAGCTTTCTGATGGATGGCAATTGAGCTGCTCCACCTACCCTGGACACTGAAATTCCTGGATCCATAGCCGGCAAAATGCCTTTGTTGAAATAAGAAGT
>FUFK010061268.1_pt1 | contig 30361 bp, 23 predicted proteins | sample 1021851 | NCBI WGS metagenome assembly FUFK01 (sample SAMEA51879418, study PRJEB19060) | metagenome | reverse complement strand
GGGAGCCGCGCATCTACGGGCGGGTCCGATTCCTGTCAACGAAGATTCGTCCCTTTTTTCGAACTTTTTTCCCAAGCGGCAATCCGCCTCTCTATTTACCGCAAAACCGCCGAATTCCGCGCGTTTTTACCGCACCATAGCACTGAAAAGGGCCCCCGGACCGATCGTCCGGGAGCCCCCCTTTCAGTCGATGCTGCAAATGACCCCGGAAAGGGCCGTCAGTCGATCAGGATCAAGGCCGGCGTTTCGAGAAGGCGCTTGAGCGCCTGGACGAAACTCGCCGCGTCCCAGCCATCGACCACGCGGTGGTCGCAGCTGATCGAGATATTCATCAGCTTGCGCTTCTCGATCCGCTCGACGCCATCGCTGCCAGTGACATACATCGGGCGTTCGATGATGCGGTTGGGCCCGATGATGGCCACCTCCGGACGGTTGATTACCGGCGTGGTCGCCACCCCGCCGAGCGGACCCAGCGACGTCACCGTCAGCGTCCCGCCCTGCATTTCTTCCGATTTCGCAGTGCCGCTGCGTGCCGCCTCGGCAAGGCGCGATATCTCGTTGGCAAGCTGCCACAGGTTCTGCGCCTGCGCATTTCGGATGACGGGGACCATGAGGCCGGCATCCGTCTGCGCCGCCATCCCCAGGTTCACCGCGCCGTGGCGCGTCACGACGCCGGCTTCGTCGTCGTAACGGGCATTGATCATCGGGAAGTCGGGCAGCGTCTTGCAGATCGCAGTGATCAGCAACGGCAGGATCGTCAGCTTGGGCTTGTCGCCGCGGTTGCTGTTGAGCTGCGCGCGCAGCACTTCCAGATCGGTGACGTCGCATTCCTCGACATAGGAGAAATGCGGAATGTTGCGCTTCGATGCGGCCATGTTCTCGGCGATGCGGCGGCGCATCCCGATGACCTTCTTCTCCTCATCCGCACGCGGCGCGGCGGCGGCGCCATAGCCTGCATTGTAGGACAGGAACTGGTCGAGATCGCCGTGCCGGACGCGGCCGTCCTCGGCTGGCTTCACCTGTGCGAGGTCGACGCCGAGATCCTTGGCGCGCTTGCGCACCGCGGGCGTGGCGAGAACCTTGGCGTGCTGCGCCGGTTCGGGCGCGGGCGTCGGCGCAGGAAGCGGCTCGGGCTGCGGATCGGCGGCCAGCGCATCGTCGGCATCGGACGCATCCGAGTTCTCGACCTCGATCCGTTCCTCGACCGCCTCGTCCTTCGGCGCGGGGGCCGATGNGGGCGCAGCCTCGGTAGCAGCCGCGGCTTCCTCGACGACATCCTCAGGCACTTCGCCCTCGACCTCGATGACGACGAGCATCGAGCCGATCGACACCATGTCGCCCTCGCCGCCGGCGATCTCGAGGATTTTGCCGTTCACGGGGCTTTCCATCGGCACGGTGGCCTTGTCGGTCATCATGTCGACGAATTCTTCGTCTTCGCTGATCTGATCGCCGACCTGCTTGTGCCATTGCACAATCTCGGCCTCGGCGATGCCTTCGCCGATATCGGGCATGTTGAAGGTGAATTTCGCCATGGGGATCAGTCCTTGAGGATCTTGTCGATGGCCTCGCCGATGCGGATCGGGCCGGGGAAATAGGCCCATTCGAGGCTGTGGGGATAGGGCGTGTCGAAGCCGGTCACGCGTTCGACCGGGGCTTCGAGGTGATAGAAACAGCGTTCGGTGACCAGCGCGGAAAGCTCCGCCCCGAAACCGCTCGTGCGGGTCGCCTCATGCACGATCAGGCAGCGCCCGGTGCGTTCGATCGAGGCTTCGATCGCCTCGATGTCGAGCGGGACCAGCGTGCGCAGGTCGAGGATGTCGGCTTCGACGCCTTTTTCGCGGCACACCGCCTCGACCACATGGACCATCGTACCATAGGCGAGGACGGTCAGCCGGTCGCCTTCGGTGACGTGCCGCGCCTTGCCCAGCGGGATCTTGTAATAGCCTTCGGGCACGACGCTGGCGTCGAACTTCTTCCACGGCTGAACCGGCTTGTCGTAATAGCCCGAGAACGGACCGTTGTAGATGCGCTTGGGCTCGAAGAAGATGACCGGGTCGTTGTCCTCGATGCACGAGATCAACAGCCCCTTGGCGTCATAGGGCGTGGCCGGGATAACCGTCTTGAGGCCCGAAACATGCGTAAAGATCGCTTCTGGGCTCTGGCTGTGCGTCTGCCCGCCGAAGATGCCCCCGCCAAAGGGCGATCGGACGGTCATCGGTGCGACATATTCGCCCGCCGAGCGGTAACGCAGGCGCGCCGCCTCGGAGATCAGCTGGTCGAGCCCGGGGTAGATGTAATCGGCGAACTGGATCTCGGGCACCGGGCGCAGGCCATAGGCGCCCATGCCCACCGCCACCGCGATGATCCCGCATTCATTGATCGGCGTGTCGAAGACACGCGTCTTGCCGTATTTGTCCTGCAGCCCCGCGGTGCAGCGGAAGACGCCGCCGAAATAGCCGACGTCCTCGCCCATCACCACGACATCGTCGTCGCGGCCCATCGACACGTCGAGCGCGTCGTTGATCGCCTCGATCATGTTGAGACGGCGTTCGCCGTCCTGCGTGCCTGCGGGCATGTCCGTTGTTTGGGTCTCGCTCATGCCTCGGGCAGTCCTTCGGGAAACTTGGTCTTGCGCTCGTGCACCGCCTGGTCGGCCTGCTCGCGCAGGTGCCANGGNAGNTCNTCNAAGACGTCTTCGAACATGGTGCGGAACGGGTGGTGGAGACCGTGGCCGAGGATACCGTTGGCCTCGGCTTCCTTGGTCACCTTCTTGACGTGCTCGGCCGCCTCGAGGTCCATCTTCTCCTGCCGCTCCTCGTCCCATTCACCGAGCGCGATGAGGTGGTTCTTGAGCCGCATCACCGGATCGCCGAGCGGCCATTCGCTGCGCTCCTGCGCGCTGCGATAGCCGCTGGGATCGTCCGAGGTGGAATGCCCTTCGGCGCGGTAGGTAAAGAACTCGATCAGCGTCGGCCCGGCGTTGGCGCGCGCGCGATTGGCTGCCCAGCGTTCGGCGGCATAACAGGCCAGCGCGTCATTGCCGTCCACCCGCAGACCCGCAAGGCCGTAGCCCAATGCGCGTGCGGCAAAGGTGGTGCGCTCCGCCCCGGCAAAACCGCTGAAGCTGGAGATCGCCCACTGGTTGTTGATAACGTTGAGGATAACCGGTGCATTATACACCGTCGCGAAGGTGCAGGCCGAATGGAAGTCGCCTTCCGCNGTNCTGCCCTCGCCCACCCAGGTCGCNGCGATCCGGCTGTCGCCCTTCATCGCGCTGGCCATCGCCCANCCNACCGCCTGCGGGGTCTGCGTNGCGAGATTGCCGCTGATGGTGAAGAAGCTGTGCTCGCGGCTCGAATACATGATNGGCANCTGGCGGCCCTTCAGCTTGTCGCCCTTGTTCGAGTANATCTGGTTGATCATCTCGATCAGCGGGTANCCGCGCTGGATCAGGATGCCCTGCTGGCGGTAGCTGGGGAAGACCATGTCGTCNCCCGCCAGCGCCATCGAGGCCGANACGCTGGTTGCCTCCTCGCCGGTGCACTTCATGTAGAAGCTGGTCTTGCCCTGCCGCTGGCCGCGGAACATGCGTTCGTCGAACGCCCGCGTCATAGCCATGTGGCCGAGCATGGCTCGCAGCGTGTCCGCATCAAGTTTGGGATCCCACGGCCCGTGCGCCTTATCGTCATCGCCCAGCACGCGGACCAGGCCATAGGCAAGGTCGCGCATTTCGGCGGGATCGCAGGCCTCGTCTGGCCGCGCCATGCTGCCGGCCTCGGGCACTTCGATGTGCGAGAAATCGACCGTGTCGCCCGGCCGGAACTTGGGTTCGGGAACATGCAGCGAGAGTCTCGGGCGGTTTTCGCCTTCCGCTGCACTACCCTGGGGCCTGTCGGCCATAGAATCGTCTCCCAGACGCAATCTTACGCTTAAGCGTTATTTTATTTCACAGATGGGAAACGGTCAAGGGATGGCCGGATCACACCGCGACGGGCGCCTTGATCGGCCCGTGCGGCGTATAGTCATGAACCACGAAATCCTCGATCGTGTAATCGAAAATGGAGGGCGGACGCCGCAGTATCTCAAGGCGTGGGCGGCCCTGCGGTTCCCGCGACAGCTGCTCCGCGATCAGCGCTTCGTGGTTGAGGTAGAGATGCGTGTCCCCGCCCGTCCAGACGAGCTCGCCCGGCTCGAGCCCGACCTGTTGCGCGATCATCCGGGTCAGCAGCGCCGCCGACCACAGGTTGAACGGCAGGCCCAGCGCGACATCGCAGCTGCGCTGGTAGAGCAGGCAGTTGAGTTTCGCCCCCTCGCCCCCGACATGGAACTGGTATGTCTTGTGACACGGCGGCAGCGCCATCGCGTCGAGCTCGGCGACGTTCCAGCCCTCGATGATATGCCGCCGGCTGCCCGGATTGCTGCGCAGCGATTCGACCACCTCAGCAATCTGGTTGATACCCGGTCCCGGCCGGTAGCTGCCATCGCTCTGCACTTCATAGGTCGGCCAGTCGACCCATTGCTTGCCATACACCGGACCGAGGTCGCCCCAGCGCGCGGCAAAGGCCTCGTCGTCGGCGATCCGCTGGACGAATTCCTCCAGCGAGACCTGCTCGCCCGTCTCCGCGACATAGCGCGCATGCGGCCATTCGTTCCAGATCTTGACCCCCTGCAGCACGAGCGGGCGGATATTGGTGTTGCCGGTTAGGAACCACAGCAATTCGCGCGTCGCGGTCTTCCAGTAGACCCGCTTGGTCGTCACCAGCGGCATGGCTCCATCGGCAAGGTCGAACCGCAGCATCGCGCCGAAGACCGACCGCGTGCCCACGCCGGTCCGGTCCATGCGTTGGTCACCCTCCGACCATATGCGGCGCATGAGATCGAGATACTGCTGTTCGGGATGCGATTCGGACACGGAAGGCTCGTTTTGCTGCGGAAAATCCTCCTAGGCACAAATTGCCCAAATTGCCCGCTTGCGTGTGCCGCAATCCCCACCTATAGGGCGCGCCTTGCTTCGCACCCGCCGCTTCACGAAGTCGCGGGCCGATCCGGTCGGGGAGTAGCTCAGCCTGGTAGAGCACTGTCTTCGGGAGGCAGGGGCCGGAGGTTCGAATCCTCTCTCCCCGACCACTTCGGCCATAAGGCCCTGAAAAGAAACCGCTTCCACTAACTAGGTGGAACGGAGTGACCCATAGCGTGTCACATACCGGTTCACCGACCCAGTTCGGGAGCCCCAGCAAATGCCGAAGATCCCCTTCACCGTCCGACGCGATGGCAGATACTATTTCCGCCGTCGCGCTCGTTGGGAAAATGGCAACGATCTCACTGTAATCATACCGCTTTCGACATGCAGTGCGCAAGAGGCACGTGGTAGGTCGGCGGCACTCGCCGCGCATTTCGATAAGGTGAAGAAGGCAGTGGGCGCGTATTTCAATCTGGACCGGACCCTCGAACCGGAGATGCTCAAGGGCCTGTTCGAGACCGAACTGCGCAGCTGCCTCGCCCGGCTGATCGAGCAATTCTATAACCCGTCCTGCGATCCCATCGTTCTGATTGAACGGGCGCGAACGCACGCCAGCGCCTACGACCTCGCGCAGCGCCCCGGCCAGATCCCCGAGTTGACCGATGCACATCGCAAGATGCTCGCGGAAGCGGGACATGATGACGAGGCGATCGAGTGGGTGGCATGCGATCTCGACCGGTATTGCGGCAAGGATACCATTGATGACGAGACCATGGCACTAATTGCCGAAGGCCTCGGCATCGAGGCCACGCCGGCGGTCATAGGACGGATGAAGCATATCCACCTGCAGGCGCAGGCAGAGGCCCATCGACTCGCTGCGCATTTCCTAGACGACGATGTGCAGGCGGCGTTCGAGCCGGAAGAGATTCTCCTTCAGAAGAGGCGGCAGAATGGCGAGGCGCTGACATTTGCCGCGCCCGACGTTGTCGACCTAACACCGGTGACAGCTCCGACCGCGATGGCCACATCCACGAATGATAATGCGCAGGGCTCATCAAGCGTCTTTAAGCGCCACCACGCGACACGTTTCAGCGAGGTGATCCCGAAAATCCTCAAGCTGGCCCAGCTCGCTGGGCACTGGAATCGCAACCTCGGCCAATATGAGCGCGTGCTTCGGACCTTCGCCTGGATTACCGGCGACAAGGCGCTGGGCGATTACGACCACGCCGATGTTGCGAAGTACAAGAACGCGCTGTTGCAGATGCCGCGCGATTACCGGCCCGCGAAGGATTTCGGCCGTTCCTTCGACGACGTCGCCAAGACTTTCAAGATCACGAACAACGCCCGTTCAATCAACACTGTGAAACGCGACCTTTCCTATATGTCGACGGCGCACGACATCCTCGCGGAAGACGAGTGGGAACCGCGGATCCCCAATACGAAGGCACTGGACTTCGCGAAGGTGAAGTTCGGCAAGCACAAGAAGGTGTCGCCGAAAACCGCGCGACCTGTGTGGACCGTGGCGCACATGCAGTGCCTTTTTTCCGCTCCCCTCTGGAACGGAAGCGGCGGTCATCTGCATCGGCTCGATCAGAACGCTGGCGCCGACGTTTATCACGATGCCGCCTATTGGCTCCCCTTGTTGCTCTACTACACGCATGCCACCGTGAACGAGATTGCCGGCCTCCGCGTCGACGAGGTGCACGCAGATGACGTCGTGCCCAACCTCGAAATCAAGAACAACGATGTTCGCGCCGAAGACGGCGTCGAAGGTGGCGAAAAGAATGTGAACCGTGGCCGCACTATTCCCCTGCACGGCGAACTGCTTCGTCTTGGCTTTGTCGATTACGTGGAGGCCATCAGGTCAGAGGGACATCGCGAGCTATTTCCCGAACTCTATCTCAACGGCGCACGTGTCGGCGGTCATCAATTCCGCAATATCGCTTGGCGGCATATGGTTGCTTGGATCGCGGAGCATATGAACGTCCCCACCAACCCTACGTCCAAGAAATCCGCCGATATGCATTCCATCCGGGCGCTCGGCTCAAGTTTCTATGCGCAGGCGAATGCCCCAGACCTCATGCGTGCCGACGTGATGGGTCACGCGCGCACGGGCACCAACGCCCTGCACTACTCCAAGCGGGTCGAGACACATGGTATGGATCAGGTCTTGGCCGAATATCGTGCATTCATGGACAACCACATCGAGGTTGCCACGAGAGAGATCGATCCGTTTCCCGTCAGACTGTTGCCCCTGCGGCATCGATCAAGAACCGGAAAGCCCAAAATCAGAAACAGTGAAAAGAAATAGGGAGCGGTTAAAAAAGCTTGTTGAGCAGGCCGGGCTCGCTGGATTTCAGCCTGTCCAGCATGGTGTTCACGTAAAACATATCCGGTGACGCAACGGAAGGAAGAACGACTACGACGTAATCAGGCTGGTCGACGTTCAACGTGAAGGTCACCAGCCCTACGCCGTGGATGCTGCACAAGGATTTGAGCCGGTTCATATCGTCGCTGCTCGTGCTGTTGGGCACGACGATATAGCTCTTGTGGCTAAACAGCCGATACGCGACGGCCTGTCCGAACGCGACAACCGGTTGCCCCGGCACCGCCTTGATCTCGGCGGTGACGATTTGCGGTTCGAACTTGAAGATGTCCTGCGCGCGGGGTTTTAGGACGCCGATGACATCCGGCGTACCCCATTTCCCGCCGAAACTGCTCCCGCCGAGCGCTGTGGCAACGGTGGCCTCGTCGTTTTCCTCAAGCCATTCGGCGAAGCTATCGTAAAAATCCTGCTCGGTGATCTGGGTTTGCCCGTTTGCCTTTACCGGAAGGGATGCCGTGGCCGCCTCTTCCGCTTGCGCGTCGCTCGATTGAGCCGATACGTATTTTTCGAGCTGGTACGTCCCACGGGCGACCTTGATGATCTGGTCGTTCGACTGGAAAAGGACCTGAATTGCTCCATGGATGCTGTTCGGTGGCGTTTCCGGCGCATCGGCATGGATGCGCTTCAACAACTCGCCCCACCGGATGCCGCCCTCTTCCTCTTCAAGAATTTCAAGAGCGCGCGCGTGGATCTGTTTGCGGTTCAGCTTCATCCCACGTTCCCAATCTTATCGTCCATGCGTGCCGGAAAGTCCGGATCCTTCGCCCGCTCGGCCATCCAGAACACGATGTTGCCGCCACTGATCTCTTCGAGGCGAGCGCCGATGTTCGCTTTTTCGGCGGTGTCTTCGGTATTGGCCAAGTGCGCCCCCTTGTATTCGAGAACCAGCATGCGGCCGTCGGTCAGTTCCGCTACGAAATCCGGATAAAACCGGTCCGTGGATGTGGGGAGCCAGTACGAGTGTGGTCCCCGCACGATATTCCGCACCCAATGTTTTACACCCGGGTGATCGTCGAGAGCGACGGCGCATCGGTATTCCTCGCCGCCGTCGCGCAGGTCGTCAGGGCGAGGATAGAAGTGCTTCTTCCAGGTGTGATTGCCTGAATAGGGCCGCGGGGGTTGGTACCGGCCTTCTTCGAACCGGAATGCGTTTTCGCCAAGGCCAAGCGACGGCGCAATGTCGCCGAGCAGCATCTGCATGCCGGTTTGCCCGGCTTCGGCACGGAGCTGCTTCACGCGGTCCGCGATGGCGCGCCGTAGCACATCCTTCGCCCGCACCAAGGCAGCGAGGGATACGCCCTCGTTGTCCACCAGATTGACCACGACCCTCCGGCAGTATTCGAGGAATACCGGCTGCGAGATGTCGATCTGCGATGTCGTCCGATCCAGCCAGCGCGAGAGGTCGGCCGCAGTCCATGCCGTTTCGTCTTCAAGCTGCAGAATTTGCTGCGATGCTTCGCGGCTGATGCGAACCTGTCCATCGGCGACGTCGACGGTCACGACGTCAGGCGCCTCGGACAGCGCGAAACCGGGCAGCGAAGGATTGACGCCTTCCAGCGTCCAACCGGCAAGATCGAGCAGGGTCGTGGGCTCGACCAGGTCGAGTTCGCCATACTGCTCGAGTACCATCCCGGGTATGATGAAGCTTTCGCCGCGCTGGGAGGGCGTCGCGGCGGCTTGGCGGCGCTCCTTGTGTGCGGCAATCGATGCGCTGGGGTCGTTGTGACCAGCCAGAGGAGCGAGGATCGCGCCGATCTGGTCGAGGACTTCATCGCTCGCTTCCGGGTCAATAACCACGGAAACCCCCTCACCCTCACCGACAATGGTCAGGGCATCGCGCACTTCTAGTGGCATCGCGGCGACATCCGGCGCTGCGGGAAGCGACACCGGGGGAAGCGGCGAGCGCCCGAGCATAGGCAGCACTGCGGCAGCTGCATCGGCAGCTCGTTGGGCGATAATCTCATCGCGCGCCGTGCGCTCGTCGAAACCCATCGCGACCAGCGTGTCCTTGAGTTTGTTGGCGGCGGCGTGAAAGCCGATACCCGTCACATGGGCGTAGGCGCGATTAAGCTCTTCCACTGGACGGCGCTTTGCGAAGGGCATGCGCAGCACACGCCCCAGCAATTGCTCCACCGCCGTAGCGGACTGGATATTGGCGACCGAGCAGAACACGTAGGCGAAGGAGCAGTCCCACCCCTCGCGCAGCGCTTCGACTGTGATGACATGCTCGATCTTGCAGTCCGGGGCGAAGAGATCGATCCCGTCGAGTTCGCGCTGGTCGCCCGTGGCGACCGCTATGGCGTCCTCGGCAATGCCATGCTCAATCAGCTTGGCCTTTACGACATCCACCGTGGCTTCCGCGCCTTCCGTCCGCGCCTGTGCCTGGTAAAGCGCTATGGGGCGGATCGGCTCGTTCGATCCCGTTGCGATACGATCAAGGCCAGCGCGCTGCTGCAGCGCGTGGATAATCGCCGATTCCCACCCGGTGTGCTGCGTCAGGTGGATCGGCAGCTTGATCATCTGCTCCGCCTTCAGCTCGTCGGCGGTGGCGGACACAATGACGTTCGACTGCAGCGGGGTCGCGGTGAATTCGATGATGGCCGAGGGATCGAGACGCGCGCCCGTTTCTTCGGACAGGCCCGTGACGAAGTTATGCGCCTCATCCACGATCATCACTGGCCGCACGAGGCGCATCACATTGGCGAAGGACCAGCTGATTTCGCCCGGGCGCTTCTCCGCAGTGGCGGGGTTGCGCATCAACCCGTCTGGAAGCGCCCTCCCCTTGAAAAATGCCTCAAAGTCCTCGTCGTCCTTGTAGACGTTGCGCTGCTCAGCCTGCGCGACGCGGAAGGACTGGACCGTAGCCACGATCACGTGCGCCATGGTGGCGACGTCCTGCGGTGTGATCAGGCGCCGCTCTTCGATCCCGAGCACGCGGACGGCGCCGCCGAAGGGCTTTTCCAGCGCAGCGCGGTAGGGGTGACCCGGCGTCTTGAGCGCGCCCAGTGTTTGTTCGGCAATCTTCGCGGACGGCACCAGCCACAGGGCCACAGGGTATTGCGGCGCGTCCATCCGATGCTTGTGCGCGATGCCGACGGAATGCGCGCCGAGCAGCGTCTTTCCGCCACCGGTCGGCAGGCGAAGACAGCAATAGGGCACGCGCGGCAGGCTTTGCAGCGGCTCGTAGGCGGAGGCGTAGAAACCCGGTTCGCCGACTTGGCACGCGATATTGTAGGCGACCGTGTGCGGCTTGGTGACGGCTTCGGACAGGAAGACGTCGAGGGCGTCGAGGGCGCGCTCCTGATATTTCTTGAGCTGCATCAGCGCGCCTTCACATCGTAAGGGGTCTGCTTGAAGGTGACGTTCCCCGCCTTCAATCTCGCCGAAGGCACTTTGCAGGCCTCCCCATAGATGACCCATGCGCCGTCATGATCAGGAAGCTGTGCCTTCAGCTCTGCAAGGATCGGCGGAGTAAGGACATTGCCGCCTTCCGGACGCCGATCGCCGAGGATGCCGTTGTAAAGCAGCGCATACGCGGTGCCGCCATGTAGCCCCAGAACCGGCGATGTCGCAGCCTCGCCGCGGGCGGCAGGCTGGCCGGTTTCGGCGAACCAGATGTGCGCGGCAAGTGCGTCGAAGCCAATATCCGGCTCGATCCGGCCGGTGGCATCGAAGGCTGGCGGGCCGAGACGATAGTAGCGATATCCGCCACCGCCTTGCCATTCGACTGCCTCCGAAATGCCGCCTTGTTCGCCTTCGATGACTTTGTCGATGCGCGGCTTACAGTGGGTTTCGGCATGGTCGCCCATTTCAATGCCGATCCATTGCCGGCCCATTTTGTGCGCTACTGCCGCCGTGGTGCCGGAACCGAGGAAACTGTCGAGCACGAGGTCGCCGGGATTTGTAGCTATTTGTAGAACGCGTTGCATCAAGCGCTCTGGTTTTGGCGTTCCAAAGCTTACGCCGGCCCCGAACAGCGCGTTTGCCTCCTTTTTGCTCTCGTCCGTATGTCCAACTTCCTCGTGGGGCCACCAGGTCCAAGGCACCAGACCCTCAACTTCGGATAGGTATCGAACCACACTTGGTTGGGCATTCCCATCTTTGCCCCAATAGATTCGATCAGCTTTTCGTAACTTTAGAAATTCACTTTCGACCATCGACCAGCAACGACCTTCCGGGGGCGTATGCACCTTGCCGTTATCGGCGACGATTTGATACATCTGATTGGGTCGGTAGCCCTGCGCCGTCATCGGCAATCCGCGCCAGCGCTTTGTAGGATCCGTTTCCTTTGGGTTTTTTGGATTTTTGTAAATCTTCGCCTGCTTTTCATCGAGAGGAAGGCGATTTCTCCGTGCTTTGAATTCATCAGGGCTCTTAGCATACACAGCGATGTATTCGTGGACGTCGCCTATAGCGCCTCTGTTTTCGCGCGAGTATCGCTTTTGCCAGACTGGACTGGCAATGAAGTTCCGACGACCGAAAATCTCGTCCATTACGACTTTGAGATAGTGTCCTTCGTTGTCGTCAATCGAAACCCAGATACTACCATCTTCGGCGAGCAGCTCGCGCAGCAAAACCAGCCTAGGATAGATCATCGCCAACCATTTTGCGTGTTCGAGATTATCATCGTATTCTTCGAACGCACTTTGGGTGTTGTAGGGCGGGTCGATGTAGATACATTTTACCCGCCCCGCATAGAACGGAAGCAATGCCTTCAACGCGTCGAGATTGTCGCCCTTTATGAGCATATTGGCGGGGTCACCATTGCCCCCGTCAAGCTCCGGCACCGCTTCCAGCATNCGGTAAGGCACCTTNGCCGCGGCGACGATGTCTTCGCTGCGGCTCATCCAGTCGAGTATCGGCAAAATCCACCCCTTGTCTTGAAGGCGGTCAATAGCGCGTGGGGCCGCCATTCGCCAGTAATGCCTCGTTATTTTCAACGTGCACGGGATAGGTCGGCTGCCGGTCAGACCGGGAAAGTCCGACCGGCAGCCTGTCTTCGTCCCTACGCGGCGAGATCGAGTTCCGCCGACATTTGCTCGGCCATCCGCATGCGCAATGCGGCGAGAGGTGCGCCCATACGGGTTTCCTCGCCAGTCCGGCGCAGGAACCAATCCGCCAGATTGTAGATCGCAGCAGGCATATCGATGCTGATCCGACCCTGCACCCGCAGCCACGCCAGCGCCACCATGGCCGTCAGTACGACATCGCAGCTGACGTGACGACGCACGTCGATCCACTCTTCCGCGGTTTGCGGCAGTTCGACCTCCGTTTTGCCCACGAACAGTTCGCGCGGCATCCCCATCCGCAATCCGATTTCGGATAGATGCGCCCAGTCCCGCCCTTGGCCCTTCAGCTTGAGGGCGAGGTCCATGTGCGGCCTCATTTCTCCGAACCGAACGCGATGGTTCGAGCGAAGCTGGTCCGGCAGGAGCATCCCATGCTCCATTGCGCATAGCGTCAACAGCGGCATTTCGGCAGCAAGCCCGCCATAACTTACAACCCGGTGTTCTGGCCGATACCGAATATGGTCGAGCAGACCTTCGACGACAGCCTGCTCGTCGCCGTACTCGCGCTCCGTCCATGCGGTTAGACCTTCGATCTNCATCGTGCGGTCATCGTTGACGACGAGGTCAAGCGCCGCAGCGGCGAAGATCCGTTTGCACGCTTGGTTGTGGCGCTTGCGACCTTGCCGCTCCATCTTCGCAACCCCTGCCGCATCTATGGCGCGGTAATCTTCGTGAAGATATTCGTCCCAGGCGGACTCGGTATCGATGAACGTCAATTTCAGCATCGTAATTTTCCTTCTTCAGGTTGGACCCGCCAACCACCCTCCTTCCAGTGTTCAAAACCCGACGGGCCGCGCCCGTTCGATGACGCGCCACGCCTGCCAGGCCGCGCTGAGTGACCTTCGCTCATGCCGGGAAGAGTGCGACCACATGAAGGCAGCCCACAGGCATTGCGCTTCATCCGGAGCCCTGCGCGACCGCGATAGAATGTTCGAACCGGGACCTGCGCGCTCGATCCGATACGCAGCGGCGATCTCTTCCAGCACGCTGTTCGCGCACTCCAGCGGCAGAATATCGAGATCCGCGCGTTCCCGTTGCAGCAGTTGCAGGTCGGCGGGTGGCAGCGGCCCAGCCGCGGCGAAGGCGTGGCGGAGGTAGTGCTGCGGCGTACGCGAAGCGCGAGCAATCACTGTTGCGCCGTCCGGAATGCGTTCGGCGATACCAGCCAGGATTTGCGCGCGGGTCGCTGTCCTGTCGAATGCGCGATGGTCGATAGAGAACCGCGCCACCGATTCCTGGCAGCGAGTGACGGTAAAGATTGCGGTAGATCGGATCGCCGACCGTGTCGCGAATTCGTTACGATCACGGATGATGGCGAGCGAGCACACGATTTGCGGATGTCGTCTTGAAGTTTCGGCCATGGAAATGGTCCCTTGCTGTAGAACGAGAAAGGGCGGCGCTCCTGCTGGAAGCGCCGCCCGTAGCGTCTGGTTTTGTGGAGGCGGTCAGGCCGCGGCTTTGTCGACCTCGACTGCAGTGCCGTCTGCATGGAATGCGAAGGTGGTCGCCTCCCACGCACCGCTGTCCAGCACGTCACACAGATTGTCGGCAGTGATCTTGATACGGATGGCGGCTTTCGAGTGAGCCAACTGCTTCGTCGCCTTCTTCTGCACCGTCATTTCGCGCAGCACCCCGCGCTCGTCAGCCGCGAATTGGCGGGTTCCGTCGTCGGTCACCAGAACTAGCGGTTCGTTCTTGGCGACGTGCGCAGGATGGACCTTCACCATGGCGACGCTGTCCAGCATGCGATAGACAAGGAAGTACCACGCCGGCGCGTCTGGATAGCGTTCGTCGCTGTACACAGCGAAAATGGCGTCCTGCCTGTTCTCGGCGGCTTTGCGGGCAATCCCCTCGAGGATCGGCCAGGTCACGCTTTCGATGCCGCCGAATAAAATCGCGGCGCTGGTCGTGCCGTTGACCGGCAGGCCCATTTCCAGACGAAGGGCGAGCGCGTTCGCCCGGTGGGCTTCGAGCCCACCAGCTTGTGTATTCTTCATCAATCTGTTCCTTATTTCAGTGTGACGGCGTGTTCGCCGGAGCCTTTTCCCTCAACCGGATGACCCACAATCAGCGCCGCCAGTGCGCCACTTCCACCTTCCGGTTCACCGGTGACCACGTCCAGTCGGCGCGATACCGCTCGACCCAGTCGACGGGGACGATGGTCGGATCCCGGCCGACAAGTTCGCGGTACCAGGCGACCTCGACATCGTACTCTGCTTCCCGCACGAGCTTGTGATAAACGCCGTGGTAGGAGCGCCGGTACCCTTTCCGATAACCATTCTTCTTCAGGCGATGCGGAAGATCACTGGCTTCGAACCGCCAACTGGGCGCCTTCGCACCTTCGAGGGCATGGGCCATAACCGTGCGCTCGTCTTCGCATACATGCGCGAGCAGATTGACGAGGCTAGCGACATCGTCGCCCGCGCGATGCGCTACGGGATTGAACAGTCCTGCCTGCGTCAGCAGATAACCTTGGGCGCCGCCGTCGAAGCCGAGGGCTACCCAATCGACATCCTCCATGGCGCAGATCCACGGCATCGCTCCGACTTCCGGCACGAGTTCCTCAAGATGGCGCCGATCGAATTTTACATGAAATGCCAGGCAAGCGTCCGCTTCGGCAAGATGGTCGGCGATTTGCTGCGGAACGAACCGCTTGCCCTCAACCATCTCATCCGTAATCCCGGTGATCCGACTAATATGTGGTTCGATCGGACAGCTGGGCTGTTGCATGCCGCTCCGCAAGCTCTCGACCGCAATCACTCGCCCCTGATCGTCTATGGCGATCATGGCGACAGCGATCTCGATCAACTCGTCGTATTGCGGGTCGAAGCCTGTGCTCTCCGTATCAATTACGGCTATCCTCATGAATGACGGGCCGGCATCTGTCGGCTTCTTCCAATTGGACAACTGTGTGATGCGTTGGAGAACGCGGGTATGCTCTTTACTGCCTTGCGCAGGGGTAGTGGCTGGTTTATTCATTTGCTGTTCCTCGAAGATATTGGACGAGGACGGCTGCAGGTTATTTTCCTTCTCACCGCAGTCCTCCCGGACGGCGGTTTCTCCCAGGCTTATATTTTCGTCAGGCTGGCCTAGATTTTCCTAGTGCGGATGCACGCGAGGGCGATGGGACGGATGATATGCGTTTCTTCATTGGACTCGTTCAATCTAGCTCGGCGCAATCCTGCAACATGAAACGGGCTCATTGTGCTTGTCGGTGTTATTGGTTGATTCGTTTTTTGAAGATTCGTGTCACCGACGCTCAGTTTTAATTTCCCACTTTATTTTCAGTTGGGATGCCATCGGCCTCGCCGGTCATGGCATTAAGACTATTTCCCGAAGCTTTGCCCCACTTTTGAGCCCAGGCAGGGCAGCGCTGACGCGCCGCCCTTTTTGCCAACCCTGACCTGCTAAGGAGTATGAGTCGGGCCAGCTAGATCAGCCTGGACTTTCAATTCCAGCTCATGGGCTTCGGACACCCCAAGGCTGACCAGTCGTCCGAGCATCTTGTCGATCCGGCCGCGCTCGGCGTGATCGCGGTGGTAGAGAGTGGGATCCTCAAGCGACACTGCTTCGAACCATTCGGCGACCTTCCGCCCAATCGCCAACTCGTGCCAAATCGCTCGGTCACACCCGGTTGCCGAAAGCCATGTTTCAACCGCAAACAGGAGAAAGTCGAGGTGCCGCGATCGCGGCGCCACCATGAGGGTATTCATCGTGCAGAGCGCGACGAATGCCGTTGGCCCACCCGGCAACATCGGTCGCAGCGTCTCAAGCAGCGGATCGATCCGGTCGAATATAGCGGGAACGAGATAGCTCCTGGCGCTCGAAACCAGATTATATTCGTTCATCAACATGACGCCGATCGTCGGACCGGATTCGAAGTCGATCCCCAAATCCCCGGGTCTGCGGTCCCAGGACCAGCGATCCAGTGCCATGGTTCGGGTGACTAGCTGCCGCCGTATCTCGCACAGACGATCGGCCGGGCGAGCCCGATCATTGAAATAGGCAGCATCGGCGGCTCGCGTGAGCGTGTCGGCGACGTCGCAGAATGATCGGTCCGGAAGTTCGAGAATGGGTGTCAGGATGGAGCCGAGCCGCTCCGGGGTCGCGTCCATGATGACCGCCGCGGTCAGCAGATAGAATTGGCTGTTCCAGTCGTCGGGCGTCCGATCCAATTCCGCGTCCGCGGGATAGCCATGCGCGTTCAGCCGCGCCGACCACGGCGCATAGGCATCGACGACCTGCTCGTACCAGGCCGGTCTCGGATGCTCGTCGGTATTGAGGAGCGCGAGCCATTTCGCGATGCCCTGGGCATCGACGTGGATGGAGGCCTTCTTCGGCTCCGGCGCCCTTTCGTCTTCGTGCCTCTCGAACTCTATGCGGGCCTGGTCGCGAGAGCGGATCGCGCGCGGCCGATTGCGCAGCGATGGCTTATCATCAGGAAGGACGGGCCATGCGGGCTCCGGCCCGCCCTCAAGCCAGGTGATCTCCGCGGCGATGACGTCGCCGGCAAGGCCAGCCTTCTCGGCCTCATAGGCAGCCTCGTCGGCAGCAGCCTCGTCATAGGGAGCCCATCGCCATCGCCGGGTGGCGAACGCGATCCGAATGGCGGACTTGAGGAGACGCGGATCCGTCTCGTCGATGCGGGCCCGCCCAGCAGCGAAGGCGGGAACCGCCGCCCGGTCGCTGCGGGCGGCGGCCGCCACCAGGGCATCGCGGTCCGTCGCCAGCCTGCGCCGACGCCAGAGGTGCATCAGGGCGCAGATGCCCATGCCCGGGCGATTGAAGCCGAGCGTTTCGCTCGAACCATAGGGATCGACCTCTTCCCTCAAAGCCTCCGAGATGACGGCCCGCACCCAGCTTTCATGCTCATCGAGAAGCGCATCGTCGCCATCGCGCGCCACGAGCATGGCTGTGGCGATCAGGCGGGTCGACCGCGACTTGAGATAATCGGTGTCGGTGCCATCGGGGAGGTCGCCCCCGGCATAGATCACCGCCTCTCGCGCGACCTCTGCCGAGCCCTTGGCGGAATCGTTCGTCGCTAGCTGGATCTTCGCTTCGGTATTGCTCGAATGGACAAGTACCTGACGCCGAGCTTCGAGCCTTGCGAGATGATCGGCCTCCGCTGGCGGCGACTTATAGCCGAGACCACCCTCCACCTGGACCCAATTGGCGATGTCGAGCATGTTGAGGACATAGGTCCCCATGAACGCTGGATCACTGAAACTTGAGTCGTCGCCAAAGGGTTCGTGCGCGTCGACGGCGCACTTGAGCAGCGCGCGCAGGTCGCGTCCGGCCTCATCGTCGGCCAGATAGTGCGGAACGAGCTGCTCGAGCGTGGTCTGGCGCGACAAGCGTTTCGCAAGGTCCCCCAGCTTGATCCGACCGTTCGGCTCTTTTTGTCCGAACAGCATGAGCCCCAATGCTTCATGCGTCGAGCGCACGCGGTCGTTGGCGAGCAGGTCCGGATTGGCCATGAACGGAACCAGCGCGTCCCGCGTCGCGGGCCAATGGGACAGGAGAACATCGACCGCGATCATCAGATAAGCGGCGCAACTCCCCTCCGGCCCGAGGATGTCGCGCAGAACCGCCTGGATATCCTCGCCCTTGTCGAGCCGCTCCTGCGACCATGCCTCAAGCGCCATGAGCCCCGATGCCGCCGAATATTCACGGGCCTGGCCACGGGTCCAGAAGTAGGTCTGGACCCACGGGAAAAAGCGCCGCTTTCCATCGAATATGATCGTGTAGCCGTTGGTCTGCGTCGTCTTGCCTTCAGCGTGACTATCTACTGCCGCCGCGACGAGCTTCCGAATGAGCGCGAGGCCAATTTCGGGATCGGCGTCGAGAAGATCGAGAAACGGCGGCTGCGCCGGCGATGGCGGCATATAGTCGGTGTCGGCGAAGCTTAGCACGCGGCCCATGGAATCGCGGCGCGAACGGCCTTTCCGCCGCCGCTCGACCAGGCTGGCCACGATCAGCGCGGCAAGTTCGGCCGGAGCCACCTTTGCCAGCGCGCTGCTGAAAGGCCGGATTTCCTTCGCCGTGTAATTGTCGTTTTCTTCCGCCGCGGCCGCCAGATAGGCCTTTGCCTCCTCCGGGGCATTGGCCGCGAGCAGAAGCGTCATCGCCCGGAGATCTTCGATCATCCGCTGGCGCACCTGCCCTTCGAGCCTCGGCACGTCAGCAGGCGACGGGATGGTGATCGCCGTGGTCCCCAGATCGAGCTGGATCAGCCATTTGAACAGCATCCTGGCTGCCGCCTGCCCATAGGCGGAGACGGTCATCGCCAGGAAAAACTGGATCTCGACCAGCTTTACGACAGCGCCGATTGCCTGGATCGGGATTTCCGCTTCATGGGCGAAACACCACATCAGGACCGCGGGCGCCGAGGGCGAAGTCGCTGCGCGAAGCGACGTCTGTCCTTCGGGGACGTGGACACCAGCAGTCCGCATCTGCGCGAACAACGCAGCGGTCGACATGGTCTCGACCGCGGTGATCGCGGTGCAGAGCTCGACAAGCAGTGCGCCGCCCTGCGCCAGCAACGCTGCGCTGCACCGCGCGAGCAGTTCGGCCGAGAGCTCCGATCTTACGATCGCCAAGAGAGCTTGCCGCCGCCACGCATCATGAGCGCCGGTGCGAGACAGGGCCGCAAGCAAGACCTGCCAGTCCGAACCATCCGTGCCCTTTTCAAGGGCGAACCGGCCCGCAAACTCGATGCCGCGCGCGACGCGCGGCGACGGCGGAACCGTGAGATCCAGGCCATCGAGCAGCGACAAGTCTTCGTTGAGACGCGCACCGATCGCCCAATCACGCAGCACGTCATGGTAGAATGCGAGCTCGTCCCGCGTCGGCTCGTTCAAGGTCAGGCTGCGTAGCAGGTGATCGCGCGCCGACGAGTCGGTTGTGGCGTCGATCGTGTCGCGGCCGGCAAGCGCAGCTTCGGCAAGATCGGCCAGTATACGCTGCGCTGCGCGCACATCTTCCAGCTTCGCGCCGTCAGCACTTTGCCACCAATGGTCGGCGAGCGCCGCCTCGGTGCGGATATCGACGCTGCTGGGCACCTTGAGCATCTGGGTCAACCGATACAGGTTGCGGGCAATGGCCGCGGCCGGATGGTCGGCCGCGAGCAATACGCGCAATTCCGGCGCCAGCGCAATGAGAACCGCGACCTCATCGTCGTCGAGCTCGCCGACAATCACCGGGTGCGGGGCGCCGAGCACGGACAGCGCATCCTCGGCGAGCCAATTGCCGCCTTCGACGCCCTGATCAGGCCGGGTCGAGATGACGACAGAGAAACCCTCGATGCCGGCGACCTCGCGCAGCACGTCGTTGACGGTGCGGCGCCGCTCGGCCGTGGCGAACATCTCAACGCCGTCAATAAACAGCACGCCGCCACCGCTGGCCGCGATGTCACCGAGGAAATCCCGAGCCGTGCCCGGCACGTCGAGGCGCTGGCCGAGCGCGGCCCAGCCACCATCGGGTGTCCCGATCGGATCGAGGACGATCACATGCCCTTCGCGCGCTTGACGTTCGGCGAGATGGCGCAGCACCCAGGATTTGCCGACGCCCGGCTTGCCGGTGATCTCGATCAATCGATGCGCGTCGCGCGCCGCCTCCACTGCGGTTAAAGCGGCAAGGCGCGGGAGGGTGATGCCGCCGACGCTTGTCCCGATGTCCGCCAAGGCATGGCGTGTCATCTCGCCAAGACGGGCCCGCGCAAGTGTGAAGTCGCGATTGCCCGCCAAGCGGAAGCCCCGCGACTTCAACGTCGTGATCAGCGCTTCGCGCGTGATCGAACCGCCGACCCTGCCCGTTTGGATGACCAGCTCGATGAGATTGCTCCAGAGCGCGGTGGTCCGATCCGTATCCTCCGGCGCAAGAACTTGAGCGGCGATCGTCAAGGCATGGGCCCGAGCCTGCGGCGCCCCGGACTCGAAATCAAACTCCAGGATCAGGAACCGGCGAATGATGTTCCAGATGACTTCGTCATCGTCGGCGATGCCGTTCGCGACAAGATGATTCCGAAAGGCCTGTGCGAAGCTGCGCATCGGCTCGCTGGCGACGCCCTTTAGCGTCAGCCGTGCGAAGAAATCGTTGCCCGTCTTGCTCGTGCGGGCCCATTCGAGCACGTCCTGATAGGGTCCGGAAATGGCGAAGCTGGTCCGCTGCGTCGCGGCCGCGAACAGATGGCGGTCGGTCGGCCGCTCCGCCGGCGCGCTGCGGGCGATCTGCTCGCAGATGCTTTTGAAGATTGGATCCTTGGGCGCGAATGTCACAGTGCGCTTCGACTGGATCTCAAGGATCGAGCTGCCTTTGTCCGACACGCCATGGACGATCAGATCGTCGAGCGCATAGCCCTCGCTCTCGCCCTGAAATTGAACCCGATCGATCCGAGCATCCGGCAAACCGCGCGCTTCACTGCCCGCAAGCAACTGCAGAAGATAGAAAGCGCCGAGTTCGCCCTCGATATAGGTTCCAGCGCCCCCGCGCCCGACCGGGCTGGAGCCTTCTTCCTCATTTTTGGCAGCCTTGGCCAGCTCCTGGTTCATTGCGCTCGATCATCTCTTTGCGGCTGTGATGCCGCCCATCGCTTCTAATAGCGTGAGCATCGCTTCAACTCGACTGGTTTCGGACGCTATTTCGAGTAATCCCCAACTCGACATCTATACTTGGGGAAAGAAACATGGCCAACATTCGCGCGTGGCTCGACAAGGGCGACAAGTCGTCGACCAGGATGGTCGAGCTTTTTCCCATCCTCATCCGTCAGGCCCGGCTCGAAAAGCCGATCACTTATGGCGACGTCGCGCGCGAACTTGGTGTTCACCACCGCGCTGTCCATCATATCGCGGGCTACATCGGCTACACGCTTAGCGCCGTGGCGGATCGCCGCGGCTGGATCCGGCGGCGCCCGCCGCCGCTGCACGCGCTGATCGTCAACGACGTCACCGGCTTGCCCGGTCGCGGCATCGATGGGTTTCTCTCCGATCTATACCAGAGCGCTGAAACCAATCCTGAAAAGCTTGCCGTCCTGAAGGCGATCTATGCGCAGGCTCATGCCTATGCCCATTGGCCGGAACTGTGCGAGCTGTTGGATATCCCCCTCGATGGCGACGCGTTGGCCGGTGCCGTCGAAAGAGCCCGGCGGGCACGTGGCAGAGGCGGCGAAGGGCCGGATCACCTAGCGCTCAAAACCTATATCAGCGAGAATCCCCATGTTGCTGGGCTCGCGCCGGGCAGTCCGAACGGAACGGTCGAATGTCCGACTGCGTCGGGCGACCGGATCGATATCGTCTTCGAACGGCGCAGTCTGCGTCTCGCGGTCGAAGTCAAACCCTTTCATGCGCCGGAAGGCGACGTGCTGCGCGGCGTCTTCCAATGCCTTAAATATCAGGCGGTGCTGACAGCCGAAGCGGCCCTTGCTGATGAAGCGGTCGAAACGCGCGTCCTCCTGGTCCTGGGCGGATCGGCAACCGATGATGTCATCAGCGTCGCCAATCGGCTGGGTATCCCGTTGCGTGACAATGTCCGCTTAGCCGGCGACCGGACCGGCGCGTCGTAGCTCCATTTGTTCGAACATGCTATTGACACGCGCGACATGGTTTACGTCGCGAAACGGCGGGATGTCCCACACGCCGAGCGGCTCCGGTGGGGGCAGGATGCAGCGCACGAACGAAAGGTCCAGTATGACCGTCGAAGGTGCTGCACCCGACCCGTGCTGTATGCGCAACTGGTGATCAGATTGATCGACCACCGTTTCGCGGAAGACAGTGCGCTCCCGCTGACGTGGCGCCGCCCACGCCGCAGCAGAGGCTTGCAGGAGGTGCTCGGGCGTTTCCGGCGCGGTAAGCATAACGGCATGCGCGGATTCCCATTGAAGGTCGTTGATGAGCGTTACGTCAGACACATCATCGAGTTGGACGACTTCCCGCACGTCGGTCGCGACTTCATAAGCAGCGGCATCGAACCCGAACAGCGCAAGCCGCGGCCCGAGCGGTAGGAACAGCTGCAGCGCGACATTGGCATAGCCCGTCACGCTGATGTGCTGTCCCTCATAGAGCCGGTTGTGGAAGACCACCGGCGTGTCGGAGGCGATGAAAGGAACGGCACTGCCATTTTCGATTAGTACCAGCTTCAGGTCGGCAAGCAGGCTGGCGCCCATCGCTGTATAGCCCATCAGTTCCGACACCGCGTTCGTCCGTCTGATCCGCACGCGGTCGAGCGTCTCGACCATTTCGCTATTACCTTCGAGCTTCGCTTTCGTGCGCAGGATTGACTTAACGACCTTCTCCGAGCGTTCATCGTGTTGCTCTGCCGCTCCGACGGTGCGAGCATGCTGCATCCCGAGATAGAAGATCAGCCATTCATGATCCTGACTCGCGGCTGCGGGCAACCGCCGGTCGCGAACGACCTTGCCGAAGATCCTTGCCACCTGCCCCTCGATATCGCCAAGAGCACGCTCTGTGCGACCATCCTTGCCGTAGAAATAGTCGCGGGACGCCTGACCTTTGATCGGCGCGCCAGGAATGAACTTGCGACGGTCGATAACAAAGACGCCGATCCGGTTGTCGCCCGAGCGTGCGAACAAGCGCATATACACCTGCGGCACGTAGTGATGGCTCTTGTTCTGGGGCATGCTCGCGTCGGCCCGAAGACTGCTAAAGGAAATTCATGACAATCTTCGCACGCCGTCGAATCCAGTCAATGCTCAATGCCCTCGCACCTGTCCTCGGGCCGGAAAAGGGCCGAGACCTCGTGCGCCGACTCAACGATGCTAAACATGTCGACCAGGCGCTGCCCGCGGAAATGGAACTTGCCCTACTCTGGGCGATCCAATCGCTCGGGGATCTGGAGATCGAGCCGGAATGGTGGGGAGACAACCGGCGTCCCGACGCGATCACCCACGCCTTCGTCGAAGGTCGCACCACCGCCATCGAAATCGCGGCCACGACCGACAATGCGATCTCCGGCGAGGAAGACATGGATGCGATCGCGGTCCAGATCTGCGAGGCCGCCAGCCGCGCCAGCAAGGGAACGGGCGACTATCTCTATTTCCGATATCGCGAAGAGAGTGGGTACATTGACGGTCGCTATATCCGTCGTCGGCTGGCGCCCCGCGGCTACCGTCTCACCGACGATGAACGCGCCGCGATCACGCGTTGGATCGGCTCGGGCCAGTCCCGCTCTTCCCGGCTGCGCCTTCAGGCCAAGGGACTCGACGTTGAGATAGAGCACACCCAGCACAAGCAGATCCGCTACCACAACCTCTATTCGTCTATGCCGCCGGAAACGCATTCGCTCGAACACAATCCGCTGTTCGATCTGCTGGTACGCAAGGCCAAGCAATTGCGCGCCGCCACTGCCGGCACCCTGCGTGTCCTGTTCGTCGCCGATGTCGGATCGACCTTGCTCCGGCGGGTCGGGCGCGTCGGCGAAATCGATCATACCCGGCGGTTCGTATCGGCGCGCGAAATTATCCTGCACTTTCTCGCGGGTCGCGGTCGCAACGTCGATGCCGTCGTCACCTTCTCGCCGTCCAAGGAGCTGCAGCGATTCAACGGTATCGACCCGGGCGGTCGCAAGCCGCGCCGCTGGACCGTCGCCTTCTTCGGCACGCCGCAATTGCCGGAACCGCCGATCGCGCTCAAAACGATGGCGGCGCTGCTGCCAGAGCCCCACTATGAGGGCTATCAGGCGCGCTCCCTCTTTCGCCAAAGCGCCTTCTCACCGCTCAGCACAGGACAATATCTCGGGATGACGATACGTTCCATTCACGGGTCCGGCCGGTTCACCGTCGAATTCCCGGCACGGATGCTCCTCGATCTCCTCGCCGGCCGGATGACCGAAGAGCGCTTCCGCAAGCAACTCGACCCTCGCGATGAGGGGCGGAACATCTTCAAGACTTGGCTGGATCAAGGCTTAACGATCAGTGACGCCGAGATGGCGCCTCGTAGCGTCGATGAGGATGACGACCATCTAATCCTACATTTCACCGACGATCCAGCCGCACGGTCGTTCAAACTGCCGGAACAGCCGACCGAAGATGCATCCGGAGGCGATCCAGCTTCGGACCGGGATGCCAGAGATCGTTGAGGGGTAATGCATGGTCCGGACGCTCGGCGAGATGCTGGGCTCCTTCTCTGCGCAGAGGCCGAGCGGTTCGATGAGGGGCTTCGGGGACACGGTACACTATGGATAGCAGAAGGCACAGTTCCGGCGGCCCGACATCGTCTACCAGCCCTCGCTGCGTCTCGGCGCGAACTACGAGGCGACTTGTCGGACCTGCGAGATTGCTATTTCGTCCTTTGCGACTATCTAATCATCTGGTCCTTCGGCAGGGGCCCGCCGCCCGCCAGTAGCGAAGCCGTCATCGGCGCTGCCATGAAATGATCGACCCGACAGTCAACTGCTCGGGCCCGGTGAAGTGGTGGGCGGGCGACTCTTCGAATAGCGGGCCGAGGAGTTAGACTTGACCGATATCGACAATCTGCATCCCGAATCCATTGAGGGGATCAAGCGTCTCGCTGACCGCCTCCAGCGGCGCTTCGATTTGCCGCGCAACGAGGCACTCGACGCTGCCTCCCGGCGTGGCGGCTTCAACAACTTCACCCATGCCAGACGAGCTATCGCCGATGGTGATCGCCAGATCCTGGCCTCCGCCAGGCAGCGTCGCGACGCCAACCGGAGCCGCCAGGAGTATCGCAGCCGCACGAAGCGCGAATGGTCTGCATCCGTAGAGGCGGTGGCCATCGATCCGCGCTCGACCGTCTGGACTGAGAACTACGCGATCATCGAAGCTATCGCGCCGTTCCTTGGCGAAGGCCGTAATCACGGGTTCTTCCCCACCGGCGGGGGAAACGACTTCACCGACGTCAGGCCGTCGAGCGAAAGGGGTTGCATCGAGTTGATGGTCGGCGAGCTCGCCTACATTTTGAGGCCGCGCCGCCTGCGCCTTGAGCGGTTCGCAGACGACTTGCCCGAGTCGTTTCTTTTCCTCGAACTCGACGAGCTCGCGCCGTCGGGGGTGTATGGGCCCCGCGACACCGACGAATTCGAGACGGTGACCGATCCGATGCTGCAACGATCGCTGCGGCGTCTTCGCGACAGCGAGGAACTGGTGGACATAGGCGGCGGCCACTACCTCGAGCGCGAGGCGTGGGACCGCGGCTACGTCGACCACTACGACGATCCCCTTCCGAGGCACGCCCGCCGCGTTCAGCGCCTGCTGCGAGGCAACGTCATGATTGTATGCAAGGCCGGGATCTGGAACGGCATCAGAGCCACCTACGCGGGGCAGCACAACCAATTGGGCGCCGACGGAGTTCGCGAAGCGCTTGAGCGCCTTATGGCGCGGGAGCGTGAACCCGACGCCGCCTAGGTGGCCCGCTTGTCCGCAGCCGGGGGGGCCGCGGCGGACAGCGCGTCGAGCATCTCGGTGTTCCTTGCCGTGACGAAGGTCACTTGCTCGGCGACAAGCGCCTGAAACGCCGTGAACGCCGCATAGCAGTATTCCAGCTCGGCATCGAGCAGCACTGTCAGATCGTCGACGCCGAGCGGCTCGGTGCCGCCGAACCCATAGCTGGCGCGCCCGGTCGCCGGGTCGAAGTACCGCGTTGCGAAGTTCGTAATGCCGGTCTCCACGCGCGGAGAGAAGCGATGCGAAAACGCGTTGCGGAAGTCGGCCGTGGCATTGCGCAAGCGTCGCCCGCCAATCGCCTCAATGCGTGTCTTAATCTTGTTGTAGCGGCGGCCCCACGGGGCACCTTGCCGGTCGGCGCTATCCATCCAAATCTCGTCGTCTTGAGGCAGCGACGATTCCGGCCATCCTGTTTCGCGATAAAGGTTCACCTGGTGGCACAGGTGGGCGGTTGCGAAGATCAGCCGCGACCGGACCGCATATGGTGTCAGCAAGCAGAGCGTCGCGATTGGGTCGACGAACTCATGTATGGCCTCGGCGCGTTCGTCTTGATCGAGCGTTTTCAGCACCGCACCCCAGGCGTGCAGCCGCCGCACGTTGATAGTGAACGCGTTTATGGCGTTGGCGACCTCGCGCGCAAAATCGTCGAGCATTGACGAGTAGGCCATCCACGCGGCGGCCATCCGCTCCGGCATAGCGGTCCAGTCGTACGGCATGATTCTGCCGATGCTCTCGGTTGCGGGGCGGGCTTCAGTGAAACGACGGTATAGGTCGACGTGCAAGCTCATCTCTCTTGATTAAAATGTTGTTCGAGCGCAGTCTGGACCCGGTGTATCGTGCCGACCACTTTGCTGTCCGTCGCGGGTTCGCGAACCGAAGGCTCGTGTGTTTCAACACGAGCCGCGGGCATTTGAGAAATTTCCTTTTGCGGAACAACGATAATCCCAAGGCTCTTCGCGACCTTCTGCGCCCGGAGAATTTCACGTTTCGAAAACCCCGCTCCACTCACGACCGCCGCTCCGCGCATAGCTAGCAACTGAAGGGCTTTGTGGATTTCTACATCCGTTGTCCGCCCGACCAAGACCACCTTGTCACCAAAGTCTACGACGCGGCAGGAATTCCCTAAGCGGCGCCGTATATATGTGACCTTCGTATCTGTACGGGTAGCGAAGAATGTTTCGTCCGGTAAGGGCATTGGTTGGGCCCGATGGCTTGCACTGCTGCCTTCGAGAACGAGCGCCCCGCAATTTGCGAATAAAGCAGCACCAATGTCTGGCGGCCTCACTCCAGCCTGCCATTCCTCAAAGGACGGGAAAACGCACGCCGACCGCGCAACTGCAAGGCTTTCACGCGCGGAGACGCCCCCAGAAAGAGCAGCGCGTACGTTCTGGCACATCGCATTGAGGCGCTCACGATATTGGGATTTCGCTTGGGCATATCTAGGCCATTCGGGGTTATCGTCTTTCGGCGTAGCTGTTTTCGATTGGATTTCAGATCCATCCTTGGCGCTGATGGGACCGTATCGCTGGACGAGGGCCTTCGCACCCCAACCCCTAATTACCGACGCTTTGACCTGTTCCTCGCGTTTTCGTCCCCGCTCGTCCTTCATGCTCACAACATAGGCCGCCCCCCTATGAGCTTTGACCAATGTAATTCCTTCCTTGGCAAGCTCGGCAAGAAATGAGGCGCGATCAGAATTTCTGGCGATAATGTCCGGAACAACGGCCCGAATTCGACGCTCGGCGGAGACATATCCGTAAGTCTTCTCTTGCCGCCTTCCCTGCGCCGACAGACCGCCAGGCGGAAAGTAGCGGTCCGGCCATTCGCGCGGATTGTTTGCCGGGCCCTGGTCGGCGGTCCCGTCTAGGATCAGCCTGCCATCGACAACCTGCCAGCGCGAATTCTTCTCACGTTTCCAACCGAAGCGGTCCTCCATCACCGCCAATGCCTGTTGACCGCGAATTTGATCATACCGGGGCAAGTCCACGACTTCGCCGGTTTCGATGTCGATGCGAATAATGACGAGATGGAAATGCATGTTGTCCGTATCCGCATGGACCGCGCCGATGACTGGGCAATTGCCGACCCCAAGAGCGTCTACGAGGATCTCGACTGCCTCCTCGAAGTTGCCGAGAAGATCGTCACCCTTCTGCACACTCACGATGACATGCTCGACGACGCCGTCGCCAGCATCCGCCTCTTCCATCAGCGCGGTCATCTCCGCCGTCATCAATTCGGGGTTGTCGGTCAGAACATTGCGTACAAGCGTCGCAGCCACCTCCTCTTGATGCTCGTCGCGCCGGACATATCGCAAGAGGTCCCTGTGGTAGCTGTTGATGGCGGTCTCCATCGCAGCGTACGCCAACGCTTTCAGGTTGGCCCGCCAGACGTAATGGATCAGCGCACTCGTCTTTCCGCGCAGTCGCGAGATGTCCGTCGCGCGGGCTGCTTCCCGAGATTTGCACTTATGATAGATCGTCATTCCGAAGCCTGCTTCGGCGATACAGCCTGGCTGGATTCAATAATGCGAAGCGCGTCAGCAAGCAGAGCTTTTGCTTCGTCAGCGCGGTCTTCCGGCAGCCCAGCCGCAATTGCCTTATGGATCGCCCGGATAGTTTTGCCGATAGCAACGCGCTCGACGGTCCTATCAACAGGATCCAACTCCAACGCTGATCGGCGGACATAATCGCCAACGGACATTGTCCCGGCCTTATCCTTAATGAACCTGTATTCCTTCGCAGAAAGCCGGAAGGAAACGACGTTTGCTCTGCTGATAGCCATGCCTACACTCCTTGGGATGCGAAAAGGCGAAGCCTCCGAGCATCGGTTGTGTAAACAACCATCATCCTGCGTACTTTTTGGAGCAATACTGTAATTTCAAGTATTTAAAGGGAAACGGCAGGATCCATCGGGACCCTGCCGTCATTTGCGTTGGCGATGCTTTGGCAGTTGTATGTGCAATGCGCTGGCAATTATGTGGCAGCACTTTACCGACCGTTGCCGGCAACTTCCCCATCAAGGTCGGTCGAGCATCGACCGGATGGTTGGGCTGCGACGGCTATGGTCGAGTGAGACCTGCATCCAGACACCCAGCACATCATCCTCCAGATAGGTAAGGATGGGGCGCCCCGGTTGGTCGAAGAAGTTGTCCGGCCGACGCATTACGCACGGGATACGATGCTCGGACCGTAGCAGCATGAGATCGAAATCATACGCTGGGATATTGCTGACCAAACCACGCCCGAGGATAAGGCCGCGATCGCTGGCAATCGGCAATTGCGAAATCACCCCTTTCTCCATCGTGAAGATCTTGAGGCGCAGGCCCGATGAGCGGGCCTCGCGACGAAAATCGTCTAGGATCGGCACGCTTGCCTCGAGATTGGTCGGATCAACCGGCACGTCCACAAGGATGACGTCGCAGGCGTCGGCCGCTCGCTGCGCCAATCCTTCAATGTCCGAAGGATCAATGACGTGGACGCTGTCTCCCTCTACGAAGTGAAGATAGTCTTCACCCGTGTTCGTTGTGGCGAGGATGACCGGAATTTTGTCCACATCTGCAATGGCCTTGAGAACCCGTACCGGCATAGCCGAATACGTGTCTTCATGGGCTCGTACGTTCAGCACGATGGTGTGGAGCTTTGAGCGCTTCTCGGTCACAGGCGCTTCCTTTCGGTGCCGTTGACGGTTTGCCTGCCGCCGTCCATGACGGCGCCGGAGGCGTCACCATTGGTGGTTGAAGGGCTTTGGCCCGAGTTGTCGGCTACGAGGGTGCTGTCGGCGACGTCCGCGTCGCGGCTATTCCACGGCCCCAAGACGCTGGCGAGCGCCTTGCGCAGGGTATCGGGCTGGTGGCCTTCATGGCCAAGATCGAGCAACAGGAGGACAGCGTCCTCCTGTTTATAGCCTGCATCCCGCAGCTGGCGGATGATCGGCTCGTTGTTGCGGACGAGATCGACCGCCCGCGGCCGACAACTGGGCGGCTTGCCTTTGTCTATGCGCTGACGCCGAATAATGTCTTCTGCATCAGACATGGTGATCCCGGCATTTGCCGGGGCTTTAGGTGCTTCTTCCATCGTTTTGGACCTTCAATCATGCGGCAATCCACCGGATTGCCGCAGAAAAGGTCACGCCAGAAATGCGGAAATCGCTGCCTTGGCCGCACGAATTGCGCGAATCGATTCGCCATCGAAAACCAGCCCTTGCAACGCCGCATATGGCGTGACACATGATGGTTCACACGCCCGATTTGGTGCGTGTTCACCGGCGGTTTTCAGGGCCTTCCGGGTGGTCGAAAAAGTGGACTCGCATCCTCTCTCCCCGACCAATTTTCGTCGTCTTCGCCATACGGCCGAACAGGATTCTGCCTGTTCGAGACGATAAGCCGGGCCGGTGTGCGATGCGCGGCCGCAACATGGCCGAGCGGGTGATCGAGCGGTGGCGATTGGCGATATCGCCAGCCTACTTCGTCCCGGATTTAAGCCATTGATCCCATAGCGACTTTTAGGCGGGCGATGCGGGTTGCTCCGCAATGG
>FUFK010046106.1_pt1 | contig 30365 bp, 19 predicted proteins | sample 1021851 | NCBI WGS metagenome assembly FUFK01 (sample SAMEA51879418, study PRJEB19060) | metagenome | reverse complement strand
TATAACCTCGCACAAGGGGTTAAGACTGTTACCCTATTTTCATAGGGGGGGAATGACAAATGGATGAACAACAAGTAGAGGACATAGTAAAGTGTAGTGATTGCGGTAGTAGAAATTTGACTCGAGATGAAACTCGAGGTGAAGTGGTCTGTGATGACTGTGGGCTTGTGTTAGAGGACAATGTCATAGACCAAGGTGCTGAATGGCGAGTATTCTCACCTGAACAAGGCGACCAAAGAGCGAGGACTGGAGCACCGATGACAGTCATGCTGCACGACAAAGGTCTGTCCACAGATATTGATTGGCAAAACAAGGATTACAGTGGAAAAACCATCAATTCACGATATCGATCACAATTCTATCGCATGCGAAAATGGCAGAAGCGTAGTCGAGTATCAAATGCTACCGAAAGAAATCTCGCAATGGCATTGGCCGAACTTGACCGAATGGCCAGTCGTCTTGAACTACCAAAATCTGTCCGCGAGGCAGCGGCTGTGAATTACAAGAAGGCCGTTGATAAGCGTTTGATTCGTGGACGCTCAATCGAAGGTGTTGCGGCTGCTTCATTGTATGCAGCATGTCGCCAATGCGGCGTGCCACGAACGCTCGACGAAATCGGACAAGCATCTCGAACCGGGCGAAAAGAAATCGGCAGAACTTACCGATTTATGGTTAGAGAATTGAAAATGAAGATTATGCCGACCGGACCAGAAGATTACATCTCCAGATTCTGCTCAGGATTGGGTTTGGATGCTGAAGTAGAAGCAAAGGCGTATGAACTAATCAAAGCAGCTCAAGAAAAGGAATTGACCAGTGGACGTGGGCCTACCGGAATAGCAGCTTCAATCATCTACATTGCATCGGTATTGTGTGGCAAGCGAAGGACCCAAAGAGAGGTTGCAGAAGTTGCTGGTGTGACCGAAGTAACAATCAGGAATAGATACAAAGAATTGATACAAAACCTGAATATCGAACTTGATATTTGAGCCTGAGTATCTGGTTGGTTGCAATGAATAAGAGCCGCACTGAGATTTCTCAGGTGGTCTTTGAAAAGGTAGCAACGCTGATGGTTGAAGCCTTAGAGAGGGGAACCAAATCATGGCCCTTACCGTCTCCACCAATCAGAGACCCAGATTTTCCAATCATCCATCCCATCTCTCCGCAAGAATTGATTGAGCAGGGACTTGGCTTGCTTGGTGCTGACCGTGGGATGTTTGAATACAAACTTAACAATGTAGTGGACCTTGTCGTCCCCCATAGAATGAATCTGACCGACGACCCGTACAAGGTTCACAAAAAGTGGTTACGAAAACGCTCAGATATGGTTGCAGAGAGACTCATCTTTTCGATCAATAATGAATGGCTTGCAAGCGCACTTGACCCAAATGCCCCTGATACAACAAGGTGGTGGCTCAGTGTTGCGCTGTTGAATGGATTATCTACAGCGCCACTTGGACAACCGATTCATCAAGGATACCATCTTTTAGAATCGATAGCAATTGGTGAAAGGCCCGGAACATGGCACACCCAACCAGAGGCTGGACCACACCAGGTAGATTGGAACCCTAATGCAATAATACCCAGAATGACCGGGGTAATTGCCCATGAATTTGGCATTGATGCTGCAAAGTGGATGTTAAATCAGTTGGAAACTGGTGAAATTGAAAGGCGACGGCTACTAGTTGAATGGATTCGGTTATTGATGGAGCGACCAGAATTGATTGAGCCACTTGGATTATTTCAGATACTTGCTCGGCTATGCCAAGATAACGACCCTCAAGTTGCGGTACAAATAACTCGCTGCCTAGCAAAAGCGATAGATTATGACATGACAGAAGGACATGAATTAGCCAAGTTGCTAATGCAGCGTAATGAACTGATGGTTAGGCGTGCTATGGCGGATGTTCTCACTAGATTGTTTAGGCGCTTGGGTGATGAAGCTCTACCATTTTATTATCAGCTAAAAGACGATAGCGATTCGGACATACTTGCTGCGGTAAGTACAACATCAGCCGACTTGAGATTCTTAGATGTTGATATGTGGGCGGAAAATTTAGTAGAATTAAGCAATCATGAGTTGCCAGTTGTTCGCAGGAACCTAGTTCCTTCACTACGCGAGTATTTTGAAACGTTCCCCGATGATACTCGGAAGTTATTACCTGTTATGTGGCAAGACGGAGACGAAGTAGTCCGAACACGAATGCGTGAATTGTTAATCAAAATGTCTGATATTTCGTCAACACAATTCGGCGCGCGCATCACAGATCTAAAACAACATGGCTGCGACTTATCAGCACTGTGGAGGCTGATGGATGCACGGCGCAAAGGATCCTCTGAAGCATGGAAGAGTTGGTTGTCCGGTGAGGGTGAAATGCCTGAAACAATCGAAACTATGCGTCATGTTAGCACTATGCAGGCTCCTGAGGAATTACCCGACCTTAGCGAAGCATTGGAGACTTTGGATGAAGAATTAGGTTTTCTCGACTAACTACTCTTCCTCACTTTGATTGCTCAGCGGACCAGATACAACTAACCCAACATATAAGCCATTGAGCATGGACAGTGAAGCAATTAGTAACACAATCATGCCGGAGGTTTCAGGTAAATTATCTGAAAGATTGGTATTATTGATGGCTGCCAGTGCAATTAAACACAAACAGGAGAATAAGACAACTAGTTTCCAACTGGTTTCGGGTTTTTGCCAACGGTTGATTGAAGGAATAATTCCTGATTGTTTGAATGTGAAACGAAACCAGCCTAGGTATATACATACTAAACCAGATAATCCAATAACTCCTCTTGTGAATGAACTTGCCCCCCATGGTCCTTCTGGAGCGATGTCAAACAGCGTTTGACCAACTAAAGCGAAGCCTATGACAACAAGCCAACGCCATTCGGGAACTGTTCCCATAGTTGAGCCATGATGGGTTATCCTTGAAAGGTTACACCCTCTAGGATTCCCGATGACCGCAGTTAATGATGCAGTAATTGTTGCTGCAGGTTTGGGAGGTAGAATGTTGCCAACAAGCGCCTATCTTCCCAAGGAATCATTACCGTTAGTGGATATTCCAGTCATGATTCACCTGATTAGGGAGGCAATACATGCTGGAGTAAGTAGAATCCATATCATTACCTCACCAATCAAGGATTTTTCCACCTTTTTAGACAATAAGGACGACTTCTATCGACTAAAACCTGAGATAAGTGAGTCCTTGTTTTTAACACACGAATCAGTAAAATTCCAAGTGCATATCCAGCACGAGCCGCTTGGATTAGGTCATGCAATTTTACAATCACTCGATTCCATTGATGGGCCATCACTAATACTGCTCGGAGATAATATCATTACCGATCAGTTCTCAAGCATTCGCAACTTTAANCCTTCAACGGCTTCTAAAAAATTGNTTGCAGCATTTGTTGAGACTGGCATTCCGTGCGCAGGAATATATTCTGTGCCGAAAAATCAGGTGTCTAATTATGGTGCAGTTGAACTAAACAANAATAAAATCAGCCAAATTGTTGANAANCCTGAGATAAATGAGGCTCCGTCAGATAAGGTATTGTGTGGCAGATACGTTTTTTCAGCAGAAGCTAAGCAATTGTTGACCGAAACCTATCCAGTCACTCAGTTTGGTGAACTCCAGACCATTGAATTACAGAAACATTGGATGGCTGGACATGGTTTACATGCCGTAGATTTATCCGAATATCAGTGGTATGATTCAGGTAACCCACTCGCCTGGTTAAAGTCGCAGATTGACTACGGCCTGCGAAACCCAGATTATGCTAGTGAGCTAAGAGAATGGTTGGACAACAGGCTGATTTAGCGCTGGCCCGGTTTCCAAAAAGTCAGCGGAATTGGTGCTTGATTACTCACACATCGGTTAGCAAGGTGGTCGGCGCGCTCGTTCCACCGGTGCCCCCTATGAGCTCTGACATGGCGCCATTCAATATTGCGCAGTTTACCTACCTCAAGCCACAAATTTTGCACTGACTTGACTAACGCTTTGTTGGCCTTAGCTCGCCATTCACCGGTAGCTAAATTACCAGCATATTGAGAATCTGTGTATATGATTGCATCTTCTTGTCCTCCCTCAATAAGTAACCATCTAAGTGCCATGGCGAATCCAGTTAACTCTGCTGTGTTGTTGGACCCGACTTCCGCACCGATAAATTCCTGACTGTCAACATCGCAAACGACAAAGCCAGCAGACTCTTCAACTATTTCTCCACTGCCCTTACCTAGACCATTATCACCAGTAACTATCGCCAATCCCCACGCGGCCGGAGTTTCCGCGTTAACGTTCTGATTCTCTAGACATGAACCATCAACGTAAAGCGCAAGATGGCCAGGATTGGGTGTCACAAGCTCACTCGCCAATCTCTGCCTTGTATGCAGCAGCGTCCATTAGGCTAGAGACTTGGTCAGGGTTGGTTAATGTCATTTTAACAATCCAGCCATCACCATATGGGCTGGTGTTCATGAGTTCGGGAGTATCCTCTAACTCCTCATTAACTGCGGTAATTTCGCCAGCAAGCGGAGCAAAAATGGGCGATGCAGATTTTACCGATTCTACTACTGCAAATTCACCCATATCATCGACTACCATGCCGCTTTCAGGCAGTTCAATGTAAACGATGTCAGTCAAGGCATCTTGTGCGTGGTCGGTAATACCAATCGTCACTGTGTCACCTTCAACTCTAAGCCACTCATGCTCTTTCGTGTAATACAAACCTTCTGGGACTTCACTCATGCTATCGCCATTATGAGTGGGATTGTGGAGGATTATTGAATATTCGCAAGGTTGAGTTTATTCCTCAGCGCCAATTTCTGTTGCCAATACCTTGCTTTCAAGTTCTGCCCAAGCATTACCGACCCTATTTTCGTAATTCATCTGATTCATTTCTTCATCGACACGCAATTTTAGTTCTTTTTCGGTCTCATTAGGAAAATACTCCGAGAGGAATGAAGTCTGATAGTCTAGCATTTTTGACATTGTCAGACAAATTATTGCAGTGATTAAGAAGAGGTGACCTATACCAATTTCATTAACCTGCATGCGTCCCTCAATAATTGCAAACCCGCATAGTAGGATCAAACCGAAACCAGTGCCAAGTAGGACTCGTTTGGCTGCTTTACTCGGCTCGTCCATGCCAGCGCTAGTTACATTCATGTCATGAACTAAGCGGAGGTCAGTAGGTCTCTCTCATCAATTTGTGGATTTTGTATGGTAACAGAGCTCTATTGACAGGAGTGACCTCTAGGATACGTCCATCATCCCTGCGGCGAATATCCTGTAGCAGAGGATGACGGCTCTTTTTGTGTAATGTTAGCAAGGTGGGTTTGTCTACTTCCAAGGCTCCACGGACACAGTTGACAAATGACTCACTTTCAACGGTAAACTTGCCAATCTCGTCGATTACTAGGACTTCACTCTCACTCTTGGCGTATTCAATAGCCGGAATTGCAACTTTTTCAAGCGCTTCTAAATCAAGTCCGTAACCGAGAACTCTCAGTCTTGAATCAAAATCTTTGTGCGCAACAACGCCCTCATCGCCAGTGATTATATCAATAACTTTGTAACCCAAACGCTCACCATTTTCGATGATTGGTTCTGTTCTCATGCCAGCGATAATCGGCTTTCCGCTTGGGTTACCACGCAGTTTTATTTCTTGGGTGCGCTCCTCAGTTAACATCTTCAAGACTTTTTCCATAACTGCTGACTTACCACTTCTAGGTAGTCCAGTTATCCCTATCTTTGGATGTAGTCCCATTTAATTCACCAAGGCTCGATTATTAACCAGTCACTTATCAGTAATAAAGAATCGTCTTACCCTAGGATGAGACATTGGATTTGTGATATAGTAAAAAAACCATCAAAAACGCCTAAAATGCTAGTAAAATTACCATAAAAAGGTAAATTTTGTTTTCAGCGAAGAAAATCATTTGACCGCTTGTACACGCTCCAATAATCTTCTACCCATTGGTATATTTCTGATAATGCATCGTTATCAACACCGGCAATTTTCGCAATTTTCTTGATGATGCGGATTTCTTTTTTATCATAATCACCGTCACATGCCGATACCAAAACAGCATCTCTCAAGGCTAGTTTTTGTCCGTTATCAGATAATATTTCCATACACTTTTCGACTTCTAATGGGTGGTTAAGTGTATTTCTGACATCCACTCTCATCTCAGGATGAAGCATCGATTTACCCATAATGGATTCAATCATAACTAGCTCTTCTTTAACTAATTCTCCATCGACTGATGCAACAGTAACCATTAATTGGGCGTGTGCTAGTCTTTCTTCGCTGGTCAAATCATTAACCATATCTGGGAACAATTACCTCACTCCGCAAGGTCGTTCAAAATATCATAACCGTTCTGCATCCAATTATAACCGTCAACCGTCCACTTTAGCAAGCGCTCAAGCGCCTCTTCAGGCAGGCCAAGATGAGCGATGATCTCCATTAATACTTCTTTTTCATCATCGTCGACAGTTCCATCCGCAGCTGCCATGAGAATAGCATCTCGTAGTGCCAAGCGTCCCGCCTCCTCACTCAGCCCAGCTAAACACTCATCGAGTGGTGGCGGAGTTTTCAGCGCCTGTCTAATCAATTCTCGCTGGTTTGGGGACAACAACGCAGTACCTAGACGTTGCTCGAACATTGCCATTTCATCCACAGTGAGCTCATTATCTACTCTAGCCATAAAAGCGAGTAAACGTGCGTATGAAAACCGCTCTTCCCGCGACAATTTGTGTATCGTATCTGGCAACATGGTTGTGCGTGTTGTTCATTAGCCAATAACTTCTCGCATGAAAATCAGTGAGAGATTGCTTTTTCTTGCCGCAGTAAATTATCGGATTAGTCTTTGTATTCGAATACCACCCACCGCATACTAGCCCAAGTGAATAATCCTGAAACGAGCATGTTGATCATGAAGATAATCCTAATCTGAAGCGTTAAATTGGCAACCAGCATGTCATAAGACAGCGTCGACAATACACCTCCAATAGCATAAACTGCAAGTGCACCAATCATAGTAGCCTTGACATCTTTACGACCGTCGAAGGTAAAGTAACGGTGAGTAAAGTGAGCAATCGTACAAGACATGACCCATGCGACTGCCCAAGCGCCAGTCTCAGAGATATAGGCTAGTGCAGGTGAAAGCCTGAGAATCTCCCAAAATAACCAAAATAGTAGGGTGTTGATTGCTCCCGCAGAGGCAAATCGTCTGATTGTCCCACGTGGAGCAATCGTAGCTAGTTGGGTTTTATCCACTACACCACCAACATAGGCCACTAATCATCATTAGTAATCACATCACTAGGCTTTCCGGTTAGTATACCACGTAATTGCTCGTTGTCTGTTTGAATCGCATCTAATAGTTCATATTTACAAGATAATGATTCAGCAAGAACTGCCAGCGCCTGTGAATCTTTAGGCAAGCACTTTCCTCCAAAACCTCGCTTTAGGCCAAAGATAGGATCTAGGTGGGAATTNCCAATCGGTTGGTCTTGAGGTGTGGTGATTATTTCTTTGATCTTATAGTAATCTTCACCGAGTGCTTGACAAATATCGTAGATTTGATTAGCAAAAATAACCTTTAGGGCATAAAATGTGTTCTTGCTATACTTCACTAATTCTGCTTGTGTAGGAGTTACATGAAAGAAATTCGGGGTTCGCAAAACTCCCGCCTCTTGGTGGTGTTGAAAAATTAGTTCTGCAACATCTTGATGATGTGTTCCACAGACCAAAATATCTTGATTAGCAAAATCAAAGAAATAATCACCACACCTCAAGACCAACCGATTGGTAATTCCCACCTAGATCCTATCTTTGGCCTNAAGCGAGGTTTTGGAGGAAAGTGCTTGCCTAAAGATTCACAGGCGCTGGCAGTTCTTGCTGAATCATTATCTTGTAAATATGAACTATTAGATGCGATTCAAACAGACAACGAGCAATTACGTGGTATACTAACCGGAAAGCCTAGTGATGTGATTACTAATGATGATTAGTGGCCTATGTTGGTGGTGTAGTGGATAAAACCCAACTAGCTACGATTGCTCCACGTGGGACAATCAGACGATTTGCCTCTGCGGGAGCAATCAACACCCTACTATTTTGGTTATTTTGGGAGATTCTCAGGCTTTCACCTGCACTAGCCTATATCTCTGAGACTGGCGCTTGGGCAGTCGCATGGGTCATGTCTTGTACGATTGCTCACTTTACTCACCGTTACTTTACCTTCGACGGTCGTAAAGATGTCAAGGCTACTATGATTGGTGCACTTGCAGTTTATGCTATTGGAGGTGTATTGTCGACGCTGTCTTATGACATGCTGGTTGCCAATTTAACGCTTCAGATTAGGATTATCTTCATGATCAACATGCTCGTTTCAGGATTATTCACTTGGGCTAGTATGCGGTGGGTGGTATTCGAATACAAAGACTAATCCGATAATTTACTGCGGCAAGAAAAAGCAATCTCTCACTGATTTTCATGCGAGAAGTTATTGGCTAATGAACAACACGCACAACCATGTTGCCAGATACGATACACAAATTGTCGCGGGAAGAGCGGTTTTCATACGCACGTTTACTCGCTTTTATGGCTAGAGTAGATAATGAGCTCACTGTGGATGAAATGGCAATGTTCGAGCAACGTCTAGGTACTGCGTTGTTGTCCCCAAACCAGCGAGAATTGATTAGACAGGCGCTGAAAACTCCGCCACCACTCGATGAGTGTTTAGCTGGGCTGAGTGAGGAGGCGGGACGCTTGGCACTACGAGATGCTATTCTCATGGCAGCTGCGGATGGAACTGTCGACGATGATGAAAAAGAAGTATTAATGGAGATCATCGCTCATCTTGGCCTGCCTGAAGAGGCGCTTGAGCGCTTGCTAAAGTGGACGGTTGACGGTTATAATTGGATGCAGAACGGTTATGATATTTTGAACGACCTTGCGGAGTGAGGTAATTGTTCCCAGATATGGTTAATGATTTGACCAGCGAAGAAAGACTAGCACACGCCCAATTAATGGTTACTGTTGCATCAGTCGATGGAGAATTAGTTAAAGAAGAGCTAGTTATGATTGAATCCATTATGGGTAAATCGATGCTTCATCCTGAGATGAGAGTGGATGTCAGAAATACACTTAACCACCCATTAGAAGTCGAAAAGTGTATGGAAATATTATCTGATAACGGACAAAAACTAGCCTTGAGAGATGCTGTTTTGGTATCGGCATGTGACGGTGATTATGATAAAAAAGAAATCCGCATCATCAAGAAAATTGCGAAAATTGCCGGTGTTGATAACGATGCATTATCAGAAATATACCAATGGGTAGAAGATTATTGGAGCGTGTACAAGCGGTCAAATGATTTTCTTCGCTGAAAACAAAATTTACCTTTTTATGGTAATTTTACTAGCATTTTAGGCGTTTTTGATGGTTTTTTTACTATATCACAAATCCAATGTCTCATCCTAGGGTAAGACGATTCTTTATTACTGATAAGTGACTGGTTAATAATCGAGCCTTGGTGAATTAAATGGGACTACATCCAAAGATAGGGATAACTGGACTACCTAGAAGTGGTAAGTCAGCAGTTATGGAAAAAGTCTTGAAGATGTTAACTGAGGAGCGCACCCAAGAAATAAAACTGCGTGGTAACCCAAGCGGAAAGCCGATTATCGCTGGCATGAGAACAGAACCAATCATCGAAAATGGTGAGCGTTTGGGTTACAAAGTTATTGATATAATCACTGGCGATGAGGGCGTTGTTGCGCACAAAGATTTTGATTCAAGACTGAGAGTTCTCGGTTACGGACTTGATTTAGAAGCGCTTGAAAAAGTTGCAATTCCGGCTATTGAATACGCCAAGAGTGAGAGTGAAGTCCTAGTAATCGACGAGATTGGCAAGTTTACCGTTGAAAGTGAGTCATTTGTCAACTGTGTCCGTGGAGCCTTGGAAGTAGACAAACCCACCTTGCTAACATTACACAAAAAGAGCCGTCATCCTCTGCTACAGGATATTCGCCGCAGGGATGATGGACGTATCCTAGAGGTCACTCCTGTCAATAGAGCTCTGTTACCATACAAAATCCACAAATTGATGAGAGAGACCTACTGACCTCCGCTTAGTTCATGACATGAATGTAACTAGCGCTGGCATGGACGAGCCGAGTAAAGCAGCCAAACGAGTCCTACTTGGCACTGGTTTCGGTTTGATCCTACTATGCGGGTTTGCAATTATTGAGGGACGCATGCAGGTTAATGAAATTGGTATAGGTCACCTCTTCTTAATCACTGCAATAATTTGTCTGACAATGTCAAAAATGCTAGACTATCAGACTTCATTCCTCTCGGAGTATTTTCCTAATGAGACCGAAAAAGAACTAAAATTGCGTGTCGATGAAGAAATGAATCAGATGAATTACGAAAATAGGGTCGGTAATGCTTGGGCAGAACTTGAAAGCAAGGTATTGGCAACAGAAATTGGCGCTGAGGAATAAACTCAACCTTGCGAATATTCAATAATCCTCCACAATCCCACTCATAATGGCGATAGCATGAGTGAAGTCCCAGAAGGTTTGTATTACACGAAAGAGCATGAGTGGCTTAGAGTTGAAGGTGACACAGTGACGATTGGTATTACCGACCACGCACAAGATGCCTTGACTGACATCGTTTACATTGAACTGCCTGAAAGCGGCATGGTAGTCGATGATATGGGTGAATTTGCAGTAGTAGAATCGGTAAAATCTGCATCGCCCATTTTTGCTCCGCTTGCTGGCGAAATTACCGCAGTTAATGAGGAGTTAGAGGATACTCCCGAACTCATGAACACCAGCCCATATGGTGATGGCTGGATTGTTAAAATGACATTAACCAACCCTGACCAAGTCTCTAGCCTAATGGACGCTGCTGCATACAAGGCAGAGATTGGCGAGTGAGCTTGTGACACCCAATCCTGGCCATCTTGCGCTTTACGTTGATGGTTCATGTCTAGAGAATCAGAACGTTAACGCGGAAACTCCGGCCGCGTGGGGATTGGCGATAGTTACTGGTGATAATGGTCTAGGTAAGGGCAGTGGAGAAATAGTTGAAGAGTCTGCTGGCTTTGTCGTTTGCGATGTTGACAGTCAGGAATTTATCGGTGCGGAAGTCGGGTCCAACAACACAGCAGAGTTAACTGGATTCGCCATGGCACTTAGATGGTTACTTATTGAGGGAGGACAAGAAGATGCAATCATATACACAGATTCTCAATATGCTGGTAATTTAGCTACCGGTGAATGGCGAGCTAAGGCCAACAAAGCGTTAGTCAAGTCAGTGCAAAATTTGTGGCTTGAGGTAGGTAAACTGCGCAATATTGAATGGCGCCATGTCAGAGCTCATAGGGGGCACCGGTGGAACGAGCGCGCCGACCACCTTGCTAACCGATGTGTGAGTAATCAAGCACCAATTCCGCTGACTTTTTGGAAGCCGGGCCAGCGCTAAATCAGCCTGTTGTCCAACCATTCTCTTAGCTCACTAGCATAATCTGGGTTTCGCAGGCCGTAGTCAATCTGCGCCTTTAACCAGGCGAGTGGGTTACCTGAATCATACCACTGATATTCGGATAAATCTACGGCATGTAAACCATGTCCAGCCATCCAATGTTTCTGTAATTCAATGGTCTGGAGTTCACCAAACTGAGTGACTGGATAGGTTTCGGTCAACAATTGCTTAGCTTCTGCTGAAAAAACGTATCTGCCACACAATACCTTATCTGACGGAGCCTCATTTATCTCAGGTTTTTCAACAATTTGGCTGATTTTATTGTTGTTTAGTTCAACTGCACCATAATTAGACACCTGATTTTTCGGCACAGAATATATTCCTGCGCACGGAATGCCAGTCTCAACAAATGCTGCAACCAATTTTTTAGAAGCCGTTGAAGGCTTAAAGTTGCGAATGCTTGAGAACTGATCGGTAATGATATTATCTCCGAGCAGTATTAGTGATGGCCCATCAATGGAATCGAGTGATTGTAAAATTGCATGACCTAATCCAAGCGGCTCGTGCTGGATATGCACTTGGAATTTTACTGATTCGTGTGTTAAAAACAAGGACTCACTTATCTCAGGTTTTAGTCGATAGAAGTCGTCCTTATTGTCTAAAAAGGTGGAAAAATCCTTGATTGGTGAGGTAATGATATGGATTCTACTTACTCCAGCATGTATTGCCTCCCTAATCAGGTGAATCATGACTGGAATATCCACTAACGGTAATGATTCCTTAGGAAGATAGGCGCTTGTTGGCAACATTCTACCTCCCAAACCTGCAGCAACAATTACTGCATCATTAACTGCGGTCATCGGGAATCCTAGAGGGTGTAACCTTTCAAGGATAACCCATCATGGCTCAACTATGGGAACAGTTCCCGAATGGCGTTGGCTTGTTGTCATAGGCTTCGCTTTAGTTGGTCAAACGCTGTTTGACATCGCTCCAGAAGGACCATGGGGGGCAAGTTCATTCACAAGAGGAGTTATTGGATTATCTGGTTTAGTATGTATATACCTAGGCTGGTTTCGTTTCACATTCAAACAATCAGGAATTATTCCTTCAATCAACCGTTGGCAAAAACCCGAAACCAGTTGGAAACTAGTTGTCTTATTCTCCTGTTTGTGTTTAATTGCACTGGCAGCCATCAATAATACCAATCTTTCAGATAATTTACCTGAAACCTCCGGCATGATTGTGTTACTAATTGCTTCACTGTCCATGCTCAATGGCTTATATGTTGGGTTAGTTGTATCTGGTCCGCTGAGCAATCAAAGTGAGGAAGAGTAGTTAGTCGAGAAAACCTAATTCTTCATCCAAAGTCTCCAATGCTTCGCTAAGGTCGGGTAATTCCTCAGGAGCCTGCATAGTGCTAACATGACGCATAGTTTCGATTGTTTCAGGCATTTCGCCCTCACCGGACAACCAACTCTTCCATGCTTCAGAGGATCCTTTGCGCCGTGCATCCATCAGCCTCCACAGTGCTGATAAGTCGCAGCCATGTTGTTTTAGATCTGTGATGCGCGCGCCGAATTGTGTTGACGAAATATCAGACATTTTGATTAACAATTCACGCATTCGTGTTCGGACTACTTCGTCTCCGTCTTGCCACATAACAGGTAATAACTTCCGAGTATCATCGGGGAACGTTTCAAAATACTCGCGTAGTGAAGGAACTAGGTTCCTGCGAACAACTGGCAACTCATGATTGCTTAATTCTACTAAATTTTCCGCCCACATATCAACATCTAAGAATCTCAAGTCGGCTGATGTTGTACTTACCGCAGCAAGTATGTCCGAATCGCTATCGTCTTTTAGCTGATAATAAAATGGTAGAGCTTCATCACCCAAGCGCCTAAACAATCTAGTGAGAACATCCGCCATAGCACGCCTAACCATCAGTTCATTACGCTGCATTAGCAACTTGGCTAATTCATGTCCTTCTGTCATGTCATAATCTATCGCTTTTGCTAGGCAGCGAGTTATTTGTACCGCAACTTGAGGGTCGTTATCTTGGCATAGCCGAGCAAGTATCTGAAATAATCCAAGTGGCTCAATCAATTCTGGTCGCTCCATCAATAACCGAATCCATTCAACTAGTAGCCGTCGCCTTTCAATTTCACCAGTTTCCAACTGATTTAACATCCACTTTGCAGCATCAATGCCAAATTCATGGGCAATTACCCCGGTCATTCTGGGTATTATTGCATTAGGGTTCCAATCTACCTGGTGTGGTCCAGCCTCTGGTTGGGTGTGCCATGTTCCGGGCCTTTCACCAATTGCTATCGATTCTAAAAGATGGTATCCTTGATGAATCGGTTGTCCAAGTGGCGCTGTAGATAATCCATTCAACAGCGCAACACTGAGCCACCACCTTGTTGTATCAGGGGCATTTGGGTCAAGTGCGCTTGCAAGCCATTCATTATTGATCGAAAAGATGAGTCTCTCTGCAACCATATCTGAGCGTTTTCGTAACCACTTTTTGTGAACCTTGTACGGGTCGTCGGTCAGATTCATTCTATGGGGGACGACAAGGTCCACTACATTGTTAAGTTTGTATTCAAACATCCCACGGTCAGCACCAAGCAAGCCAAGTCCCTGCTCAATCAATTCTTGCGGAGAGATGGGATGGATGATTGGAAAATCTGGGTCTCTGATTGGTGGAGACGGTAAGGGCCATGATTTGGTTCCCCTCTCTAAGGCTTCAACCATCAGCGTTGCTACCTTTTCAAAGACCACCTGAGAAATCTCAGTGCGGCTCTTATTCATTGCAACCAACCAGATACTCAGGCTCAAATATCAAGTTCGATATTCAGGTTTTGTATCAATTCTTTGTATCTATTCCTGATTGTTACTTCGGTCACACCAGCAACTTCTGCAACCTCTCTTTGGGTCCTTCGCTTGCCACACAATACCGATGCAATGTAGATGATTGAAGCTGCTATTCCGGTAGGCCCACGTCCACTGGTCAATTCCTTTTCTTGAGCTGCTTTGATTAGTTCATACGCCTTTGCTTCTACTTCAGCATCCAAACCCAATCCTGAGCAGAATCTGGAGATGTAATCTTCTGGTCCGGTCGGCATAATCTTCATTTTCAATTCTCTAACCATAAATCGGTAAGTTCTGCCGATTTCTTTTCGCCCGGTTCGAGATGCTTGTCCGATTTCGTCGAGCGTTCGTGGCACGCCGCATTGGCGACATGCTGCATACAATGAAGCAGCCGCAACACCTTCGATTGAGCGTCCACGAATCAAACGCTTATCAACGGCCTTCTTGTAATTCACAGCCGCTGCCTCGCGGACAGATTTTGGTAGTTCAAGACGACTGGCCATTCGGTCAAGTTCGGCCAATGCCATTGCGAGATTTCTTTCGGTAGCATTTGATACTCGACTACGCTTCTGCCATTTTCGCATGCGATAGAATTGTGATCGATATCGTGAATTGATGGTTTTTCCACTGTAATCCTTGTTTTGCCAATCAATATCTGTGGACAGACCTTTGTCGTGCAGCATGACTGTCATCGGTGCTCCAGTCCTCGCTCTTTGGTCGCCTTGTTCAGGTGAGAATACTCGCCATTCAGCACCTTGGTCTATGACATTGTCCTCTAACACAAGCCCACAGTCATCACAGACCACTTCACCTCGAGTTTCATCTCGAGTCAAATTTCTACTACCGCAATCACTACACTTTACTATGTCCTCTACTTGTTGTTCATCCATTTGTCATTCCCCCCCTATGAAAATAGGGTAACAGTCTTAACCCCTTGTGCGAGGTTATATGAAACTTATGGCAGTCATATGCAATTTTAGCAGGGGAATAAATCTGCTCTGTTAGTTTAAAACCCGTCCGTCCGTCATATAGTTTATCGATAAATTAGGTCAATGGTTATACACAATGCAACCCTGCGTTAAATGATTGCAATGGGTGCGGGCCAAGAGGAGCGGAAAATTGGCCTAACTCCGGGGAAGAGAGTTCTGTTTCTGACAAAAAATCTTGACCTGATAAAGCAGCAATTGTATGACGGGTTAAACCTAGAAATGAAAGACGTCAACCCAGAAGACCTACTAGATGACATTAACACTGACGTCATGACGCCAGCATGGGTTTGTTTTGACCACGAACCTGCCGAAATTGCCAAAAATGCTTATGCTGGTCTAAAACACAACGGTTTGAGAGTATTTAGTGAAAATGCCCTGATTAACGGTAACTTCGAAGTTATTGTATCTGGACAAAGAAAAGGCACGGGATCCAGTAGAGAAACTGCTGCGCAGTGTGAAAGATGGGCAGGTATAAGAATAGTCATCGCTGCCTCATTTGCCCCCATTCACGAACGCAACAACATCAATCTTGGTCAGTTGATGGGAGATTACAGCATTCTGGAAAGATTGCAAGCGGGAGAAGAAATTCCGTTGGCAAAGTTTACTGAAAAATACGATGATGTGACGAAAATAATCATCGAAAAAGGGGGACTATTTCCTTTTGCTAAGGCACTGAAGGCCGGTGATATAACCCTGCCACCCATCAATACAAGTCCCAAACCTATGACTATGGCTGAGAAAATCATCGCCCGTAATTTGGTTGGACAAGCAGTCGGACAATGCGTCAAACCCCATGACCCTGTGATTGCTCAGGTTCAGTCCGGCTACTCTCACGAATTTACTACAGCGCAGGTGCATACATTCCTTGCAGAAGAATACGGGGATGATTACCAGTTACCTAATCCAAGTAAATTCGCAGTGTTTGAAGATCACCTACTGTATGCTCACCACAATCCGAAATTTGTTCCTTTCATGGACAAGGTTCAAACCTTGCGTGATTTGCAAAATGCGTTCCAGCAACACACTTTGGTAAGGGATTATTCAGCTGTAGATGGCGTCTCGCCGGGAATATGTCATCAGGTCGCTCGTGAAGAATTCATCGAGGTGGGTGACTTTGTACAAGCCACCGATTCTCACACCTGTATGGGAGGCGCATCCAATGCGCTCACATGGGGGGTTGGTGCAACGGAATACTCCAACCTCATCAGCTCGGGCTTTACTTTTGTTAAAGTTCCAGAGTCAATTCGATTTGAATTAGTTGGGGAACTCAACTACGGCTGTACTGCTAAGGACGTAATTTTGTACATTCTTGCCGACCACGCGCGTAAAGAATTAACACTCAATCGTTCGATGGAATTTGGTGGCTCTGGTTTGGCCAGCCTATCAATCGATGAGCGAGCAACACTATGCAATATGGCTACAGAATGTTCCGCACGAACCGGTATTTGTGAACCTGATGAAGCACTCTTTGACTGGATGAAGAATGCGATGCCAGATTTGTCACTCGAAGAAATGCGGCATTCATCGGTAATACCGGATAAAGACGCTAACTATGACGGNGGTATTCACATCATCAACCTGTCTGATATCAAGCCCATGGTCGCCCATCCGGGTAACCCCAACGAGGGCATCCCTAGCGACCCAACCAATGGTGCACTGATTGTTGAAATTGGGGATGTGGCCATCGACATTGCTTATGGCGGCTCCTGCACTGCGGGCAAAGAAGATGATATCGCCTATTATGCACAGGTATGTCAAGCAGCAGATGATGCTGGTATGGTAGTAGCCGAAGGTGTTGAATTCTACATCCAGTATGGTTCCGGTATTGTCAAAGATCGAGCAGTGAAAAATGGTTGGCATGAATTATTTGCCAAGGTTGGCGTTAAACTAATTGATCCTGGTTGTGGTGCCTGTATTGGCGCTGGGCCGGGAGTCTCAGTCACAGAAGAACAGGTCACAGTATCGGCGATAAATCGCAATTTCCAAGGACGGTCAGGTCCTGGTAAACTGTATCTAGCAAGCCCGCTAACTGTCGCAGCCTCAGCTTTTACTGGGAAGATTTCCTCATGGGAGGCGGGCTTGTTCCAATAAGGCCAGCGTGAGGCTTCCTGACAGGTCATTTAGCAGCAAAGCGATTACTAAATTTATCAACTTACGAGATTCTACGAAGGCGAGAAAAACCGCATCACTAACCAAATAATGATGTGAGTTATTATGAACCGTCGGTAATCGAAGTTGTGTGTTGCTGGCCCGAAGTCATTCGGACTGAGGAGGACCAGAGACGGAGTGACAAGCATGTCAGGTATCGCGCAGAAACTAGCCTCAAATCAAAAACAAGTTGCCATTTCAGAATTCTTTGAGAAAAATAAACACTTCCTAGGTTTCGATTCTCCCGTAAGGTCGCTGATAACCGCAGTTAAAGAAGCAGTCGACAATTCCTTAGATGCATGTGAGGAAGCGCGCATACTTCCTACAATCAAAGTGAAGGTTTCAAAACTCGACACTAAGAAGGATATCATTGAATTAGTTGTAGAAGATAACGGTCCAGGAATACCACAGAAGAGTATTGAAAAGGTATTCGGGCAATTACTATTCGGCTCAAGGTTCCATGCAATACGCCAGTCTCGCGGCCAACAAGGTATTGGCATAACTGGTGTGGTTATGTATAGTCAGTTAACCACGGGAAAACCAACACATGTAAGATCAAAGATTGCTACAGAATCTACTGCCGCCGTTGTCGATATCGGCCTCGATACAAGAAAAAATAAGGCCACGAAAAGCAATGCTGGTCGTGAGATTTGGCAACATGACGATGGTGAGATGAAAAAACATGGCCTAGAAGTTACCACGCGCATGAAAGCAAAATATCAGAAAGGCCGGCAAAGTGTTTGGCAATATCTACGGATGACAAGCATCGTTAATCCTCACGCCGAAATCACATTCACCGACCCAGATGGCGAAGTCCATCACTGGCCAAGAGTCACTGAGCGATTGCCCGGTAAAGTTGAATCGATTAAGCCGCATCCACACGGTATTGAATTAGGACAGTTACAGAGAATGCTGTCAGAATCCACAGATTCTAGGATTTCTGTATTCATGCGAACGAATTTCTCAGGTGTTTCCACTAGGGCAGCAAAAGAGTTGTGTGCCGCAGCTGAGTTAGATGTAAAAGTCAAACCTAAACAAATGTCTCCCGACCAAATTCGTGCGTTGCTTGAAGCCTTTCAGGGTGAAAGATTGTTCAACGGCAAACCGGTTAAATTACTTAATCCACCAACTAATTGTCTATCTCCTATTGAGGAAATGTTGATCAAAAAAGGGCTTTCCAAGACCATTGATTCACGTTATGCAACCACTATGACAAGATCTCCTAATGTATCGCAAGGGAATCCATACCAAGTTGAGGTTGGATTGATTTTTGGTGGTGATATGGCTGCTGATAAGCCGGTAGAGGTCCTGAGGTTCGCTAACCGAGTACCGTTGATGTATCAACAAGGAGGTTGTCTACTCACCAAGGCTATTGAATCTGTAGATTGGCGGCAGTATGGCCTTGACCAAGCAGGTGGCAAAGGAGTTCCAAAGGGACCAGCAGCAATTCTTGTCCACCTTGCTAGCACTAATGTGCAATTTACCTCTGAAGCAAAGGAAGCATTAGCAGATAATGGCGAGGTAATGGAAGAGGTCAGGAAGGCTATGCTGGAGATGGGGCGCGGCCTAAGAAAGCACTTAGAGAAGAAAAAGAAGATGGCTAAAACCAAGGAAAAGTTTGAACTTATCAATGATATTTTGCCAGCGATTGCTAAAAAATCAGCTCAAATATTAGACAGACCCATCCCCAACTTAGCTGGCTCTATTACGAAAATCATGTCGGCAGTAATTTGCGAAAGTGACACTGAATGGAACAAGGAAACGAAATCGGTTGATGTGTCGATTAAAATTTACAACTATACTGCAAGGGCGAGAGCTTACACAATACTAGCGACATGGCCAGAGAAATCAGGAGGGATTATGACCAACAATGATCATGGCGGCAGAAAGGAAGCTACTGGTGTTTGGGCGTGGAAAATGGACACCCTCCAGCCAGGTGAAAATATCACTCTTACCTACAGTCTCGATGGCTTAGAAAAAGGCGATTGGACAGAAACCGATGTATTCTATCGAGGTAGTCAAGAGATTATTGGCGCTATAAAAATGGATGAAAAATATCTCGAGGAGATTCGTAACCAAGAAAAAATATTACGAGATTTGAATTCTGCTCCACAGGAGGTTATTGAGACGCCCGAAGCCGATGAGAAAACTGATGATACTAACATTCCAATTCCTGAACCAGCAGTAAGACCGCCCACAGGGCAATCGACATTGTTTGGAGGTGAACAATGATGACTGCTAGGATGACTGCAAGTGAAACAAAGTCAGCAATGCAGTTGGTGGTCTCTGAGATGTATGATAAAATCGTCAAGGGTGAACCACCTACCATGACACTGCCAGTGAGAACAAAGAATAACATCGGGTTTGATCGCAAACTCGGAGTTTACAAGTATGGCAAAAATAAATCTGTAAGAGACGCAACAAGCCTAGGTTCTGCGAAGCAGTTGCTCAGAGCACTACACGTCATAGAATTTATTGAAGATATGATTGATTCAGGAAAATCCTCAACACTGAGAGAAATGTACTACATTTCAGAAAGCTGGGGGCTGGGTAAGTTTGGCAGCCAAAATGAATCAAATAATCTCGCAGAAGATTTAGAAATTGTAACAAAATGTTTGCGTGAAGATTTCAAACTCAGACCTGAGGAAGACGGGGCGAGAATAATTGGCAACCTTACCCTACAAGAGCGAAACAGGCGTGGTGAATGGATGCGCATCAATGCGCGTGATGATGTTGGTGATTCCGGATATGGGGTTCCATACAATGTCGAACTGGAAAAGATCGAATTCTTAGAGCATGATATTAATTTCATTATGGCCATTGAAACAGGTGGTATGTTTGACAGATTAGTTGAAAATGGCTTTGATGAGGATTACAAGTGCGGTTTACTGCATCTCAAGGGGCAACCAGCTAGGTCGACAAGGCGAATTATCAAAAGAATGAGCGAAGAGTGGGACTTGCCAGTAGTAGTGTTTCTCGATGGTGACCCTTGGTCTTTCAGAATATTCGCTTCTATCGCTTACGGTGCGATTAAGACTGCGCACATATCAGAATATCTTGCCACTCCAAGTGCGACTTATTTAGGTATCACCTCAGACGATATCGTAGCATATGATTTGCCAAGTGACGACCTCTCAAAGAAGGATATTGAGGCGCTTAATGCTGAGTTGTCGGACCCTAGATTTGCAGATTCTTGGTGGCAAGATCAAATTAACATGATGTTAGAATTGGGCAAGAAGGCTGAGCAGCAATCACTTGCTAAGTATGGTCTAGACTTCGTAACAGATACTTATCTACCAGAGAAACTAGCAGAATTGGGTCTCGCATAACCGTACAAGCATTGATGGGGGACTTCAGCCGAGGATTATTCATGGCGCAAACTAAATCCAACCCTTGGGCAGTGCGTATTGCTGTTGCTGGGTTGGTTTTTCTGGTGCTTGGTGCTGGTGCTATATTCGCCAATATGGAGCAAATTGACGAGGCATCAAGTCCTAAGAAAATCAATGAAGCGGTAATCACTGGAAGCGGTGCAGAAACCGTCGACTTGAGTGCGAGTTGTTACTCAGCAGTAGTTATCTCTAACGACATTTCAAATGTTAGTCTTTTGAAGATGAGTGGCTCAAATGTCGCCGGTGACGCGCTTGAATCAACCAAGTGTAAAACAGACTGGACGCCGATGGACTCTGACGGTAGTAGTTTTACCATCATCAAAGAGTGGGATATTACTGAAGCAGGCGAGTATGTCTTAGAAGTTGAATGTGAATCAGATTGCGAAAACTCAACCCTTTGGTTAGTTGATGCAACAAGTGCTCAATGGATGCTCCTTGAACAACCAGCGCTAGTGTTTGGCGGTGCTGCGTGTTGTATTGGAATCCTTATCTTACCGCTGGCTGGCATACTATACCTCACCAACAAAGATGGTACTGGACCCAAAGTGATGATGGTGGGGGCGGACGGTCAAATGATGCCAGTTACTGACTTGACACCAGAAAACATTGCAAATTTGCAGCAGCAAGCTGAAAAAGTTGACAACCCTTTTGCCGATACAGGCATTACTGAATCGCAAGAGTTTGTCGACGGGAGTGAAGATGTGCAAAAAGGTGCTCTACTTACCACGGATCAAGTCTTTGCCTTGATGAAAGGTGATGTCCATGAAGCGCAGAATCGAGTTGCCGATCCGTTTGCAGATTACAATAAACTTCGCCAGCCAGAGGTCAAACCCAAAGCAACCAATACCAAAGAAATCGCTTCGTGGGATGAGGGAGGGGCTTACTCAGCACCAACAAGCGAGCAAACTAAGTCTAAATCTACCAATACGGCGCAAAAGCCGGTAGTGAAAAAGTCAGATAGCAAACCAAATGCTTGGAAAGACTGGGATGAAAATTAGGTGGTAGCATGAGAAAATATGTTGCGATTGCAATAACCATTCTAGGGGCGCTGCTAGTGCTATTCTCTTCACTCGGTATTACTCAGCAATTGAATGATGCGGATACGGTTGAAGCAATGCTACCCCCGTGCACTGTTGAGGATGGCGTACCATTTGTTGGTGAAGATGAAGTAACATGTTATTGGGGTATGTCCGGAGAGGTTCTAGAAATACCTGCTGAAGCCATAGCAGCAAATGTAGATGTTGAAATTTCATGGACTAAATCAGGAGTGTGGATTGGAATCGCTGAAGCGAGTGAAGCCGACAAATGTGAACTGAAAGGAGATTATTACGAGTGTCAAAAGGAATCTGTGAATATGATTGCTGGGGGCCCGAATTCCAACGGTAAAATTACTTGGCAACCAGTTCCCGGGGAATATCGATTTGTTGCCGGAGGTGATGATTCTCAAACCTTGCAACAATTTGATGTCGATTGGAATTATGAAGCATCGTTGAAATCAACATTAGCAATTTCCTTGCTTTTTGTCGGTCTGAGTCTGGCCGCCACGGGTGCAGTATTCTGGTATAGAACTGTAAAAAACTGATTTTGAAAAGGTTCATCAATTAGTGAACCTTAGGTTATGCAATATGGCAGATATTGATTATGCCCTGCGCTTGCTGCAGAATAAAGTTAGAAGACAAATTCTGGAGAGATTGGTAAGAGAACCGCATTACCCGATGCAGTTAGCCGAATTAATTGGTGTAAGCCAACAAGCTATCAAAAAACATCTAAAAGAACTAGAACAAGGGGATTTCGTCACCAAATTGCAGGTCCCAAGCGAAAAAGGCGGACCGCCAAGAACCATCTACACCGTGCAAGAAGCGCTCTCAATTAGAATCGATTTAGGGCCAGACTTATTCAATTGTGAGCAACGTAAATTGCCTTCTGGTGGCCCGATGAGGCTATCTAATAAATTGCCAAAAGATACACACAACGTCGCTGAATTGGTTAGTGGTAGAAAGCGTATCTCGGTCAGTGAAGGTGTTGGCCATCTTGCTGAATTAAACCAAGTTATTGAAAGGCTTGACAACGAACGAGACGCATTAATAGCCCTGCATCAACACATACGTAATCGAATATCTCAGGGCGTAGATTCAGATTTCCAGCAATATGAGGAAAGAGCGATGATACACTCGATTATCGAAGCACCTGAAAAGCGTCTTGATCTCGATTTACTCAGCAAAGAGTTGCAACTCGGTCAACGACAGGTCTCCGAACTACTTGATGAAGTAAGAGCAAAATTACAACGGCAAATATCGCAACGTGCGGGCCACGTAATCGTAACGCCGGAAAATTCCGACCTGTATTGGTGGCTGGGCGACTACAAAAAGTAGCCTGGGTAATCTCAATCTTCTGAATCGAGAACTGATATTAGCGAAGATTGTTCAGCAATGCGCTTCTTGACTTCCTCTCTTCTAGCCTTACCGACAAAGTAAACCACACCAAGTAGTGACAAGGTAAGCAATATCACCACGAATGGTAATGCGGTCTTGCCGACTATTTGGCCTGCTACATCGAAGAATGGGCTAGGTGATTCAAGAGGCTCTGATACCGCCATGATGTTATTTGTTTCACTACCCTCGACAATTTCATTCATGGGGTCAACTACGACGTAGACTCCCTTACTACCAGCGACTACCGGGTAGAGCAGATAGATTTCAATCTCCTGTGCATCCTCTGTTGCATCAGGTGCAAGTAAAGCTCCGACAACTTGGCGCATGACTATGCTATCTTCCTCGCAACCGTTGCGCTTGATATCCTTGATGATCGATTGGCTGTTTACATCGTCGTATTGGCACAGGACAATTTCGATGTCTGTCGCGTGAGTATTACCCACATTTTGCAATGTGATTCCGATTGGAATTGTCGAGTCTATTTCTGCACTGTATTGAGATACGATGATTTCCTTGATAACGAGGTCCGGCGCCTTCAGGCTTAGTGTTACAATGAACTCGTTGCTATCGAGGTTTTCTCCCTGCCACGATGGTGACGAATCAAAGTCTCCACCTTCGGTCATATCTCCAGCACTAGACACTACCTTTAGTCCAACATTGCGCGTATCAAGTTTAGCAGTGGTAGATATCTTGACCACTGCAATCATTTCAATAGTCTGATATGGGGCCATTTGTGGCATCATGTAGACGCCGTTTGGCTCAATATATGCACACCTCACTGATTCCTGCTGTTCACTAATTGATGCGTAATATGCATCCATTTCTAGCTGGCTTGCATCCTCTGCTGGCATTGCATCGGTAATGACAACGCATGGCTCATCGACGCTCAAATCGTTGCTGATTTTCTTAATGGTACGCCATTCTACAGACCAACCCTCGAGCGAGCCCATGCCGGGTAATTCGCTCCACACGATGTCGTTACCCTGTGATTGTGCAGTGTGGTTGTCTAATGTTGGCCAATCATGGACGTTGCCATTGTTGGTTATGTTGACTGCAAAACTAACGATTTTACCGGGTGCCGATACTTTCACTGGATTATCAACTGTTGGATCCATGGTGATTTCCATATCATAGAACTCGTTTACATAAACATACAAGAAATCGACATCCCTTTCTCTAGTTAGCCTGTTGTCTTCATTTGGATAAGCTTCTTCTGAAAGCGTCTTGAATTCTACAACATACAAACCTGCTCCAATATCAAATTCTGGAACATTCATTAGGACATCAAAGGTTTGATCGGAATCTCGGTCCAATTCTTCAAGGCTCTCCCGTGGTATGACAATGTCCCAATGACCTGTTCTGACAGGAACACCTGTTGGGTCTATGACTGTGGTAAGACGGAAGTCAAATCTGTCTGGACCATTGCCGTTGTTGGTTGTGGTTACTGGAAGGACTAGGTTCTCACCTGGATTAACTGCTATCGCTGAGATTGGATTACCGTTCGAATCTGTTGTTGAGATGATTCTATCCGCCTCACGTTCAATTTGTGTATCTAGGTTATACTCGTGGATTACGTTGACAGTATAGCGCCCGGAATCGGACACTTTTTGGTAGCCTTCGAGATTGGCTTGCAAAGTAAAACTCTTTGAGCCAATGCTTGCATCATCTGGGACACAGACATTCACTCTGACCATCCAAGTTCTAAAGGTGGTCCCTGCATCAAGTTTCCATTCAATCGGCATTCCGAGTGTCGCTTCTGAGCCTCCCGGTGTTTGCGAGAAATCGATGTCTAATACCCAGTTTGATTCTCGCCAGGTTGACTCATCAATATCATCTGGTTGGGTTTCTGGAGCGCCCGGAGTGCTGAAAATTAGGTTGCCAGATTCAAAATTCTTGGTTACATCTTGTTCAAAAGTATGGCATTCACCAGCCTTGACTTCAACCTCACTTTCATCGGGCAGGAGTTCTTCAAACACAATGTTGCCTTCAGACTGTATTGAGACGAATATGCCAAGTTCAAGGATATCGTATGTTCCTTTGTCTACTGATTTGATTGGTTCGCCTTCAGACCATCCTTTGAGATAGATAACGAAAGCACCTGGGTCCTCTGTGGATGGAACTTTGACTGTCAGTATCTTAGTTGTTGATTTACCGGGATCAAGTTCGACTCTGAGCGGGAATGTTATCTCCCAACCAAATGGCAACAACCACTCTTGCTGTCCCTCTAGAGTATTCGGGTCCCAGAATAGGAAACTATCCTGGACGTTACCAGTATTCGTTATCGTAATGGAGAATGTTGCTTGGCTGCCTTGCTCGATATCCTGAACACTCAATGAGGTATCAAGGCTGATTCCGTGGACCACATCCATCAGTGTAAGAGTTGTTAGGTCAGATCTAATTGCTGGGTCTTTGTAGGATTTTGCCGTCACCACTATCTGTGCTAGTTCATCTTCGTTTGCTTGGTAGATTGTTGGGGCTTGTACGCGGAGGTAGAAGTTAATGAATTCGCCACCCTTGAGGAATATTGGCGTTGTTGGAGTAATCTGGGTTTGATTTTCTGAGAAGAAAATCTGTGCTGTCCAATTCTGCGGTACGCCGGTAATGTTGAGACCGTAAGTGTCGGCAACCAAATCAATATCTCCTGGTGTTGAGTTGTTCATTGTCATGTTATACAATGTCTGCTCGCCTGGTTCAATAACGTGATAGAAGGTTTCTCCCAATTCTAATTCAACATCGACTTGACCTGTAAGAACGTGCGAATAACAAATAGTGAATGCTCCGTTTTGCTCGTCATTACACTTGTTTCGGTCAGACCAGCCAACGTGGGCTCCACTGCCTAAATCGTTAGCAAAGGCTGGAGGCATACCGATTTCAGGTCGGCCTGCGGTGTCAGTGCCCAGCTTGTTACTAGCCCAACTGGTTATCGATACAATCTCCCAAGGATCAAGAGCGAACTCACCAAGACCGGTTAGATCGGTTTGGTTGAGACGGGTATATTGTATCTCTTCGCCTGCTGTCACGTTTGCAGAATCAACCCAAGCAATGTGGACATTATTTTGTTCATCGGTTAACAACGACGGGAAAATTGAATGTCCCGACCACGGGCGATTGTTGGCTAGTCCGTCTAAGCCTTCAACATTTGAAATGGCAGTGTCTTGTATTTTCTTGATTGCATAGGTCGACAAGCCTTCTTCTGCTCCGTCGAATGCACCAGCGCCCTGTAACCTTAACTTAGTGTAATAGACTTCATAATTTGCCGATTTTTCGAAGCCGTAATCTCTAGCGTCCATCCACGCAATGTGAGTGTTACCCTGCATGTCGACGCCTATCGATGGGTGGAATGAGTATGCGTCATCAATGGTGATTCTAGTATCATTAACAACTACCAAATGGCCGGTTTCCGCTGGCCCTGTGTCTTCAACATAGCCACCATTAGCAACGGAGTGTCCTGAAGCTCCTGGTGTCCATGTTGGGTCATTGTTCATCTTAGCATATGGATCAAGAACTGTCATGTATATCTCACGAGAGTTGTTAGTAGCGACATATACCATCGCTTCAACTAGGAGTGCCATGGCTCCTGCACCTCCACTACCAGATGGGAACTCATACGCTTGGCCGCCAGCATTGACATTGCCAGGATTGTTAGTTGGGTCTGAACCAGGACAGTTCCTTGGTTGGGTTGAGACTACACCATTAGGGCACTTTACTAGGTCTAAGAAGTGAGACTGAATATTACCTGCACCGCCATATCCTTGACCATAAAGACCGATTGGTATTACTCCTGCCCTGACACAACTGTCGTGAGCTTCACTAATTGAGTTAATATCATCTGCCTGCTGAGATGGGTCACCATCCTTTGGTCCTTCATCGGAGACCGGCAAGACGATCTTAGTGGCGTTTGGATTCCACTTGTGGTTAGCGCCCCCGGCTAATGGACTGCCAGGGACATTGTCGTTTGCGTCACGCCATGAAAGACACGCCCAGTTGGTTCCCGGGCCCCAGTCTTCACCAGAGCTGCCTGAATATGGATTGCCGTTGTAGACTGTTGTCGATAGTGTCCTAATACCGCCTGAATCATCGCCATCGCCCAATGGTGTTGAACGAGGCCCAGCATTCTGATTGTATCCGGCACAGTCCCCACTATCGGCAGCGGACGGTAAACCAAAGCCGCCGTCAAGGCCATAGATAGTTTCGTAAACAGTCATGTTAGCAACCTCAAGCAGCGGCTTGATACCCTCGAAAGATGATCCATCTGAGAATGATCCTCCGTAAATAACGGTGCAAACGTCAGCCCACTCGGAATACATAGAACCCGATGTGTCAATAACGAATACAAGCTCTACCTTGCCTCCTCGAGTATCATCCCAAGCAATTTGAACTTGGTCATTAGCATCGACTACGATATCGGGATGTCCCTTGTGACCGATGATTGGAGTTAGTAAAGTATCATCGAATAGAGTAATAACGTCCTGCGTTACGAAATCAGGCTGAATCATCGAGTAGTAAACCTGAGGCTGATTGAAGAATTTCTCTAATTCGTCGTATTCGTCTTCCCAAGCAATGTGAATATTACCCTGTGAGTCGACATCTATCGATGGCCAATCCCGATCTTGTGCTCGCTGTGAAATTATTGTATCATCGATACCGGTAATTGCACCATCAGTCGAGGTCTGCCCGTTGAATGGCTGAATTTTGTATGGACTCAGTGCGGTATACATTATTTTGTGAGTTCCGGACTTATCAGTCCAAACGATGTGGATGTTATCGTCATCATCAGCAACAACATCTGGATGCCAGATCTTATGGATACCTGGATTAGTAATCTGGGTGGCATCAATCAGTATTTCACCATTACTTGCCAACATGGAATAGTATAGGTGAAGATTATTTCTAGCCCATATGATGTGGACATTGCCTTGACTATCGCCAACAATTGCCGTCTGAGTATCAGAGGCTGAGCCTCCATCGACGATTTGCTGTGGCTCGGTAATAACCACAGTATTGGCTTCGGCAAAATCGCTCGCGATTACCATTCCAGATAGAACTGATAACAACATTATTGACACTAAACTTACGGATTTGAATGCTTGACTCATGGACAATCCTCTCTTACAACAAATAAACTAGATTTTCATGATACTTAACTACGACCCTTTCAGGTCATATTTTACATGTCTGGATTAAGCCCATTCTGATGGGTCAAAACTGGTGCCAAATGACATTTTTTCATCGAATTCAACTTCAATACTCTCTTGCTCCGTTGGTTTGGAGTGTGAAGGTTCAGCACGGGCGGATTTACTCTTTTCCCAATCATCAACCGGACCTGGTTTGCCGACACCCGGTCCGTAGGAATATTTGATCTCGTGAATGATGCCAAGTTTTGCCAGCCACAATCTTCGTAGTGAGTGCATAAATTCATTCTTAGTGATACCATCAAACCATATCGGCAAACTCACATTGAATGCTTGTAATGGCCCTGGTTTCTTGTTGCTTTTGTGCCCCATGTGAATGCCCCAGTCAACGGCGGAATTGATTAATTGTAAGCGTGCTTCGTGAATCCACTCTGCCCAGCCGTCTTTGTCTTCTTGCATATGTTTAGCCATCTCATCTTGTTGGCCCTCATCAACTCTAGTCATACTAGAAATCGCAACAAGGTCACGATTCTTTGGTACCACCACAGCAAACATATGCCCTTGTTTACCTTGTGGATATTTGATTAGCACATGGGCATGAGCACGAGGATCGTTCTGTTCTTTGACAAACAACCTCTCCTCATCTAGCCACTTCCTGACCAATGATACAACCTCATTGGGTGTCATGTGTAAAGCGAATAACTCATCCTGTTTGAATCAAACCCAAAAATCAATCCGAACCCGACAAATCTTGTTGCAACTCGGCGATTAGTTCGAATAACTCCTGCTTGTCACTGCTGGAGANCTTTTGCTTCCTGTAGTAACCGCGCAAATCAACATAATCATCCCAAACAAGTGAGAATAGTCTGCCAGTAAAAAGGGATATTGGAAACATAAGTAACCACATGAAGCCACAGGCTAGCAAAATCTCTGTGGTCGATGTCCCTATGAATTCTGTCCACTCAAATCCGGATATTTCTGCGATTGAGCCCGACTGCCAATACATCAACGCGACGAAAATTACAGAGGATATCGGCCAGATTATAATCGAGCCAAACATCGCGGCTAAGAACTGATATGAGGTCCGAGCATCTATTCCTTCATCGGTTGAATCNCCTAAGACCCTACCCAAAATCATCTGAGGTAGAAGTGAGATTATGAATATCGGTAATAGTGTCAAAAACAGCATGCTTCGCGCAGCAGACAAGGGAATTTTAGCGATATTGGGGGTTGCAAAGCCGGTCAGATTTCGGTTGATATCCCTGCCGTCCAAGCCATTACGATGAAGGATTTCCGCCGCTTTTTCCGAGTTCTTTACTAGTGGATTAACTATTCTTTCCGGCTGTAGGTCATCGCCTTCTTGGGTTCTGAATTCATCAGCGTATTGGTCTCTAAATTGACGAGCCAAAAGCACCTCTTCCCGCCAGGTTGTCGGTGGCTTTGATTCCATTCTTCCTTTGATGTGACCCAGTAGATGTAAACCACGATACTCGTCCCATGAATACGTATTTGGCGTCAGTGGAACTAATTCTGTGCGCAACTTATCGCGAAGGCTGAATACTGAGTCTGCCGGGGGTTCGGACCAAGTGCCACTGGCAGTTGCCTCGACTAGAGAGTCTGGAACATCATCATCTTGCAACTGTAACGGTTGGCCAAATTCGACCCAGATATCGGTTCTGAAAAACTCCCTAGTGCGGAAATGCAAACCAATCGGAATTATCACTGGCATGGGTTTGTCTGATGCCTTAGCAAGGGCACTGGCAGCCAAAACTGTACGCATTGGACCGGTTCTGAATCTCAGCATGTAGGCGTTGTTGTGACTCGTTCCTTCGGGGAACAACACGCAGCCATAGCCGTTAGAGATGCCAGAGGCTAGTGTCATCAAGG
>FUFK010042126.1_pt1 | contig 30365 bp, 24 predicted proteins | sample 1021851 | NCBI WGS metagenome assembly FUFK01 (sample SAMEA51879418, study PRJEB19060) | metagenome | reverse complement strand
GGGATCTTGCCGAACAGGTTTTCGACCCGCACCCGCGTGCCGGGCGGTAGCGCGGCGGGGCCTTCGGCGGCGATCTCGCCGTGATCGACCACCCGTTTCCAGCCCTGTTCGGCACCGGCCGGACGGCTCTCGATCGTGAACCGGGCAACGCTGGCGATGCTCGGCAGCGCCTCGCCGCGAAACCCCAGTGTCGCGACCTGTTCGATCGCCTCGTCCGGCAGCTTCGATGTCGCGTGCCGTTCGAGCGCCAACGCCATTTCATCCGGCGTCATCCCGCAGCCATCGTCGGTCACCTCGAGACTGGTCAGTCCGCCTTCGACCAGCTTCACCGCGATCCGCGTGGCGCCGGCGTCGATCGCGTTTTCGACAAGCTCCTTGAGCGCCGAAGACGGCCGTTCGACCACCTCGCCCGCAGCGATGCGGTTGACCAGATTCTCGGGCAGGCGGCGGATTTGCGGCATGGGTAAATCGTTCTAGCGGTGAAGCGCCGTGATTCCGAGGCAATGCGTTCACCTATCCCCCACGGGAATAGCGGAAAATTTTGGCATTCGCGCGATAATCTCGCTAAGGCTCGCCCACCATTTCCTGCTGGAGAGGTGCGAGCGGGTCGCTCCCCTTCGCCGGATCACGCGACACAACGGAAAATCGAACGAAAATGGGCTTCTGGAACAATCTCTTCAAATTCGGCGTGCAGAACATGGCGATCGACCTCGGCACCGCCAACACGCTGGTTTACGTGCAGGACCAGGGTATCGTCCTGAACGAACCAAGCGTGGTTGCGCTCGAGACGATCAACGGCATGAAGCGCGTCAAGGCCGTGGGTGACGATGCCAAGATGATGATGGGCAAGACGCCCGACAGCATCGAGGCCATCCGCCCGCTGCGCGACGGCGTGATCGCCGATCTCGACGTGGCCGAAGAGATGATCAAGCACTTCATCCGCAAGGTAAACGGGCGCAAGAGCCTGATGCGCTATCCCGAAATCACCATCTGCGTACCGTCGGGGTCGACCTCGGTCGAACGCCGCGCGATCCGCGATGCCGCATCGAATGCGGGTGCCAGCCAAGTCTATCTCATCCTCGAACCGATGGCCGCGGCGATCGGTGCCGACATGCCCGTGACCGAACCGGTCGGCAGCATGGTCGTCGACATCGGCGGCGGCACAACCGAAGTCGCCGTGCTGTCGCTGCGTGGCCTCGCCTACACCACCTCGGTCCGCACCGGCGGCGACAAGATGGACGAAGCGATCGTTTCCTATGTCCGCCGACATCACAACCTGCTGATCGGCGACAGCACCGCCGAGCGGATCAAGAAGGATTTCGGCGTCGCACGTCCGCCCGAAGACGGCGTGGGCGAAAGCATCACGCTGAAGGGCCGCGACCTCGTCAACGGCGTGCCCAAGGAAATCACGATCAACCAGGGCCACATCGCCGAAGCCCTGTCCGAACCCATCGGCGCGATCGTCGAAGGCGTGCGCATCGCGCTGGAAAACACCGCGCCCGAGCTGGCGGCCGACATCGTCGACCAGGGCATCGTGCTCACCGGCGGCGGCGCGCTGATCGGCGGGCTGGACGAATATCTGCGCGAGGAAACCGGCCTGCCGGTCACCATCGCGGAAGATCCGCTGTCCTGCGTCGCGCTCGGCACGGGCCGCGCAATGGAGGACCCGATCTACCGCGGCGTCCTGATGACGGCTTAGGAAAGGCAGGGGAATGGCGCCGACAGGCTCACGGCGCTCGGGGTATTCTCGCAGGGCGCAGTACAATCTGTTCACCGGATACGTGATCGCGGGCATCGGCGCGCTGATCGGCGCGATCCTGCTTACGCTTTCGTTCTTCCAGCCGCAGCTGTTCGGCGGAGTGCGCGGCGCGGCGCAGGGCGGCCTGTCGCCGGCCACCGAAACCGCCGCCACGGTGCGCACCGGATCGAAGAGCGTCTGGGAGAACATCAGCGGCTATTACCGCGCGGGTTCGAAGAACGCGCAGCTCAAGCGCGAAATGGAAATCGCGCGTATCCGGCTGCGCGAGGCCGAGGCGGTGAAGCAGGAAAACGTCCGCCTGAAGGGCCTGCTCGACCTGCACGAGGCCGAGACCAAGCCCGTCGCGGTGGCACGGCTGGTGGGTTCGTCCGCCTCGAGCACGCGGCGGTTCGCCTATCTCGGCGCGGGCAGCGACGATGGCGTCGCGGTCGGAATGCCGGTGCGTTCGCCGCGCGGCGTGGTCGGGCGGATCCTCGAAACGGGCAGTTCCAGTTCGCGCGTCCTGCTGCTGACCGATACCGAAAGCGTGCTGCCGGTCCGCCGCGCGGGCGATGAAGTGGTCGCTTTCGCCGAAGGCCGCGGCGATGGCTTGCTGCGCATCAAGCTGATCAACCTCGGTATCAACCCGCTGGAGCCCGGCGACCTGTTCGTCACCAGCGGCGCTGGCGGCTATTACCCGCCGGGTATCGCCGTGGCGATCCTGACCGAGACGACCGATGATGGCGGTCTTGCGCGCATTGTCAGCGATCCGGCGGCCGCGGACTACGTCAGCGTGGAGCAGATCTACGAACCCGAAGCGGCGCTGGGCGCGGAAACCCCGATCGAACGCGAGCTGACGGATTGATGGAGCGCAACGATCCACGGGCGCGCACCGATGCCTATGGCAGCCGGATAAACCGATCGCATTCGAACATGCTGGCCAATGCGGTGCCCTGGGCATCGATCATGGTCGCGTCCATCCTGCCGGTATTCCCCATCGCCACCGCGCTGCCGGTGGTCCCGCCGCTGGGGCTGCTGATGCTGCTGGGGTGGCGGCTGGTACGGCCGGGCCTGTTGCCCGTCTGGGCCGGACTGCCACTGGGCCTGATCGACGATCTGTTCAGCGGTCAGCCCTTCGGCTTCGCGATGTTCGTCTGGTCGCTGATCATGCTGGCGATCGAAGTGGTCGAGATGCGCTTGCCGTGGCGAGCCTTCTGGCAGGACTGGTTCACGGCGGGTTTATTGATCGTCGGCTACCTGTTCGCAGGCTGGCTCCTGTCGGGCGCGCAGCCCACCATCCATTCGCTCGTCGCCCTGGTTCCGCAACTCGTGCTCACCATCCTGCTTTTCCCGATCGCGGCGCGTTTCGTGGCCATGCTCGACCGCTTCCGGCTGACCCGCTGGAGACCGCTGTAATGCGCCTGCGCCGCCGTGCCCGGCCCCGCGAGGTCGTAACCCAGTCGACGCTGGACAATGCCTTCGACCGGCGAACCTTCGTCATCGGCACCGCCATGGGCGGGCTCGGCGTGCTGCTGGCCGCGCGAATGGGCTATATCGCCATCGCCGAGAACGAGAAATACGAGCTCGAAAGCGAGAGCAACCGCGTCAACCTGTCGCTGATCCCGCCGCGGCGCGGCTGGATGCTCGATCGCAACGGCGCTCCGCTGGCTTCGAACCGGGCCGATTTCCGCGTCGACATCATTCCCGATCGCACCGAAGACCCCGATGCGACGATCGACGCGCTTACGACCATTCTCAATCTCGACGACAACCAGGCCGCCGATATCCGCAAACGGGTCGACGATGGGCCCGGCTACCAGCCCGTCGAGATCGCCTCCGGTATCAGCTATGACGAATTCGCCGCAGTTAGCGTGCGCCTGCCCGACCTACCGGGCGTGGTTCCGCAGCGCGGCTTTTCGCGGTTCTACCCGACCGGGCCCAGCGTCGGCCATTTGCTCGGCTATGTCGGTCCGGCCAATGCCGAGGAATACGAGGAGCAGGACCGCAACCCGCTCTTGATCACGCCCGGGTACAAGATCGGCAAGGATGCGCTGGAAAAGCAGTTCGAGCTCGACCTGCGCGGTGTGCCCGGCGCGCGCCGGGTCGAAGTCACCGCTTCGGGACGGATCATCCGCGATCTCGAGACCCGCGAAGACGTCCAGGGCGATCCCGTTCGGCTGACGATCGACGGCCCGCTGCAGGACTATGCGGCGCGCCGTATCGGCCTCGAAAGTGGCTCGGTCGTCGTCATGGATTGCGAGACGGGCGACCTCTTGTGCATGGCGTCCATGCCNAGNTTCGACCCCAACAGCTTTTCGCAAGGCATCGGGCGCGTCGAATACGCCATGCTGCGCGAAGACGAGCGCGTGCCGCTGCGCAACAAGGTGCTCAAGGGNCTCTATCCCCCCGGCTCGACGGTCAAGCCGATGCATTGCATGGCCTTCCTCGATGCGGGNATCAAACCCGACGAGGCGATCATGTGCGGTGGCGGGCGGCGGATCGGCAACCGCTTCTTCAATTGCTGGAGCAATCACGGCCGGGTCGACATGGCGAAAGCCATCTATCAGAGCTGCGACAGCTATTTCTACCATTTCGCGCAGCAGATCGGTTTCGCCAAAGTTGCCGAATGGGCGCACAAGATGGGTCTGGGCGAGGAATTCCCCCTCCCCGTGACCAGCCAGTTCTACGGCACCGTGCCCTCCCCCGAATGGAAGCAGCGCAAGCACGACAGTGCCTGGCAGCCCTATGACACGGTGAATTCCTCGATCGGCCAGGGTTACTACCTGACCAACCCGCTGCAGCTGGCGGTGATGAGCGCGCGGATGGCGACCGGGAACAGGGTCATGCCGCGCCTGCAGCTGACCGGCGAAACCCCGCAGTTCGAGCATTTCGATTTCAGCCCCGACGAGATCGGCTATGTCCGCCAGGCGATGAGCGANGTGGTCAACGGNCCNGGCACCGCCGGGCGTGCGCGCNTGCCGTTCGACGACATCAAGATGGCCGGCAAGACCGGNACCGCGCAGGTNGTCTCGCTCAGCGTGTCCAATGGCCGGACCGGTCCCTGGAAGTATCGCGACCACGGATTGTTCGTGTTCTTCGCACCCTTCGACAAACCGAAATACGCCGGCGCGGTGGTGATCGAGCACGGCGGCGGCTCGGGCGCGGCCTATCCCATCGCNCGCGANGTGATGACCTTCATGTTCGACCCGGCCAAGGGCATGGACGCACTGCGCCCGCTCGANGAACAGTGGGGCGGCAGCGCGCAGGAACGGCTGGATGCGAAATACCGCGCCTATGCCGCCGCGCAGGGTGAGGCGGTGCCCCCGGCCCCCTCGCGCGACGAGGATATCTTCGACCAGGTCGAGGCCGAAGCCCGCGTCGCGGCCCGCCAGCCCGAAAGCATTGCCGAAGAAGTCGGCCCCTCGCGCGTCGATACCCGNTCGCCCGAGGAAGTGTCGCAAGCCGCAGCCAGCGCGCGGGCGGACGCCGCGCAGGGCGATCCTGCCGCGCCCACGCCGGACACTAGTGAATGAGCTCGATCGTTCCTGCGCCGATCGCGCGGCAGCCCTGGCAGATGCTGTTCCCGCTGTTCGTCCTGATCGCCTTCGGGGCGCTGGTCCTGTTCTCGGCGGCGGGTGGCAGCTGGGATCCCTACGCCTCGTCGCACGTGATCCGCTTCAGCGTGTTCCTGGTCATNGCGTTCGTCCTCAGCCGGTTCTCGCGCGAGCTGGTGCTGTTCTTCGCCTTCCCGATCTNNGGCGTCGTCCTGGCAATGCTGCTCGCGGTGGAGGCGATCGGGTTCGTCGGTGGCGGCAGCCAGCGTTGGCTCAATCTCGGCTTCATGCAGCTGCAACCGTCCGAGCTGATGAAGCCCGCCGTCGTGCTGGTTCTCGCGCGCTACTATTCCACATTGCCGGTCGGCATGGTCCCGACGCTCGGCGCGCTTGTCGTGCCCGGCCTGCTGATCCTGACCCCCGTGGCGCTGGTGCTGCTGCAACCCGATCTGGGCACGTCGCTGGCGATCGTCTTCGGCGGGTCGATGGTGATGTTCGCCGCCGGCCTGCCGCTGCGCTGGTTCATCGGTGCGGCTGCAGCGGGCGCGGTTCTGGCGCCGGTCGCGTTCTTCTTCGGTCTGCAACCCTATCAGCAGAAGCGCGTGTTCACCTTCCTCGATCCCGAAAGCGACCCGCTGGGTGATGGCTATCACATCACCCAGTCGAAGATCGCCATCGGTTCGGGCGGTTTCTCGGGCAAGGGCTTCAACGANGGNTCGCAGAGCCATCTCAACTACCTGCCCGAACCGCATACCGATTTCATCTTCGCCACCATGGCNGAAGAATGGGGTTTCCTGGGGGGNATCGTGGTGCTNGGCGCTTTCGCGATGATCCTGCGCTGGGGCCTGTCAGTCGCGCGCGCCAGTAGCGACCGCTTCGGCAAGCTGATCGCGCTGGGCATGACCGCGACNATNTTCTTCTACGTCGCGATCAATTTGATGATGGTCATGGGGCTTGCCCCCGTGGTGGGCATCCCGCTGCCGTTCATGAGCCATGGCGGCAGTTCNATGCTGACCAACATGATCTGCATCGGATCGCTGATGNTNGTCCACCGCTGGAACCGCAAGGCGCCGCGCACCGGGCTGCTGCGCTAAAGCTCGACCAATCCCAGCTTGAGCGCGCGCACCGTCGCGGTGACCCGGTCATTGGTGTCCAGCTTGTCGAAGATTCTTCGGGTATAGGTGCGTACGGTTTCAGGCGAAATGTCGAGGATCGTTCCGATATCGACCGACGACTTGCCCCGCCCCATCCATTCGAGCACCTCGCGTTCGCGCTCCGACAGCGAGACAGACGCCCGGCCGCCGTCCATGATCTTGCAGATCTGGAGATGCGCCGCGAGCAGCAGCGAATGGATCTGCTGCAATTGCTCGTTCGAGAAACCGGCNGGGTCGCGCTCNAATCGCATCGAGCAATAGGCATTGCGGTTGCGCGGGCCGAACACGGCGAAACCGACCCAGTTGTCGACCCCCGCAGTGACGGTTTCCTCGAAGAACCGCTCGGCTTTCGGGTCGCCGCGGCCGAGCTCNATCGCATCACGCCAGACCAGCACCGGTCCGTATTGGAACGTCAGTCGAGGAACCGGATCGATCTCGCGCCACGCACCACTGACGTAGCGCCGCTGGAATTCGAGCCGATAGTCACGCGACCAGATGAAGGTCTTCTTGGAAGTCTGCGATTCGAAGATCGGCGTGAAATGGTAGCTGAACCAGGTGGCACCATTGTCGAGGCAGTTTTCGTAGACGAATTCCAGGATAGCCTCGCAATCGGCCATCTTGGCAATATCTGCCGCAAAATCCCACATCGCCTAATCAGCCCAAGTGCTTGTCCCCAAATTGAGGGACTGCACATGTATCAGATTCGACTGCATAAGGACAACCAACGAACCGAAGGTGACGAAGGTAGGGCTAGTCGCTGGAGAACCAGGACATCTGACAGAATGACGCCCGAAAACCATTTGCAGCAAATACACGACGGCGAATTCGCATCGTGCGGCAGCTGCAGCTTCGACACCTGCTGCCCCAAGATTCACGACCTCGTCCTGTCCGCCGTGCGTCACGCCCAAGCCCGCGACAAGCCGATGACGGTCTGGGATCTGCCCAACGCGACCGACCTCACGCTGAAGGCCGCCTACGCAGCGGTACGGAATCTGGAATGCGAGCGACTGCTGGTGATCGGCGACTGGTCGGGCCACCCGTTCGATGCGGTCCTGGCAGTGGCGGAGCCGGCGTCGGACACGAACCGGCACCAGCGCGCGGCATGATCCGCATTTAGGGCTTTTCATACGCGAGAAGCCCGCTATATGAGCGCCTCCCGAGTCGGGAACGCCCCTTCCACGGGGCCGCGGTACGCCGCAGTGTGGACGCATAGCTCAGTTGGTAGAGCAGCTGACTCTTAATCAGCGGGTCCTAGGTTCGAGCCCTAGTGCGTCCACCACATTTTCAATAGGTTACACGAAATTTTCGGTCCGTTCGGTCTGATACGGAAAATTTGAAAAGCACATAGCAATCACGCGGGTTAGCTGTGAGCAATGGCCGGTTTCGTGATTCCGACCAATAGGCCGAAACGACTGGAGCTCGGGTGGCAACGTGCTTTTGGGCTCTCAGGTTTTCAACCAGTAACAGCAGAATACCGAAAAAGAGGGCTGGGCCGAGAGCTGACCGGCGGCTTTCAGGCAATGCGACGTGAGAAGCCGACCCATGTGGAATGGTAGGTCGAGCTGCGAACGACTGACAAACACCGCTGCTCCGACAAGCACGGCGCATGAGGTAGCGAAGCGGCTGCTCTCGAGGTGAAAGGTCAATTTGTTTATTCCGTGCGGGCAACGTAATCGGCTATCTCGCCCGATCCGACCCAAGGTTCCGTAAATGGCCAAGTCCCCACGAAATCAACTGATCGAATTTGAGCTTGAAGCAGACGCGGCGGTCGAAGCGATGTCGCTGGCCACAATGTCAGCACGGACTTCACTAACACTCCTGAACACAACTGTGTTTGGCTTATTGCACGTGGCGGGTCCGAAGGACCGCGAGATGTGGAGAACCGGTGACGCCCTAACTTACCGCATTAGCTATTTGATCCCTTGGCTTCGAAAGCGGCGCGACGATATGATCGGTGCTGGTGCTGCGGACGTTCTCCAAGCCGTCCAAGATCGCGACCCCGAAATGGATGACGCACGGAACTTGGGCGCATACGCGCACTTCTGTGAGGTTATGCCCGAAGTGCATCGGCGCAGGCTTGAGGTAGAATTGACGGCAAACGGATTCCGTCTCGTTCACCCTGACGCCGTGTTCTCCGTTGCGGAGGCCACCGATATCATTGTTAGCGAATTGGCTCTCAATCATGTGGCGGACAATCGACCACGCCTGCCCGACGATGAAATTTTCGATCTGGCTCGAACCGCCCCCGTCTTGGACCCTGTGCTCCTGAAAAGTCTCCTCCGTCGGCGGGAGCAATTTTATGCGACGAATATTCGAGAGGCACCTCTGGTTGGCGATGGGGTAATGACGGCGGTATTCGGGTTTGACCGAGCCAGGTTCACAAGAATCCAGGCAGCCCTTTTTGCGCTGTCCGATGTGTTCACCCAGTTGGCGCTTGTCCTCTGGATCTGGTCCTCCGAGTCAGACGGAGCGCCTTCTTCCGAGGCTCTCGAGTGGGTTACGCCGTGCTGGAATTACAAGGGTTTTCTTGACCGGGTCAGCGCGCTCAGCGGCATCTCGCCCCAAGAAATAGAAAGCTTCGTCAGCCATTTCGCGTTGGACTACAACCGCCCACCGGAGGAGGCTCGCGGGGGCGACGGTTTCACTCCCCCTTTCTTCCGATTCGGGGATTCAATCCTATTTTTGCCCGACTTAATACCCCGTTATTGCCAGCCACGAAACGTTCTCGCGCACATGGCGAGTGCTGAGAAATACCGCGACCTCTACGACAACCTAATATCTGGCGAGCTCGAGCCCCAACTTGTCTCGGAGGTCGTGGACGCGCTGCGATCTTTCGACGACCTGATCATCAAGACGAACCATAAATTTTTCGGAGGAGAATTCGACCTGATCTTGTGCGACAGCACAGGGGAGAACGTAATAATCTTCGAAGTGAAGGCGCCGCTCCCTCCGCAGGGTTCGCGACCAACGAGACGGTTGGCGGAAAGGATACGGGAGGGGTTGTCGCAAATCATGCGGGCACGCGAGATGAACCGCTTGATGCTAAATGATATTCTCAAGGCGGCGCTTGGCGTAAATGTCTCTAACGCCCGCGTGGAATACGTTATCATGGCGCGCGCTTGCTTCGGAGCCGTCGAGGTTTGGCATGAAGATGCCCACCAGACGGCAGCAACACTTCCATTGCTTAGACTGGCGCTGGAGCGTGTGCGCGAAATCGGTGGAAGTCCTCCACGCGACCTCATCGAAGCTCTGAAAAATGTGACTTATCAAGTGCTTCGCGAGGCAGGCTACCGATGGGAACATGCGAGTATGCCGCTTTTTGGGCGCACGATCGAGACGCCGCAACTGCTCTACGACAATAAAGCAGTGGACCGCTGGATGCGGGCTAGCGAAGCAGCGCGACAGGCTCTCGGTGCGCAAGGCGGATCCTAACCCCCGTGCCCTCCCTGTAAGAAATCAAGCCGGTAGCCGCCCGGCAGCGTTAACGGGATCGACGACAAGAAATAACCCCGTCTCAGCGAACACTTCGAGCTGAGCGCACGAAAGGGTGGACGTGAGATGTGTTTCAATGCAATTACGACACCCAAATGCGGTCCGCGCGATCGTCGCAAAGGGAGCAAGAACTGGGGGCACTAACATTGCAGACGGCGATTGATGAACTCGCTGAGGCATCCCCTTCCGATCAATTGCGAAGCGATCGGGCGAAATGTCAGTCAGCTGACAGCAGCTTTAAGCCCTACCCTGTCGATACCAGCGTTGCACTTTCCGGATTGATAGATCGCTTTAAGAGTGAGCAGCAACCGATCGCAATCTCATTCCGGGAACTCGTTCCCTGGCTGAAGATAGGCGAGCGCGCTTCGCATTATCTGCATCCGTATCCTGCGAAACTGTTGCCTCATATAGCGCATTTCTTCCTCGCAAATCGATCGTTAGTCGGGACAGACGAGCCTGTCCTCGACCCGTTTGGTGGCTCAGGAACCGTGGCGCTCGAAACGATCTTGTCTGGCAGGAATGCGCTCTACGCCGAGGCTAACCCGCTTGGCCGTCTCATCACCGCTGTAAAAACACGATCAGTCGATGCGGCGTCGCTTGCCGCCGTCAGTGCGGAGGTTCGCGAAGGCTTTCGTCGGTCGCGCGCTCGAAAGCTTCCTGACGTAGTCAATCTACAGAAGTGGTTCGATCCTGGCATCACGTCGGATCTCATCCGGCTCCGCGCGGCAATCTGCGCAATAAAGGACGAGGCCATGCGCGATTTCATGCGCGTGACATTTTCGGTCGTAGTCCGCAAGGCGAGCAATTCCGATCCTCGCTTCTCAGTGCCGGTGCGCTATCGGGATGGCGATGCGCGTGCCGACATCTCGCCGATCGACCTGTTTGAATCCCAGTTGGAAGCGAACGTCAACCGGATTGCGACGCTCCGACAGGTCGCCTCTCTGGGGAGCGCCACCGGCGCGGGGATTGACGCTCGACGGCTCACGACGGCGGCTGGCGGGCGCTTGCCAGACGAATCTGTCGGCATGATAATCTCATCTCCGCCCTACGCCAGCGCCCAGAAATATGTTCGCGCCGCAAGTCTCAGCTTGGGCTGGCTCGATCTCGCGCCATCGAAAGGGCTTCGTCGCCTCGAAAATCAGACGATCGGCCGTGAACATCACGCGAAATCTAGCTGGTCAAACGTCGGCTCAACCGGCATTCAGCAGGCAGACGCGCTAATTCAAGAGGTTGCCAAGGAAAACGCCTCGCGCGCGAAGATCGTTGGTACGTATTTGATAGAGATGCGCGAGGCATTGACTGAGGCTGTGCGCGTGCTTCGGCCTGGCGGCTGCTTCGTGCTGGTGATCGGCGACAATACCGTGTGCGGTCGGCGCTTCCCGTCATCGGACTATCTTCGGCTCATGTTAGAAGAAATGGGAATGAGGACCATTCTCTCTATGATCGATCCGATCCCATCACGCGGTCTGATGACCCGCAGAAACAAAACGGCCGGGATAATCGCCTCGGAATCAATCATCGTGCTTCGTAAGGCAGCGTGATCGGAGATGACCGACCTAGGCGATCTGTTCGGCACCGAGGAAGTCACGTTCGAGCAAACGTGGGACATGCTACGAGCCCGGATTACGGTGCTGAATGAGCGGGTCTGGGAAAACCGCAACCAATGGCCTCAGGTGGAAGCTTGGCTGGCAAATTTCGATGGCCGCGCCGGCTTCGAACCCGAGGTGGAAAAACTCCACGCGCTTTTCCTGCTCTCGCAATTCCTTTTTATCGGGAGTGCGGAGACGCGTGTTCTACTGCAGTCTGTTTATCGCGATCTTTTCTTAATCCCAATCATTCAGGAAATCCGAACCTCGCTCGGCGATACTCGGGATACTGCGGCCATCAAAGCGGCCGTGGATGAGGCGTTGGCTAAGACGCGATTTTTGGGTGTAGGCAATCCTTCGGAAAGTGGGGTCCACCTGCTTTATTACTTTCGACAGGAGAACCAGCTATCGAAGAAGCTGTTTCTCGACTCTGCGGCCGTCTTCACCTCGAGCCTTGGCGAAGATGGCAAGATCGAACGCGCGCTCGCACATCCCGAAGTCGAACGCTACATTTTCGTCGATGATGTATGTGGCTCCGGCGAAACTGCCGCAAAATATTCGGAAGGCATCGTCACCGAGCTGCTGGCGCACAAGTCCGACGCTAAAATTCGTTATTTGGCAATGTTTGCGACACGCAGAGGCATCGAAACGGTTCGGGCCACAAAATTTGGGGCTGGCAGCGCGGCCGTATTTGAACTCGATGACAGTTACCGCTGCCTGTCGACCGGCGCACGGATCTTGCATGATGCACCACTGAATATCGACCGAACCACTCTCGAGAAGGTGGCTACGAGCTATGGTCGGTTGCTTTGGCCTCCTGGGCCCTGCGGCTGGGACAACAACCAACTTCTGCTAGGCTTCCAACACAATACGCCGGACAACACGCTGCCGATTATATGGGCCGAAGGCAATCCTACCTTGCCATGGACGCCCGCGTTCAAGCGCTATGCAAAATTGTAGGTTCCCATGGTCCGATCAACGCAAGAAAATCCCTTCGACCTGAACAAGGCTTCCGATTTCACCAATCAGGAGATCGCGGATCAGTGGGTGGACCTCGCCAATACCGCCGGTGGTCTGGTCGATATCCTAAATCCCAAATCGCGGATGCCGATGCTACTTCTCGGAGGCAAAGGAAGCGGGAAGACGCATCTTATGCGATATTGCTCGGCACCTGTTCAAGCTGCGCGCCATTCCGGCGATTTCGCGCAAGCCGCGATCGCCGAAGGGTATCTCGGGATTTATGTGCCGCTCGACGCACTTAACACCGACAAATTCGCCCGCGAGGAGCCTGTCGAGGAATATTGGAGCATCGTCTTCAACCATTATTTCGAACTGTGGCTCGCGACCGCCATTCTTGGCGCTATTCGCGACTGCGCGCATTCGCAGGCGCTCGAATTTGACGAGCCCGGGTTTGTGGCCGCTGTTATTGAGTTGTTCGACATAGCACCGTCGATCACCCCGTCGGATCTAAACGCGTTGCACGATCACCTGACGCGGACGCGTAAGCACATCGACAGCGTCGTCAATAACAGCCGTCTGCGCGGAGAACGCCCTCTCTTTGACATTACTTTCTCGGCCGGACGTCTTGCGTTCGGGATTCCCGAGCTGGTGTCGCGCCATGCCCCAGCCTTGAGCGATGTCCTTTTCGTATACCTAATCGATGAGGTGGAAAATCTCACCGCCGATCAACAGCGGTTCCTGAATTCGCTGATCCGCTATCGGCGCGGTAGCGCGACAATCCGCGTCGGCGGGCGCCTATATGGCATGAAAACTTTGAACACTACAGGCTCGGGCGAACCGATCCGAAGCGGTGCCGAATATGAAAAGGTCGTCTTGGACGAACTTCTCCGCGAACAGCCCGATCAATATGATGCTTTCGTGCGCAGCCTAATAGCTAAGCGGCTGGAGCGGGTGGGCTATGCAGTCGCCGCGCAAAGAGAGATTGATTTCTATTTCGAGGAGCTGAACCCACGCGAATACTGGCGTTCTGTAGACAAGTTGCTCCCATCGAAGAAGGACAACCAGCTTGCGCCCTATCATCGCAAGCTTAGCGCGGACATCAAGAACACTCTTGGTTTGGACGAGCCAGCAATCACCGACATCATTGATTCGATCCGGGTGCCCGAGCACCGCTTTCTTGAAAAAGCGGCAACATTCCAGTTTCGAAAATTATGGCCAGTCAACCGAGACGACGCGGTCGCTCTCGCGCACGATGTCGGCGGCCAGGCACGTGCTCTGGCGGCAGGTGATCGCGACGCCGGCGCTGATCTCGCAAGCATGATATCTTATTTCTCGTCCGATATCCTCGCCCAACTCTTTCATGATTATGGCCGACGGCTTCCCTATGCAGGGTTCAAGACAATGGTGGAGCTCTCGCAGGGGATCACCCGAAATCTCCTAGTCAATTTGAAGCATATCTTCAGACGTAGTCGCTTCGCGGGCGAAGAGCCCTTTCTAAATGGCGTAATCTCAATCAAATCTCAGTCCGATGGTGTGCGCGATGGTGCGTCTTGGTTTTGGGAAGATGCTCAGCCACCGAGCGGAGGTCTTCAGGTCAGGGACGCTGTCGAGAGCGTAGCGGTGCTGTTCCGCACTGTCCGCTTAAGCCATTCGCCGTCCGAATGCGCACTGTGTGCCTTTAGCGTGCCATGGGATTCGCTTAGCGAGAATAGCCGACAAACCCTACGGGTCGCGGAAAACTGGTCGTATCTCGTCAAGCTTCAAGAAGGTCGGCGCAACAAAAACAGCAAGAAGATTGATCCGCTTTATCAACTTGGCCCGATGTTGGCGCCGCGCTGGGAAGTGTCCGAACATCGTCGCGGCACGATCGAACTCCAACCCGACCTTGCAGATGCCATGCTTGACCCGACGCACCGCGCCGAGCTCCCAAACCTAATGAAAAGACGCCTCGCGCGTCTCGTCAGACCTTCTGGATCAGGCGCTCCTGCAGACCCGCGGCTGATCTGACATGCAGCACGATATCGAGGCGCTACTTGATGCCAAAATCGAGCTGCAAGAGTTTGCTGCGCGCGGGGTGAGCTGGGATCTCTTCATCTCGGCCTACAACAACAGCCAACGGGTCCAAACCGTCTTTCAAAACGTGCCGGCCACGCGCCGGAGTTGGTGGGTGATCCCTGAATATAGCTATGGTGCAGACGATCTTGCCGAACTCGACGATCCCATCGTGCTGGCACCCGGATCGGAAGCGCAGGTGATCAAGGCGGGCCTCGCGGGAAGCGGTTTTGATCCGACCACCGATAAGCGCCTCTGCATAGACATAACCGGGTTGATGCGGCCGCACATTCTATTTCTGATGGCACACCTTCAAGACGTCGGCGTCACCCAATTCGACTTCCTCTACACAGAGCCCGCGCAATATTCGCGTCGTGCCGAAACGCGCTTCTCCATCGGCGAAGATATCCGAGTAGTTTCGGTGGAAGGCTATGTCGGCGCCCACAATTCGGACACGACTGGCGACCTGTTGGTGATCGGCATCGGTTATGACCATCACCTCATCTCGCACGCTATTCAAGCTAAGGAAAATGCCCGGGTCATTGAGCTACATAGCTTCCCCTCGCTGAGCGCCGACATGTATCACGAGAGTATACTCAGGCTCGACCGGGTGGGAAGCGAGCGGTCGCGGGTCGGCAACGAAGTTCAATTTAGCAGCGCCAATGACCCGTTTGTCGTGGCCGCCTCGTTGGCGGCTGCTGTTAGGATCGCCGAAACACGACGTCGCGTCACCAATATTTATTTTTCGCCTCTTGCTACTAAGCCTCAAGCTGTCGGCTTCGGCCTCCACTACCTCAAGCGAATGCGTGGCACGCCAGCTTCGATCATCTACCCGCTGCGGCCCAATTACGATAAGGAAACCTCAACGGGAGTAGGGAGGTCTTGGGTCTACCCTATTCATTTGTGATCGAAACCTACATTATCGAATGCTATTCTACCCGATAAAGTTGGGTTCCTGCAGTCCAAACGCGCGCACGTATCGACATCAATTTGCGGCAGTTGAACGGTCGGAATTATCGCATAGGCAGGAGTTCCAGCCGCTCAGGTTCTGGATCGATGCAACCAGGCGAAGGAGCGATCGCGTTGAGGTCGACGACGCTAGCTCGCTGCCGTTACCTGAGCATCCATCCGCTCGAGCATCTGCTCGGCGAGCCGCGCGACGGGCTGCGATTGGGCCTGTCCTACTAAGCGTCGGCGCATGCTCCAGTTGCAAAGCTGATAGACCATGGCGGTCTGGTCGATCGCGAAGGCCCCCTGCGCCCGCCACCAGCTTAAAGCCACCATCGCGGTCAGGACAGTGTCCATCGCCACGTGGCAGCCCAGTTCTTCCCATTCCTCTTCGGAGCGCGGCTTGCCAACCGTTGGCTTGCTCGCGAACAGGTCGGCGGGGAACCCAAGGCGAAGGCCGATCTCACTGAGATGTGCCCACTGCCGTCCCTGCCCTTTCAGTACGAGCGCGAGATCCGTGTGCGGCCGAAAGGTCCCGGGGCGCCACCGACTGTCCGAGCAAAGCTGTGGCGGGAGAATTAGGTCGTGCTGCATGGCGGCAAGGCCGAGCAGCGGGAGTTCAGCCGCAAGACCGCCGTATGTCACCGCTTTGGCCTGCGGACGCATCCGGAGGTGATTGAAGAGCGCGTCTACGACGCCCTTCTCGTCCCCGCAATCCTGCTCGGTCCAGATACGGATTCCAAGCAGGTCGATCTTGCCATCGCTCGAAATGGCAAGGTGAAGTGCCGAAGCCGCGTAGATGCGCCTCGTGGCCTGCCGGTGGCGTTTCGCCCCGCCACGTTCATGCTTGCCCGCGCCGACCGGATCGATCGAGCGGTATGCTTCGTGCAGCAGCTCGTCCCATTCGGACTCGGTGTCGATGAAGATCAATTCAGTCATATTCGTTTTCCTTTCTCAGGTTTGGACCCGCAAACCCGCTTCTCCTCGTGTTGAAGGACTTCGTGTTCGGTTATGCTGGAGGCTTGCCGCCCGCTCGGCGTCGTCAGAACGGCAGAGGCTTGGCCTTCTCGAGCGCCTGCCAGGCGCGGAACGCGGCCATGAGCGTGCGCGCTTCGTCAATCTCGCTGACCGCGCAGACGAAGTTCGCCCAGAGCGCCTGAACCTCGGCAGGAGCGCACCGGCAACGCTCGGCGAGCATTGCGCCCTCGCTCGCCAATTGGAGATCGAGCCGGGTGGCGAGGTCCTCGATTTGCTCGTCCGCACAGTCGATCATGTTGATCGATACCCGGTCGGTCCGCCGAGCGATGAAACCGACGTCCGTCTCGCAGTCCGTGCCAGTCGTGAGCGCCCTATGAAGATCGTTGGGACCGGGCGCGCCCCCTCGGATTATGAGCGTTGCGCCCGGCGGTATCCGATAGGCGAGCCCGTCAAGGATCTCAGTGCGCGGCATGCTGCAATCGAACGCCTTGTGGGCAAGTTCGAACTGCATCTCGCTCTTGCCCACGCGGCGGGCGGTGAAGAGAGCGATGCTGCGGATGGCGAAAGGTGCGTCGGTGCTCGCGAGCTCGCGAACGATGGTCGCCGAGCAGAGCAAAGGCGGATGAGTGGAGGGTGGCATTTTGCAGGTTCCTTATCCCTAACGCGAACGGGCGGCGCTCCTTGACGAGGAGCGCCGCCCGCGCGACTTCGTGTCCTGTTGATTAAAAGTGGTCAGGATCGACCGGTCTGCCTTAGGCGAACTCGAGATGCGCTTCCCAACTCGCCAGCGGGAAGCACCCGGTGTGCATGACAAGCTCGCTCATCCGACGCTTGAGATCCGCCCATGCTCGGTCGATAGCCTCCCCGTTCCGCAGCGCCTTTGGAACGCGGCAATCAACAAGTTCGCCCTTCGTGTCGATCCTGTAGAGCTTAGACCGATCGGCCGCGACGAGCACGATCGCGTCGCCATCATTTACCAGGCAGGGCTCGACCATACCGACCTCGACTCCCTCTCGCAGGGGACGGAATAGCGTCATGCCCGTGCAGACCGGCAGGTTAGGAGCGAAGGTCGCGATCAGCGCCGGTCGCCCGGTCGCCTGAATAGACTTTGCAAGTATAGGGATGTTGTCGCGCAATGCCCCGTCGGAGGCTAGGACCGCCAAACTGTCGTCCGAGAGCGGCTCGTAGGCACACACATTCGGCACGACCATGGCCCGCGGCAGGACATGGACAAGCGACCGGCGGGGACAGGCCCCGTCGAGGTTTAGTTCGATCATAATTTATTTCCTTGTTCGAGTTGCGGCTTACCCAAATCTGGGCAGACCGGAGCCCTTTTCCCTTCCTTTAGGAGGCTCATCTTTTCTGCTGCCAGGCAGGAGCGGGGCCGCGTTGACGCGCTGCTCCGCGCTTCTCCTCGACGCGTTCCGCGAACGCGGTCGAACTACCGGTTCAACAGTGGCGCTCGTGCCAGGTGACCGGCGTCTTGCTCACCCGCACGCGCGGAAAATGCCGCAGGATCCAGCTTTCTTCGTAGTCGGACTGGAAGGCGCTCACCTCGATCGACCAAACTTTCCGTGACCAGTCGAAGCGGTAGCCGCGGCGCTTGAGCTCGGAGCGCGCGCTGTAGGTGTCCCCCTCCGCATCGACACGGATAGTTTCTTCTTGGGCCTTAGCCATCGCCTCGGCCNGCACGGTATTACCATTGGGCAAGCACGTTGCCGCGAGGTTNATGAGCGCGGTGACGTCGTCGCCTGCATTGTGAGCCCTCGGTGCGAACAGGCCCTGTTGCATCAGCAGATGCCCGAGCGCGCGGCCGTCGAAGCCATNCTGGAGCCAGTCGACGTCTTGCAGCGTGCAGATCCAAGGCAGGTGCGCTATGCCGGGAAGCAACCGGCGAACGAAGCCCGCGTCAAACTTCGCGCCATGGGCAAGCACGGCATCTGCGCGGCTGATGAAAGCGGTGAGCTTCTCCACATCAATCGCCTTGCCCTCGATCTCTACAGCGCTCAGTCCGGTCAGCTTCGAGATCTTCGCCGGTAGCGGTCGGCCCGGGTCTTGCAGGCCGTAGCCTTTCCCTAGGATCGTCAAAATCTGCCCCGCGCNGTCGGTCTGGACCAGTGCGACGGCGATCTCGATCACCGCATCGCTTTCCGGGTCGAGGCCCTCGGTCTCAGTATCGAGCACCGCGATCACTAGACTTTCGCCGCCGATCGCGTTCGTGATCGTCCATTCATCGAGCGGCGTGATCCGTCGCAGGAATCGTACATCGTTCTGTGGCCGGGCGTCGTCCGGGCAGGGTTTGGCCTGCTGGCCGATATCGTCATTCAAGCTTTTCATTTGCTGCCTCGTTTGAACGAGGCCGGCGGAAGGGACCTTTTCCCTTCTCTTCACCGACCTCGCACTGCGAGGCTCAGGCGACTTCTTTTCCTAATGCGGATGCATGCGAAAGCGATTGACTGCCATAGCTAAACATTACGCCGTTCTTTGAGGGTTAAACCTGCGGCACGAGTGAATTGGGACATCAGTAATGTTCGCGTCGGAACGAGGGAAAAACCTTGGCCGACAAGTTCTTGTTCGCCTATCAGTCGGCCATGAACCCCGTAGAGATCGCAGACGCAGTAACCGAACTTGCTCAGCAGCCCTTCGACGCGTTCGAGTTCCCGTTCCAGTTCCTCGCCGCGTTTGGCAACAAGAAGACCGCGATCGATCGTCTGCGCAAGGGCAACACGAACCACTCGGACGTTCCCGGCGCCGTCCTTCAGCGTAGCAATATCCACATCGCTACCGCCGCGCTTGGGAAAGTCGTCGATACGCTAACGGCGCTAAGCAAAAGCCCCAAGACTGCCAGCCAGAAGGCCCGCTTCATCCTCGCTACCGACGGGCATGAGCTTCAGGCCGAAGACGTCACCACAGGTGAGACGATCGCCTGCGACTACGCCGATTTCGCCAATCACTTCGGCTTTTTCCTACCCCTCGCCGGCATCACCACCGTCGCGCAGATCCGCGAGAGTAGCTTCGACATCCGCGCCACCGGGCGTCTCAATAAGCTCTACGTCACCCTTCTCCAGGATAACCCCGACTGGGCCTCGGCCGATCGCCGCTCCGACATGAACCATTTCATGGCCCGGCTGATCTTCTGCTTCTTCGCCGAGGACACCGACATTTTCCACGCCGGATACAAGTTCACCGAGACGGTTGAACGGATGAGCAGCGGCGGGGCGGACAACACCCATGAGTTGATCTTGGAACTGTTCCGGGCCATGAACACGCCGCTGGCCGATCGCACGACGGCGGGCATCAAGACCTGGGCCAACGGCTTTCCCTACGTCAACGGTCAGCTCTTCAGCGGCAATATCGACGTCCCTCGCTTCAGCCGCACCGCACGCGGATACCTCATCCACATCGGCAATCTCGATTGGACCAAGATCAATCCCGACATCTTCGGTTCGATGATCCAGGCGGTCGCCGACGACGAGGAGCGCGGCGCGCTCGGCATGCATTACACCAGCGTGCCGAACATCCTGAAGGTGCTGAACCCGCTCTTCCTCGACGACCTGCGAGCCAGGCTGGAGGATGCGGGCGACAACGCGCGCAAACTGCTCAACCTACGCAACCGCATGGCTAAGATCCGGGTGTTCGATCCGGCCTGCGGCAGCGGCAACTTCCTTGTAATCGCCTACAAGGAAATGCGGGCCATCGAGGCCGAGGTCAACCAGCGGCGCGGCGAGTCCGATCGCCGCAGCGAGATCCCGCTCACCAACTTCCGCGGCATTGAGCTTCGCGACTTCCCGGCCGAGATTGCGCGCCTCGCGCTGATCATCGCCGAATACCAGTGCGACGTGCTCTATCGCGGCCAGAAGGAGGCTCTGGCCGAGTTTCTACCGCTCGACAGCCAGAACTGGATCACGTGCGGCAACGCCCTGCGGCTCGACTGGCTGAGCATCTGTCCGCCGACCGGCACGGCGGTAAGGGTGCGCGGGGATGATCTCTTTGAGACGCCGCTCGACCAGTCGGAGATCGACTTCGAGAACTTGGGGGGTGAGACCTATATTTGCGGGAATCCGCCATATAAGGGTAGAAACAAAAAAGAAGATGATCAGAAATCCGATCTCTTAAATCTTCTCGGTAGTCGCACATCGAAGCACAAGAGCCTCGACTATGTTGCTGGCTGGTTTGTCAAGCTAAGCGATTACATGACCGCAGTGAGCGGCGCTAGCGGCGCCTTGGTGGCTACCAATTCCATTTGTCAAGGTGAGCAGGTCCCCATCCTTTGGCCAATTATTTTTTCATCTGGCAACCATATCTCTTTTGCCCACCGATCATTTAAATGGGCAAATCTGGCATCGCAAAATGCGGGCGTGACAGTTGTTGTCGTGGGCTTATCGCAAAACTTGGCATCCGAGTGTTTCCTCTACGAGGGGCAAAATAGGCAAGCAGTCCCGTCCATCGGACCTTATTTGGTCCCGAGCTATTCGGTGGTTGTGCAACCGATGCAGAAGCCGAAAGATGCTCGACCGCGAATGTATCTTGGGAACATGGCCAAGGACGGTGGCAATTTGATTTTCGCGCAGCATGAGAAGCGCGCACTCATCGATGATCACGGCGTTCCATCAGACCTCGTCCGTGATTTTTGGGGCGCCTATGAACTTATGAGGGGCGTTCCACGCTGCTGTCTTTGGTTGCTTGACGCTGATTTGGCCGAGGTTTCGCGGAATCCTTTTATCGCCAAGACCATAGATCAGGTCCGACGCTTCCGGCTTGATAGCACCGCACCCTCCACTCGCCAAAAAGCCACGATCGCGCACCGTTTTGTTCAATTATCACCTGTAAGCGGTGAGACGGCCATCGTCGTTCCAGCTATCACGTCTGAAAATAGGGAATACCTACCTGCCACCGTGACTCGCGACAAAGCGATAATTGGCCACAAGTGTTATGCGATTTACGATGCGCCCCTTTGGATAATGAGCCTTATCGTATCGCGCTTGCATTGGGTTTGGATAGGAACGGTGTGTGTCCGGATGCGGACGGATTTCTCCTACTCCAACACCATGGGCTGGAACACCTTCCCGCTCCCCAAATTTACCGAGCAGAACAAGGCCAACCTCACGGCTTGCGCCGAGAACATCCTGCTCGCGCGCGAGGCGCACTTCCCCGCCACCATCGCCGATCTCTACGATCCCGAAGCCATGCCCGAAAACCTCCGCCGCGCCCACGATGAGAACGATGAGACCCTCGAACGCATCTACATCGGCCGTCGCTTCAAGAACGACACCGAGCGCCTCGAAAAGCTGTTCGAGCTCTACACCAAGATGACCGACAAGGGGAAATCGGCGTGAACGAGAAAAGCCGACAGCTACGGAAAACTAGGTCGATTGAAAGGGCGCGATAATGGACGCAAATCAATGGGTCGCTCTGGCAACTGTTGTCTCAGCATGTGCCACAGCGGTAATTGCGATCCTCACCATCCTGTTAGTTTGTGAGAACCGCAAGCTACGCAAGGCAGGAAAAGAGCCAAAGGTCATTGCGTATCTTGTGCCGCACGAGGATGGCAACGGTGCGGTCAACATCGTCTTTGCTAATGTCGGCGTGGGGCTGGCGAGGGATGTGGCTTTCCGCATCGATTGCGATGAGGAAGACTTCGATACGCATCACGTTCTGATGTCTGCGCGCAATAGCGCGGCACCGATCAACACGCTCCCAGCGGGGGAGAAAATCATGGCAATTTTCGGTATCGGTTTCGAACTTTTCGGCAATGCTTACAAAAAGCAGATTGGTCCGCTGAAGCCGTTCGACGTCAAGATCGATTTTAGCGACATTGATGGCGCGCACCGCAGCACGACCACTACTATCGATATTCGGCAGTTTGAGGGCCTGGCAGGGATGATGGACAAGCCAGCTCTGCGAGAAATTCAGAAAATTCTTGAATCCATGGACAAACGATTTGAAGTCTTGGCAAAGGCTTCCAACAAGTTCGTGCAATTCGCTGACGTTACGTCGCTCGGAGATCAGGTTCGCCAAGTGCGGAAGAGTGATCCTCCTCAGGCTTCCACTCGAAAGACACCGCGATGACCCATGCGCGCCCCACCCCTGCCGTATTGTTCCAGACCGCGCGCGATGGCGCATCAACTACGTCGAACGAGATGGGAATGCGCCCGATGCAGGAGCGCGCCTACAACAAGCGCGGTGAGCAATACCTGCTGATCAAGTCTCCGCCGGCCTCGGGCAAGAGCCGGGCATTGATGTTCATCGCGCTCGACAAGTTGCACAACCAAGGGCTGCGACAGGCGATCATCGTGGTGCCGGAGAAGTCGATCGGCGGCAGCTTCGGCGATGAGCCGCTGTCGCAATATGGCTTCTGGGCGGACTGGACGGTCAAGCCCAAGTGGAACCTGTGCAACACCCCCGGCGCGGATGACGAGAAGGCCGATCCGTCGAAGATCAAGGCGCTTGGCCAGTTCCTTGAAAGCGAGGATCAGGTGCTCGTCTGCACGCATGCCACCTTCCGCTTCGCAGTCGAGCGGTTCGGCGTGGAGGCGTTTGACGATCGCCTGATCGCCGTGGACGAGTTCCACCACGTCTCGGCCGGCGAGGACAATCGCCTCGGCAACCAGCTCACGGAGTTCATCGCCCGCGACAAGGCCCATATCGTGGCGATGACCGGCAGCTATTTTCGCGGCGATGCCGTGCCGGTGCTGACCCCGGAGGATGAGGCAAAGTTCGAGCCGGTCACCTACACGTATTACGAACAGCTCAACGGCTACGAGCATCTTAAAGCGCTCAACATCGGCTATTTCTTCTACACCGGCCGGTATTTGGAGGCGATCGAGCACTGCCTCAACCCGGCGTTGAAGACGATCGTGCACATCCCCTCGGTCAACGCGCGGGAAAGCACGAAGGACAAGGTCAGTGAGGTCAACGAGATCCTCCACTATCTCGGCAAGTGGAAGGGAGCCGACCCTGTGACCGGCTTCGAGCTTGTCGCCATGCCGGATGGGCGGGTGCTGAAGATCGCCGATCTGGTGGATGACAGCGATCCGGCGCGACGCTCGAAGGTGCTGGCCGCGCTGAAGGACCCGGCGCACAAAAACGATCGCGACCACGTCGACATCATCATTGCGCTCGGCATGGCAAAGGAGGGCTTCGACTGGATCTGGTGCGAACACGCGCTGACGGTCGGCTACCGATCGAGCCTCACCGAAATCATCCAGATAATCGGCCGCGCCACCCGCGACGCTCCGGGCAAGGCCACTGCAACCTTCACGAACCTCATCGCCGAACCCGATGCATCCGAAGCCGCCGTGGCCGATGCGATCAACGACACCTTGAAGGCAATCGCCGCTAGCCTGCTGATGGAGCAGGTGCTCGCCCCGCGGTTCACCTTCAGTCCCAAGAACGCCGGACCGTTGCCTGATTTCGATTACGGGCCCGAGGGCTATCAGGAGGGTAAGGCCAACGTCGGTGTGAACGAGGAGCGCGGACAGTATCATTTCGAGATCGCCGGACTCGTCACCCCAAAATCACCGGAAGCTGCGCGGATTTGCGAGGAAGACCTCAATGAAGTTGTCGCCGCCTTCGTGCAGAAGAAGTCCGTGGCCGAGCGCGGGATCTTCGATGAAGAGACCCCGCCGCAGGAACTGACCCAAGTGGCCATGAGCGCGATTGTTCGCGATCGATACCCCGACCTCAGCACAGAGGATCAAGAAGCCGTGCGCCAACACGCGATCGCCGCCCTCAATTTGACACAGAAGGCAAAATCGCTGGCGATGGACACTGTTGATCCCGCTGATGGTGAGCAACGGGCGAACACGGCTTTGCTCGACGGCGTGCGCCAATATGCGATGGACGTTCGCGAACTTGACGTCGACCTCATCGACAGCATCAACCCGTGGCAGGCTGCTTATGCCGTGCTCGCGAAGTCGATGAGCGAGAGCACGCTCAAGCAGGTTCAGGCAGCAATCGCGGCGAAGCGAACTAAGATCAGTCCCGAGGGGGCGAAGGACCTCGCCGCCGCGGCGGTGAAGTTTAAGAAAGAGCGCGGCCGCCTGCCTGCGGTCACTTCGCCCGATGCATGGGAGCAGCGCCTTGCGGAAGGCGCTGCAGCCTTTATGCGGTTCCGCGATGAAGGCCGCTATGAGTAATTCAGACCTCGACGATCTAGCCGGTGAACTGGCCGATTTCGCTCCTGCGAAAAAGAAGCAAGCCGCTTACACGGCACGCGAAGAGCGGATCATCGCGGGGTTCGAGGACATCGTTCGGTTCTTCGAAGAACATGGCCGCGTCCCTCAGCATGGTGAGGAGCGGGACATATTCGAGCGGCTTTACGCTGTCCGTCTCGACCGGTTGCGCGCCCAGGAGGACTGCCATGCATTGCTGGCGGAGCTCGATGAACATGGCTTGTTTGAGCAGCCTTCCATTGGGACCGAGGACAAGGACGATGCCGAGTTCGATGCCGACGCGCTGGCTTCCGAGCTGGCCGGGGTCGAAAGCGAAGAGGACATCACCCAGCTTCGCCACGTTCGCTCCGCCGAGGAAAAGCGAGCCGCCGAGGAGGTTGCACGCCGGGACAAATGCCACGACTTCGAGAGGTTCAAGCCGCTGTTCGAGCAGGTGAAGCAAGAGCTGACGTCTGGAACGCGCATAACGCGCCCGTTCGAGCTAAAGGCGGAAATCAGGCCTGGTGCGTTTTTTATCGTTGGCGGCCTGATCACCTACGTTGCCGAAATGGACGATATCTTCACCAATGCCCAGGGGCGCACCGACGCGCGATTGCGCGTCATCTTCGACAACGGGACAGAAAGCGGGATGCTGATGCGCTCGCTTCAGCGCCAGCTGCACGACGATGACGCCGGGCGTAGGATTACCGATCCGGCTCCTGGCCCACTGTTTGCCGATCGACCAGAGGACGGTGAGACCGAGACGGGAACAATCTACGTGCTGCGCAGCAAATCCGATCATCCATTCGTGGCCAAGCACCGTGAGGTGGTGCACAAGATCGGCGTCACCAGGGGATCGATCGCCACGCGGATTTCCGGTGCCGAAAAGAGCTCCACATATCTTCTCGCCGGGGTCGACGTCGTCGCCACCTACAAAGTCTACGGGGTCAATTGCCAGAAGCTCGAAAGCCTGTTGCACAAGGTCTTTGCCGCCGCACAGCTTGACCTGACGATCCCGGATCGGTTCGGCCACATGGTGAAACCGCGCGAATGGTTCGTGGTTCCATTGTCGGTCATCGACGATACCGTCGAACGAATCCGCGACCGGTCGATCACTTCCTGCCGATATTCGCCTGATGATGGGCAATTGGTCGCCAACGACTAGTGGATCGCCGCGGCAAATTCCTGCTATTGTCCGGTGATCTTACGCTGCTGCTCTTCCAAGCTGGCGAGCACAGTCTCGCGAGCGTCGCAGACGGTAATCGGTGAACCATTTCCCTGCCAGGAGCCAAACTTCATAAAGTTGCAGAAGCAGCGCCATTCGCCTTGGAAATGCCAGATCGCAGATGGGCATGATGCGCATGCCGTGGGAGGATGCTCTTGGACCGGGACATCCATCAGCCGAAATGCCTCCGGCACGAAATCGCTTTGTCGCCCCCTTATACCGGCTGGTTGGTGTTGTGTTTGTGTATTCATCTTCTTCTCCTATCGATGGTACGCCAGTCGCGCATTGTTTAAAAACCCCTTGAAGCTGCTGTAATCGCCGCCGCACGCCGCGCAGCCTCGGCGGCTCGCACCTTCCCATCCACCACGTCTGGACTCGGCGTGCCCGCTTCTGACCACGGCGACCGGTCATTCTTTTGGATCTCGTCAAAGGTTCGCATTGCCGAGGCGATGCCGCTATTCAGCTTGCCAAACATGCTTTTCGACCAGAGTTCGCTTGGGTCCCAATCACCAGCGTGGAACATCCGGCCAATCAGGGCGAGCATCGTATCCCGGCCAGGTGCGTCACCCGGGGAGGCAGCCGGTTGCGGAGGCACCGGCAAGTCTGGCTGTGATGGGCTGGCGGGACCTTTATGGTTTGGTTGGCGGTGAGAAACTGAAGGCGAAGGCGGGTTCATCGTGGCAGACTTGAGGGATCCTTCACGGTCACCCTGCCCCGTTTTGATCTCGCCAACTCGCTGAAGCTGCATTTGCTTGCGTCCAAGCGCACCATGCAGGGCGACGCCCTCCTCATTGGCGATTTCCAAGGCGAGCTTCTTGAAGGCCCGATCCCCGAAAACGGCAATCTCAGCATCAGGGTTATTCTTGACGACCAAGAGCAAGGCCGCGCGCACAGCGTCGCGGTCTTTAGCGGCGTTGACTAAAACGCGATCGCCAAGGTCAATGAAGGAGGGCCGGCCGGGCGGATCAGAGGGTCGGCGGTAGATCACACGGTCCCGAAGTTTTATCGGCGTAAAGCCCCCAATCGAATATGGCTGCGGCTGCTGGGAAGCGTCGCTCGGGGCTGTAACTTCGATTACGCCGAACTCGAGCGCGCCCGCGACCACTTCGGCTGGATCCGGTGGCTGGCTTCCGGAAACCCACTCATCGAATAAAGGGAAAGATGCTGAAGCCTGCGCGCCTGTCAGGACTTCTGAAGCAAATGCACTGCCCGCTCTGCTCCGACGCCCATCGCGAAATCGCGCTAGGGCGGCTTTCAACCGGGCATCATGGGAGCGCTTTGCCACGAAGTAGTCGCGGCGTTTGGAGCCTTCTGGCCACAGCTCGCGCGGAGCAACGCTTCCCACGGTATAGTGCGATGGCTTGAATTCCTCCTCGCCAAAGCGGGTCTTCAGTTTGGCGAAGGATGTCGACCGATCGATGGAGGCTTTTACGGGTTTGCCGCCAATGACGAAGTTGGCGCCGTAGCGGGTCCTTTCGATCGATATCCCCTCCACAGCGAGGCGGCGATGGCATTCATCCCAGCTGGTCGACTTGAGTGCGATCGGCACTGCGGTCTCGAGAGCGACGCGCTCTCGCGATTGGTAACCTGTTTCTTGTTCATAGTTCCGCGAACGCTGATCCAGGCGCGGCGTCACACCGACGGACCCGCCTACCTCAAAGACTTTGGCCTCCTGTTTCGCCTCTTTCCTAAACCGCGCCCAAAGGTGGGGCTTGTCCGCCGGTCCGATTTCCACGTTGTCGCGCGTGCGGACCAGTTTGCCCGCGCGAACCTCATAGATTGAGCCCTCCTCACGCTGCCAATGGGGAAATTCACATTCGATCACCGCCTTGGTCCGCATGGCACAATCGATGTCCCAGCCGCGTCCGGCCTCCACCCTCTCTGCCGTCATGCAATCGATCCGCAGGACAGCGACGTGAGCGTGCAGGTTGTCGGTGTCGTTGTGGACGGCCCAAACTACCGGGCAATTTTCGAGACCCTGGCATCGGAGGAAGATAGAAATCGACTTCTCCACCTCGTCGACAGTTGGCTCATTGTCCTCTGACCAACTGATGACCCAATGATCGAGCGCCCCGGCTCCGTTCTTACAGCGATGAACGAGCCCCTGCATCTCGAGTTGTTGATGCTCAAGCGTCTTGCCGAGAAGATTGATCGCGCCGGCCGCGATGACCTCCTCCTTGTCGACGTAGGTCAGAAGGTCGTGGACGTGGGCGTCCTCCTCATGGAGCGCGAGCTTGCGCAAATCGGCCAGATCAGCGCGAACCACGTATCGCGTCAGTCGCGCAACATAGGCAAATTCGGAGCCGGAAGTTGCGCGCGCGGGCGTCTTGCGGCGGATCTTTTTGATGATCACGGTTTGGTTCCACTATGGCCGTGCTGGGTCAGAATTTCGAAGACCATTTCAGCCCGCTCGCGAACAAATTCCCGAGTTTCCGCCGATATGGGTTCCGAGCTTTCGGCGACCTTCAAGAGTGCATTACAGATCGCGAGGAGTTCGGCGCCTGCGGCGAGGTTCGGCAGCGGGCGGCTTGCTTGGGCAAGCAGAACGCTACGGATGTAGGCGGATTTTGCCTCACCCTCGCATGCCGCTCGTGCCTCAATCGCTTGCGCTTCGCCTTCCGTTAGCCTGACAGCTATGGAACGGCTGCGCCCGGTGTCGCCACTCATTTGCCAGCATCCTTCATGTAGTCGCGATCAGCCCGAAGGGCGCTGAGCGGCTATCCGGGCGTAAACACGCCCCATCCTGTGTTCTTCTGCTTCTGTTTTCCCAACGATCTGCGACTTGTCGCCGACTAGTGGGGGAACTGTTGGCGTTGACGCCATGCGCTCGACGCTAGAACTACTCACGCCAGCTCAGCCCGTGGACATACAGCGCCGTATGCCACCAGTCTGCGCCACCGGCATGCAGGCGCTTGATCGCGTGAAGCGGCTCGGGATAGCTCGACGGAAGCCAATCGCAGCGGTCATTAATAAGGGCGGCGACGATCTGTTCGGAAGTTGAGCCGATGGCGTGGCCCTCCTGTTCGGCGAGACTCGCCAGTCGAATGAAATTGCGCACGAGCGGCGCGCATACCTGGTTGCGGTCGATCATAGAAAATGCCTTGTTGTTCGGTGTGGTGGTGGCCTCAAACAGCGTGCCGGCCACTCGATGCGAGCCGCAGCGGATCAAACAGCGAGCTTGGCTGCTCTGTGCGCCGCTCTTGCTTCGCTGACCGCGGCAATGAAGGCGCGCGCCGCGATTATCACGGAGGCGTCGTCGGCATCGGGGGCAAGCCTCATTAGGGCGCGCTGTGTGGTGATCTCACGCGCATCCGCCATGAGACATTCGTTGGTCACCTGCCACAAGTTGTTGCGACCCGTGTAAGACGGGACGGGGCGGCCCTGGGCAAGAGAGGAAAGAACCGGCACCGCGAGATCGCCTCGCGCGAGTTCAATCATGGCCGGCTGCTGTGCGAGTTGCATGAGATTATGCGCCATCCACGCGGCCGCGAGTTCGAAGCCGGGCACCGGTGCGGCACACCAATCGAACGGCGTGACGCCAGCGCGAGTGATCATCTCCAGGATGCCGAGCTGATCGGTGGATACCGCGATCGAAGGGTAATCATCCTTGAGTTCGTCAAACTTCGACAGATCACCGCCCTCGTCCTGGCCGTGGAGGGCAAGAACGACTTGGGCCTCCTTTGACATCTGGCGGGCGAAGTTGACGGCGTCATCGTCCAAACCGACCTTTCCGGGGACCAGCGACAGCACCGCGAATGTGTCGTGACCGAGCGCCTTCATTTGCCGCAGCGCTGCACGGACAGTGCGCCGCGACTTGCTGTTCAGCATCTCGTTCGCACCAAGATCGATGATAATAACATCGGCGTCAGCTTCGCCGGCGAGCGCGATGAGAGTATCGGCGTAATTGCCGGTTTCCTCATCCGGCAAATGCTCGACGCGATTTGGACCACCCTCTTTCAAACTGGCGGAGAGGCTACCGATGCCACGATCGGCGCATACGTAGATGACAACCTGGCCAGCGGCGGTAGCGATGCTACCGATCGCCAACGCGGACTTAGTCTTGCGGACTCCTCCACCGTTCGGACCGATGACAATGCACTTAAGCTTGCGCTTCTTGGGCTTCGGCGGAAGGGCGGGTGCCGGCACGGCGGCGAGCGTGGTGGTAGATTGCAGATTAGTCATAATCGTTTCCTTGAATGGATGCTTAGCGGCGCGGACGGCGGGCAGCGAAGGCGTCATCGTCATCATCGTCGTCGGCCGACGTTTCAGTCTCGTTTGAGTTAGTTTGGCCCATCATCGCTGCCGACACCGGCTGCGGAGCGGGATCGCCGCCGCTGGATGCCATTGTGCCGATCCGCCCAGCTCGGATGTTCTTCACAGTCCCGATCTGTTTGAGAATTGCGGCTTTGAACCCGGCATCAAGGACGGGCTCGCCCTGAGCGCGGACGGCGTCTGAATAGCCCCTAGATTTGTGGACGCTTTCTTTCCTAATTTTGAGGACAGGAGGCGACGATGGGCAAGGCTA
>FUFK010065175.1_pt1 | contig 30374 bp, 45 predicted proteins | sample 1021851 | NCBI WGS metagenome assembly FUFK01 (sample SAMEA51879418, study PRJEB19060) | metagenome | reverse complement strand
CAGCGTTGTATTCTTCAATTTCTTCTTGTATATGCTCGCAAATAAAATTAAGAGGGGTGTCAAGATTTGGCAAATATTCTTGACATAATCTCTCTAGCGTTTCGCAAATAATTATATTGTTTCTTTCTTTTTGCGTTTGCTCGTGGTTGATAGGGTTGTTTTTGTCGTTTTTTGTGTGTGTGTCCATTGTTTTAAGTTTTTTAAGTTTATAATTTGTTTTTAGTCGTGTGTCATGTTTTTATATGTTGCATCTTCATAAATTATTATAACTATCATTAATATTAATATTTCTATCATTGTCTTATGTTTTTAATTAATAATTTGTAAAAAAGAAAATATAAACAAAGCAAGAAAGCCTGTTGTATATATTATGTCTGTAAATGTTTTAAAAGTTTTTGTTTTCATTGTTTTAAGTTTTAGTTAATAATTATACTGCAAATATACAACACTTTTACACAAAAGCAAGTAAAATGTTAAAAAAGTTTATTAAATATGCTAATTTATAATCATTCTAAATAACTGACTTCCAACAAGTTGCAATATATAGAACGCACGCCCACGCACACGATCGCACGTATGGCAACCCTAGCAGTTTCATGGCAGTTTCACAGCAGTTTCACCAGCAGTTTCAAAAAAAATTTTAAAAAAATTTTACAAAAAATAATTTTGTTTATGGAATTTTAAGATACCAATCAACAACTTCTATACATTCATCAAGACCTTTGACAACCTTTGCATAGTAACCTGCATCATTTAGATAAGCAACCCACTCCTTTTGTTCTTTAGTTGGATATGATTTTTTATTAGCTTTTATTTCAAGAAACAAACCACCATATAAATGGTTTATCTTTAGTATTTGCATGTCTGGAAAGCCTTTTACATAGCCTGTCTTTTTTGCAAGTATGGCTTGCTTCATAGATGTTCTTATGCCACCCAGCGATGCACAGTATCTAACCTTTGGATAGTTGTATTTTAAGTAAGTGCAAAACGCTGATTGTACTGATGCTTCTGGTTTCATAATTTTGTTGAACCCTGCCACCCCCTATGCCCCCCATAGCCCCCCTGCTCATTATAAGTTTTACCTTTTATGAGTTGGTACATAAGTGGTTGAGAAACATTATATTTTCTTGCTAACGAAGATATTGTAACCTTTTCTGTACTTGTAGCGTATTCAGATCTAATCATGTCTACTTCTTCTAAGCTAAACTTTCTTCTAGCATAGCCACCCCCTCTCATGTCTTTTCTATCTTCTAATTTTATTTTTCTAATTTTTGGCATAATTAAAATCTATCTGTGGTTTCACCATATTGATTTTCTACTTCTACCTTTATTATTTCTACCTCTACTTCTTCTGGTCTTTTTTTATTTAGGTAACAAACTCTTGTGATCAATTCTTTGTCTTTTTTTATTTCCTCTATGTCATCTGTCAAAACAAAAGTGTCTATAACACCTTGTTTTTTTCTGCTTACTCTTTTTTTATTTTTTATTGTATAAGTAGCAAATACTCTAAATATTGGTTTTGTAGCCATTTTTTAATTTATCTAATTCAAACTCTAAATGATTGATCGCTTTTTGTATGCAATCAATAGGACTGTCGTGTTTGTTTTCTGCTCTTAGTAAGTATGTAACTGCTGTTCCAAGATTATATGATAAATTAAAATCTTCTACAACTTTTCTGGCTTCATAGCCATAAGTTTTTCCAATGTAGTAAGAAGGTGTTTTGTCAACAGAGTAATCTACCTCCACATCGTGTGATTTATTTCTGTTGTACTCATAATAATATCTACTTTTGCTTGTCATCTTTAGCTTTGTTTATCTTTGTTTTTTTATAAGACCACGTTTTTTTTTCGTCAATTATTTTTTTTTGTCTTTTTATAATTTGTGTTCCTATTAAGTACAATGTACACACAGCTATCATGGCAAACAGCACTAATGATATAACACCTATAATTATTTCAGTCATATTTTTTATTTTAAGTTATTGTAGGCAAATATATAAAAATATTTCAATTTTATAAATTTATTTAAGTAATTTTGGTTCTGGTCTATAATGTGGTACTAATTTAGGATCTTCACCTCTATCTACTTTTGACCTTGCATCCCATATTAATTCCTTATGTTTTCTTAACCACTTCATATAAGTTGGCACATTTAAATGTATAAAGTCATTATTTATTGGACTTCTTACACCCAAACTAAAAGCATTTACAGCGTCTTCAAAATAAAAGTTTCTAAATATTCTATTTAAATCTTCTGCTAAACTTTTTGCCATAATCATAATTGTGTCCTCATCTACATTGTGCTGTCCTAATTCAATGTATGTTTTTGTAACTAAATCTACAGAACCCATAAGTAGATCTTCTTTTGTCATTGTTTTTATTTGTTTCATGTTCTTAGTTGTTGTCTTATTTTTTCTTTTACATTAATGTTTTTTTGTAAGTGCATGTGTATTTTAGTCATTCCTTTATTTGTCTGCCTTTTTTCCCAAGTCCTTACACAAGCCTTCCAACATTTCATTTTTGTTTTACCTATCTTCCAATCTTTACTTTCATAAAAATCATAAAAAGTTTCTGCATCTATATTATTATTACGTTCAATACAATAACTTAATATCTCTTCAACTGTTGGTTTCTTAAAACGCCCTTTATTACTATACGTAGTATTAGTATTAATACTTGTATTATTATCTCTTAAAATATTTTGTGTAGGGGTGTTAACTAATTTTATGTGCCTAGACAAAATTTGTTTACTACCCTCTTTAAATATATTGTGTCTAGTAATATGATTATTGTCTTCTAAAATTTTTAACCAGTTCTGTATAGATGTTTTTGTTACACCATACAAATTAGCAAAGTATTGTGTAGATGCAGTACACTTACCATTCATGTTACATAGTGCTGTAATCTCTGCATATAGTAATTTAGCATTAGCTGTAAGTTTGTTGTTGTATCTTACATCTGCTGTGATAACAGCATAGTAGTTTGGTTTTTCTTTCATAGTTTAAGTTTGTAAAAGGAAGGGGGGAACTTGTAATCGCACACAAAGTATAACTGCTCGGTTATAAAAATTAATTACTAACCCCCCAACCTATATTTTTAAAATGGTACTTCTTGATCTTCTTTATTACTTGTTGATACAGGCTTTTTAGTTTTTGGCTCATAATCATTTACATAAGCGTAATGTGTTGCTCCTTTTTCAGAAACCTCTCTTCTCTTTGTAATGACCATGCTTATCCATCCATTTTTTGCGTTTGCCTGTAATTCTTCTAACTTCATGTTTGCTACCATCATCTCACCATATTGAGTTGTAATACTTTTAATATTACTTGGTAAGTAAATTTTTTCTTTCTTTTCTGACATATTTTTGATTTTTAATGTTATATAATTTTGTTAGTTCTCTGTGTATATTGTAGTTTTTTGTTTCTAGCACACTAATCATTTCATCTATTTCAACCTCTAATATTTTAGCTTCAACTCTTTTAAACATATCAGTATCCTCTACATACTGACCATTAAAAAATTCAAACTTTCTATTATGATGTATTACTGATGCGTGATGTAAGTTAGTAATTTCTGCTATTTCATACAAGGTTAAGTTGAACATATTTCTTAACACATAAATGAACATACGCTTTGCACATATTATGTTTTTCTTTCTACTACCATTAAATATAGATTCTTTATCAACATCATACATCTCTGATATTTCATTTAAAATTATATCGTAATAGTAATTACTAAAGGTAAGCTGCCTTGTTATTGTCATGTTATTTAGTTTTAATTTAAGTCGTACACTATTGTATCAACTATATCTTTTACCTGTAATCCAATAAATTGTGATAATCTGTGCATGTGTATAAATCTCATTAATGTTGGATCTTCTATGTATTTTCTGCTTGTTGCTGGATTTATCTCCATAATCTTACATAATTTAAGATTTGACACTCCATATATTCTGAGTAAAGCCTCAAATTCATTTCTTGATTTTCTTATCTGCATTAATGTATATTTATTCGTCATAATCAAACATGCCACTGTTACGCATTTGTTTGTATTGATCTCTTGGATCTATTGATATTTGATTATCCAATATATCTTTTATTACTAATTCTGCTTCTATTTCTGTGTAACTATTTAGTTTGTTTAGTATCTCAGACTTGTAACTTGTTGGTAAGTTACAGTAATCAATTTTTGATTCAATGGTAACCAACTGGCTAAATGTTATAGGAGTTGGCTCACCATTGACCAAATCATCAAACCAATCTTCATTCACTAATCTACAATCTCATCTTGCCCAAATACTCCCTGCTCATAAAAGCCTGCTATTTTAAGAACAACTCTTGACATTGCTCTCTTTTCTGCCATAGCAACAGGGAACTTTTTACCACCACCCATTAGGTTTGCTTCTGATGCTTCACCAAAACTCATGGCATTCTTAACATCATTACCAACTTTCATGGTTGCTGCTGCCCTTAGTACACATATAGATTTTTCAACATCCATATTTATAACTTCATAAGCTACTGTGATGTTGTTTCTTGATACAATCTTATCAATACCAGTTCTTGTAATAATTACAAAACCCCTTTTATCTTTGTATATATCTTCTTCTGTTAAACCATTTTCTTTGTAAAGCCTTCTAAGTGCTTCTTTTCTGGTTTCTACAACTGGTTCTGGTTGTTTTCTTAGTTTTTCTTGCATAGTTTTTTTCATTTGTTTTTGTTTTTAGTTATTGTTTTTGTTTAATTGTTTTTTAAGTTCTATAATTTCTAATTTATATTGCAAATTGTTTTCTGTAAGTCTTTTAACATCTTGCAATGCTTTTGATAAAGCTAAGTCAAAACTTCTAGCTTTTTGTTGTTTTTCATAGTTAACAGAATTTATACTGTTAAGTGGTGTATAAGTGTCCATTGTTTTTTTGTTTGGTTAATATGAGGCAAATTTATAAAATTGAAACAAATAACCAAAACTTTTTTAACATTTTTTGTTGAAATGTGTATTTTCTAGATAAATTTTCTAAAAATAATGCACTAAACGTGCTACTTGACCACTGTTTTTGTCATGTAAAAAGCCTTCACATGCTTTTGGAACACCACTAAAACCTTTTCTACTGTGCCAACTATCTGTGCCAGATGGTGAACGCATATACTCTACAGTAACACCTATAAAATCTTTTGCATCTAACCATTTATGTTTTACTTTATGATGTATGTGATGTAAGTACCAATACCTGTATTTTGTTTCACTCCACATTTGTGGTCTTTCTTGTGCCATAAGTAAAGGAAGCTTATCCATTTTTGCACCATCTCCATGTTCTAATCCTATTAAATTAGATCCATATTGATAATATTTTCTGTGAGCTACACCTATGTCAAAGTTTACATCATCAGCACTTCTAAACCAAGATTTAAGAGCATGTGCTAAATGAAAACCACTTTGATAATCATGGTTACTCATACAATGTATAACATCTACCGGTGCTGTTTGCCTAAGTCTTTCTACACATTGGACATATAACTCTAAAGCAAACTCAAAATGCTCCCACCACTTGCCATCTACATCTTGCCTTGTTCCTTTCGTGCTGGTGTTATATACGTTATCAACATGCAAAACATCGTTTCCTATGCAAAAAAGAACCTTGTCTACATCAAAACCTCTAGACTTTTCTATAAGACCATCTATCCCTTCTAAAACACGCATACAAGCAGTTTCAACATCATAACCATCACCAGTTTCTAATTTATTAGCGTATTTACCTATATGTATGTCTGCTGGGTTTATTACCAACAAATGATCTCCTGTCTTTTTTCTCTTTATGCTTTTATAAACAGGAGCATAACTTTCAATCATTTGAGAAACACTATTTAGTATATCTTTTTCATTAGATTCAAAGTCTTCTTTTGTTACTATAGAAAATCTTAATTCACCACTAGCAGATTGCCAGTGTTTAACAGAAACAACATCTTTTTTATTTATGCCTCTTTCTGCAAGATGTATATCTAAAGCAGTGTTTCCATTTATGTTGTCTGTACTGTCGGCTCTACTTTCTAATATCATTTCAACCTCATCCTCACTTAGCCTTATTCGTTTGCCATATTGTTTTTTCATATTTGTAAGTTATTGGTTTTTACAAATCTATACAAAAAAACAGCCATATATAACACAAAAAAGGGATGTTATTAACACCCCTTTCTTGAAACTTAAACTAAACATTGAAAACAATGATAGGTTTCCTATCAATTTTCAACAAAGATAATTATATTATTTAATTATCTGCAATAATTTACTTTTTTTCTAATAAATTGTACAATATTACTAAAGCTATTAGTCCTACAACACCACTATCACCTAGAGTGTTAATAATTTCCATAATATTACCTATAACTGACATTCCTAAAACAGGAGTGCCAAACAATACTTCTGCTACAACACCAAAGGACAATAAGCCCATAATTAAAGATGTTAGTTTAGCAAAAAAACTACCTACTGTGTTAAATACGTTTTCCATTTGTTTTTGTTTTGATTAATAAATATTTAGTGTAGCCAAATTTAGTAAAGAAAAATTACAGGACTTGGCTTGTCCTCGTCATCTATGTCCACATGAATAAATGATTTGTGGAGTCCATATCGTTTAAAATTTGCATGTACAAGTGCTTCTAAAAGTTTTGCTCTTGTTGTACTGTCTGTGCAGCTTATGTCAGCAGCTAACCCTTTTATGTGTGAGCTGGATGGATTTTTGACAGATTCAGGGTGAGTTTTATGTCTGTAGCCACTGTTAATCTTTATAGGAGAGCCATAATACTCTCTAGCCTTATCTAACATTCTTACCAGTCTGTGATCTATATTATTTTTGCCAGTATGCTTACAGGCAAACTCTTCTAGTTTAAAATATTTAAACGACATTACTTTGTACTTTTTATGTTTGTAATAACCTGTTTGAAAAAGTTTTCAAACTCATCTTTTACTTCTTCTACAGTCATTTCTTCTGTTTCTTCTTTTTCTTCTTGTCCACCATAGGTAAACTTAATAAGCATACGCTTTTCTCCTTCTGATACCATAACCTCTAATTCTCCTGTAGTGTGAAGCTCTGCCATCATTTCTTCTGTAAATTCTAAATGAAAGTCATGCTCTTCATCTCCATAATATTTTCTTTTTTTTGCCATGTTTTTTTCTTCTTTTGTTGTTTTCATTGGGTGATTTTCTGGTAATAAATCGGTGTCATGTTTACCACTTCTATATCTACCATTTCTAAGTGCAAAAAGAAAAGAATTACAGCGAGCTAAAGCCCACTGGTCAGGACTTGAAACTCCTTCTCTTACACTTTCTGGGTTTGTATAATAAGCACCAACACCTCTTTTAAATACCTTTTCTAATTTTGCTACTGTTACTTTTGGATTCCAATCTTTCTTCAAATCTTTTACATCTTCATTATGTTTCTCCATCTTGTTTTGTAAAGCCTTCTTAATTCTTTCACTTACCTCTGTTTCTTCTTGTGCTTTCATTTCTTTTTCCTCATTATCTATTTGTTCTAGCTTTCTTATTGCCCATTCTATACCTTCTTCTCCACCCCAGCAATCGTATGCTATACCACCACATCCTTCTTCATAAGGAACGTCTTTATGTTGTTGATGTCTTTTAAAAGATGCCATTCTTGCAATCGTATCTCTACTTAACTTTTCTCTATTTTTGAGTTGATTGGCTCTTGCAAATCCTACTGGTGTTAGACAATCATTTGGGTTGTCATTTTCTTCTAACCACTTCAATGCTCTTGCAGCATTTTCAGAAGCAGCTTTTGGATAGTCATCATAAGTTTCTTGAGCATAATAATCTTTATTTGCATCATCACACTCTGACTTTGTATCATATCTACACTCACCAGTTTGTCCAAACTTGTATTTACCATTTTCACATTCGTAACAAGGCATAATTTACTTTTTTACTTTTTCTAAACTTCTACCACCAAAGTAAGCACCAATTACAGTAATTAATACTAACTGCAACAGATCTACCCAAGATGACTTAACTTCAAAATTTAATAATCCTGCATCTATAAATATCAACAATATTGTTGAGGTAACTAAAAAAATTAAAACAAGAGGTCTAATGTTTTTTGACAACCAAGAATCAGATGTCATATCAACCTTCCATCTTTCAGTTACTTGCTTTTGCATTTCAGCTTCATAACCCATTATCATGTCTTTTATTTTTCTTTCTGCCTCTAATTTTTCTTCTTTTGATGTAGTTAAATTATCTATAACACCACCAACTTCTTTAACTAAATCGCTAGCACCAGAGCTAAATATTTTTCCAAGTATACTCATTAGAATTTATTTATCATTAAACCATCAATAACTTTTTGCACTTTTTTTGGTGTTCTTCTTGGACACAATTCAAAACTTATATTGCCTTCAAATCTTTTCACTTCTTCTCCATTATTAAAAACAATTAATGTTGGTAATACTTTTATTTCATAATCCTCAGCAGTTTGGCTTTCTAAATCTATTCGGTAAGTTTTAGCGTTTGAAATTTCTTCTAGCCAAAAACATTCGTTTTCTTTATTCCAATCAGACCAAAATTCAACAACTGTAATCCCTGACTGGCTTTTATTAAATGTTTTGTCTGTTATTAACATTTGTCCATTACATGTAACAGATAAAAACATAATGATAATAACTATAGAGATATAGAACAAAAAAACTTTCTTTTTCATTTTATGACTATCTTCCATATACTCTATCTTCAATTCTTTCGAGAGTTTCTTGCATATCGTTAATGTCCTCTTGAGTTTGTAAAATAGTATTTCTAATAAGTTCATCTTTTAATTCGTATTCTTTTTCTGTTATTACTGGTTCTGGTAATTCTTTTGCTAACGCTATATCTGCTTTCAAAGTAAAGTACATTGTTGTAACTATTGCTACAGTTGCACTAATAGATATTAATGTTTCTAGAGTTAACTTAATTTTTGTGCCTTTTCCTATTTCTGTTGCCATTTCTTATAAAAATAAATAATTTATACCACTTTTTAATTCATAATTTTTTATATCCCAATATCTTTGGTATTTACCCTCTATAAATAATCCTAATCTTGTGTTAATTTTAGTTCCTAATATTATACCATAATCAAAGTCTAGTATCTTATTGTTGTCTTCTATTTCTACAAAAGAATACTCACTTAAACCATGATGATAAGGCATAACATCTCCCCACATGTGTAGCCAAAAGTTTTTATTATAATGATAGAAAGAAACTCCTGCTACTGCTGATAACTCTTGTTGAAGACCTAATGCTTTTAACTCTCTTCTGTTATACTCATCTATTGCTCTACCAAAATGATATTTCATAAACTCTTCATCTGTTTCTGCTATTAAGTTGCCTTGTGGATCATACCATCTCCAATTATAGTAATCATAATAATCATCTTGACCATTTTGCTCTCCATCATAAAACCAATATTCATCTTGATAGCCTAAGTCAAAAGCTATTGACCACCAAGAATCTTCTGGAGAAAAGTTTTGCTCAAAAGGGTTTATACCATAAACAGGATGTGTTCTGTGTTTTACTCCTACTGTAAAATTAAATTTACCTGCTTTTATTCTTGCTCTTACCTCACCACCAAAATGTTTTAAGTTTATTTCTTGCTTGTCTTGGTAATCACCTTTTACTAAAAAATAATCAGAAGAGTATCTTAGCCAGTAATTTTGGTTTATAAACTCATTACCTCTATCTCTAACTAAAGAAAGACTTGCATTATATTCAAAGCCACTTACAGCTCCTATTGTTGCAGAATGACTTATGTTGTTTTCACTGCCATCATAAAACTCTTTTGCTTTGTTTTCATAATCAAATCTTGCTATTTTTCTAATTCCAAAATTTAATTTATAGTTATAAGGATTGACTACACTTACATCTGTAAACTCACCAGTCATTCTATCCATCATGTATCTTGGCTGCTCATAAAAAGGTGATTTTACTTCTGTAGAAACGTAAAAAGTGCTGTACTTTAAAAACTGTGCGTTTACGTTTATAGAGAATAAAAGTAATATAAATATTAATTTTTTTATCATTTTAAATGTAGTTTATAAATTTTTACTCCTTTTACCTCATGCACAAACTCTTTATTATATCTATCTTCTTTTTTAGATATATTGCCCCATTTAGGGTTTTTAGAGTTTAATTTACGTTTCTTAGCCATTTTATGCTGTTACTGCTATTATCTCTATATCACAAGCTGCTGTGTCTGCATCTGCCTTAATTTGAGTTATATCTGCAAAAGCACCAAAAGTCCTAGATGAATCTATAGCATCCATCTCGTTAGACATAAGAACAAAAGTATCTCCTGCTAATAACTTGTAAAAAAACGTATCAGCTCCATTGTAAAGAGCAAGAGTTATAAAGTTAGTGTCATCTAAATTTGTTATTCTAAAGTATTTATAATCACCTACCACCACTTGACCTGCTGCATCTGATGCTCCAAAATCTATAATTGCTGGATCGGATGTACTAACATTTAAAATTCTTTGTAATACTTGACCATTACTTGTGTATGATTTAGTAGAAGTGTTACCATAACTAACACCATTTAGTGTGTAGCTTTCACTGATTGTTACTGTTAATGTTGATGCTGTTACTGTTGTTGCCATATTTTATTTTATTTTTTTATTAAAAAGTATTTGTTTCTAAAGTTATATTAAAAAATATTGATGAACCTCCACTTGCTTCTTTTATCATTGGAAAAATTATATCACCTGCTGTTATTGCAGGAGAGGTAATTGTTGTTTCGTCTATTGCAATTAGTTTACTATCATGACCTAAACCTGTTACTGCAATTTCATCTATTACTGTTGGAGTAATAGTGCTAGTGTCATTTGCAACTGGAACTACTTTACAGATAGCTATTGTAACCACATTAGTACCATTTGAAGCTATCCAGCCTTTTATTCTTTGTACAGTTGCAGCTATAGGGATTACCAGCCCTTGACCAATTCTTAAAACATTTCTTGGTGATATAGATCCAGAAGAAACTACAGTTGTTCCATAATCTGAATCCATTTGGTATGGTGCTTTATTATCTGCTTGATCTTCACCAAAAGCATAGTTTGTGATTGCACTTGTGGTGTGTCCTAAAATTCTATACACTTGTACACCTAAAAGATCTTTTTTAACATAATGTAAAGTACCATCTGTACCTGTAGCACTTGTTCCCTCACCCTTTGAAAGTACACTATCATTGGTTGCATTTTCAAAACCTTTCGGATTATGCCTATTTGCATCTTGTAAGTTTTTGTGTTCGTTTAATGCCATTTTTTAATTTATTTAACAATCATCACATGGACAATAGTCTTTCCAACTATTGTAGGTTCTTTTTCTAGTATATATGCTGTCGTACATAATAATACCATGATTTTTATATGCAAAACCTCTGTTTGGTCTGTTAGAATCATAAGTTGGATATTGACCATTTTGGTCTTCATCTTCCATAAAATCTATCATGTCATGTAGATATATTTCTGCTTTTCTATATGTGTCTTGTTTGTATGCGTTTAAATCAGAAGGATCTATAATAGTTGCAAACTCATCTATGTTGTTTACTATACCTGCACTTGTACTGTTTGCTTGCACCTCGTTAATAACTTCAAACCTAACAAACCAACACAAACATCTTGTTAAAAAATCATTTACCAAAGTATTATTAGCAGTTGTCAAAGTGCCATTATTATGTTGAGTTTTTATTTCTTCATAAAACTTTTTTCCAAAAGCAGGCTTGATATGTGCTAATTCTGCTAACAATATAGTATTGTCTGATATTAGAGCAGTGTCTGTATTAGCATTAGTAAAACTATTGCTTATAACTTCTCCTGCTGTTACTAAAGTTGCGTACTGGTTTACGTTTGCCATATTATTCTTCGTTGTTATCTAATTCAGTTACTTGTAAATCTTCATCTGCATTGCCACTTCCATCTTGATCATCATCTCTTGTTACTATAATTTGCTCTCTATCTGTGATAAACATATTACCTTCTTTAAGCATAGGTAAATCTTCATCTAGCATTCTTCTCTGCTCATTGATAGTTAACACCTCTTTTGGATCTATTTGTGTTGCAAAGCTAATTGGTGGCTCATATTGTATTAACAAATCTTCTGGTAAAAAACCAAGCTCCTTAAATAATATTTTTTTAATACCAGTAAGAAGCATGTCAGAAGTATCTTTAATTACAGTAGTCATTGCTAAATCATAAGCTATTCTTATTTCACTACCTGTGTTGTTCATCTTACCACTAGAAACTAAACCACTTAATGAAGGCTGCCACCTATGTGCAGTTACTATGTTTTGATCTGTAATCTTTTGTAAATCTATCCAACTTCCTTCTTGATCGTCTTTGATAATATTTACATTAGCAGGAGAGGTATCTCCATTTTTTACTATAAACATTATTTTGCCATTATTACCATCTCCAACAAACTTCTTTTGAGCTTCTCTTACCAATTCTTTTGCTTCTTTCTCTCCCATATCACCACTAATTTCTACTATAGCAGAAGGTTGAAAACCATTTTTAAACTTAGTATGATTCCACTTTCCTATTTCATAATCTACTGCAATATGTTCTAATGCAGCTACATAATCTGGTAAACCATAAAAAGAAAAGGTTGGCTCATAATCTTTGAATTGTATTACAAATCTGCTTCTAGCCACTCTTGGATATAAAGGAAGAATAGAAAGTTTTTCTTTTTGTATATTATACTTAGCCCAATCAGGATGCACATAAACTTCTTTCTTGTTTTTAGACATTCTTACTGTAGTAGCATCTAAATGATACATGTTTAATCCACCATCATATAAAACCCCTTCTAAGTAGGCATTACCAAAAGTGTAATAATCATCTGCTAACTTTTTAAAAACATCTCTTAATGTTTCACCATCAGCATTTACATCTTGTATATATTCTTTTAAATCTTCATTATTTGTTACAAACTTAGCACCACTTGTAAAAATAGATTTTTGTGCTAAAACACTCCTATGTGTAGAAGATTTACGTTTTAATTCTGCTAAATATTGTGGGAATAAGTTGTTTACACCAAAAGGTATATATTTAGTTCTTATCTTACTAAGATCTAAAGGTTCTTCTATATGCTCTGGTATGCCTAAGTTAAAAACACCAAACTCAAAAGTTTTACTTTTTTGTTGAGTTTTTACTTGACTTTTTGGCTGCTTTCTTCTGCTCATCTTTTGTGTTTGTAGTTGATAATTTTTCTATCACATCAGTTGCCCCTAAATCTTCGTACGCATAAGCCAACTCTTCTTGTGTTGCTGATGCTGTTCTTAGAACACTGTTAGTTCCATAATAAATTGTTACTTTTTTTTTCGCCTTATATGTTGCCATAATTTTATAAATTTTTAAGTGTGATAAATCTACAATATTATTTGAACAATCACACATAGTTAAAAAAATATATTAATAGGATCATGTTAAAAACATTTTACGATAAAATACCAACCTATTATTATATATTTATTATGTTATGTAGTAGTTGCTGTTAAAGCAGACGTATCAACCACAAGACCTGCACCACTAGCTGCATCATATTGTCTTGGAAGCTCAAATTGTCTAGCTATCAAATTAATCGTTAGACCATTTTGATCAGAATATGCAGCCCCTGTACCACCTTCCATACTTGCTAAATTTAAGAAAGTTTGGTTTTTAGTAATAACATCTTCGTTTGCATATTTTTCACTTAACCCTACAACTAATTTTTCGTCATTAGTAGTTACAACTATTGCCATCATACAAGTATTAAGCATTGTTTGTAACTCGTGCATTTTAGTATTATTAATTTGTGGTATCATAAAAGAAAGACCACACTCAAATACTGTTGAGCCATTTTCCTTAGTTGCATTAATAGTTAAGTCAGCAGTTTCATTTTTGAACTCAAAAACTCTCCAAGTTGCTGTTGAAGCACCTGAATCTACAATNTTTGTAACATCATGCTTTCCAGCAGCATTACTAAAAGTAGCAGCATCACCAGAAGCAAAACTTCTAAGGCATATTTGTTTTATACCACCTGTGGTTTGTAAAGCAGAACAATCTATCGCTATACCATTATCTATTGCCATATTATTATTATTTTATTAAATTATTAAATAAGAGGGGGATTTAACACCCCCCTCTGTTATTATTCTAATTACTGCTTAATGATTACCCATTGAACAAGTGAAGCATACAAGAATTGTACACCTAACTTGAAGTAACCTCTAAAGAACATTTTTTCTTCTAAATCATCATAGAATACTTTAAATGAACCTTCTGGATCAGTTACATCAGAACCAATAATTAAGTTGTCAACTGCACAATAACATAACCCTTGTGTATAATCAGTACCTGAGATATCAAACATATCTGGGTTTGTGTCTGCTAAAATAGTATCCCACTCATACATAGGTACTAATTCAACACCTCTAAACTTAACAACTAACAATCCATCTTGTTGGTTAGTTATTGCTAAATCTGCAGAAGTACCTTCTAGGTTTTGTAAGTAAGCGTTATATAAGACTGGAGTTATAAAAATCTTCTTCTCACTTGCAGGTACTTGTTGTAAAGCTGCAGGTGCTTCATCATATGCTCTCCTTATTGCAGTAAGTGCTTCTGCTGCAGTTGGTGCTGCAGATGAAGTAGCAGTAACTGCTCTTTTTGCACCTTCTACAGTTGTATCATCACCCATTAACTTCATCCATCCAGACATTTGATCGTAATTAGAAGTTGTTCCGTCTCCACCCCATGCTAATCTTACTACGTCCTGAGCAATACCTTTAACTGCTCTATCAACGATTGCATCTGCTAATTGTGTACCTTCAAGATTCATTACATCAACACCATTTCTATACATTTCTTCAATGTAAGTTCCAAAGAACTCATCAGTACATTGCTCTAAAGCAACTCTCATTCTACCAGCAGTAATAGTTTTCTCATCAATATTAAATTGAGTAGAACCACTAGTTGCTGAACAAGCAGTATATTTTTGTGTAATTTTTGTTAGAGCAGCAGAAGTAAACACGTTCATTTTATGTTTTACATTAGGTAAAACTCTGTAGTTACGCATAATATCATCACTTCTAAATACTGGCTCATAAAATATTTCGTTTAGGTTCGCACCACTATAAGTTGCGAATGTTCCTTTATTTGCTACGTTTGCCATTTTTTATTTTTTTTTAATTTTTAAATTTATTTCTAATTCTTTCAGCCATTGCATTGTAAAAGCCAGCATTAGCATCTTCTTTTTTGTTTTCAACTACAGCAGGATCACCATTAGTTTTTATCTCAGTACCCTTAGCATCTGCCTTGTTGATTTTTGCGTTTAACGCTTCTACTTCTGTTGTTAAAGTTTCGTTAGTACCTTTTGCAGTAGCTAACTCTTCTTCTAACAAAGAAATCTTGCTTGATAGATCTGTGTTCTTAGCCTCAAAGTCAGAAATCTTATTCATTATTTCTTCGTTATCAGAAAGACTTACAGTTATCTCAGTTTTTTCAGCAACATCTGGAGAAACTTTTACATCACTTTTTACAGCAGCAACAATTTCTTCAACTTTGTTGTTGAACCAATCTTTTAACTCGTTAGTCATTTTTTTGTTGTTTATGTTAATACTTAATTTATTGTGTATCTCTTCGTTTGTAATGTTCTTAAATTTAGAAACGTCATATTTAGCTGCAACCTTAATAGAATCAGATATACTATCTACAAACCCTAAGTCATACGCTTCATGTGCGTTTAACCAAGTTTCTTCATCCATCATCATGGAAACAGCTTCATAAGCTAAACCTGTTTTCTTTACATAAATTTCTGTAAGTTCTTGTGATATTTTTTCTAGAGTTTGTGCAGATTTTCTCATATCTTTTGCATCACCCATAGTTCCACCCCAAGCATTATGTATCATAAAAAGAGAGTTTTCAGACATAACAACCTCATCAGCACCCAAAGCAATTATAGTTGCAATACTTGCTGCTATACCTTCTATATATACAGTTGTTTTGTTTTGTCTTTTTTTAAGAACATTGTAAATAGCCATGCCATTAAAAACATCGCCACCTAAACTATTAATACGTAAATTGACAGGTCTATCTTTTAAATTTTTTAATTCTGAAATAAAATCTTGTGCTGTTACACCATAATTTCCTATCTCATCGAATATGTAAACCTCAGCAGCATTTTCTGCCTTGTTTTGAATGTTATACCATTTATTTTTCATAAACGCAAAAATAGTTACAATAAAAACTTACATTACCTTATTTGCGTACAAAACTTTTAGTTGATGTTGTTTTTAAGGTAAGATTTTTTTCTTTCCTTATAAACTATGTTTTGTGCTTGACTTTCACTGATGTTATATTTTATAGATAGATCCATAAAAGTATGTGTTCTACTTCCTTTATTTACAGATAACATTCTATCAAAATCAACAATTATCATATAATTGCGAACTCTCTTTGGTTCTATCATACCTCTTTCTACCAAATGTCTAATCATGTCTTTTGGAGTTGGAGATATACCAAATCTTTTTTCAAGCTCTTTTCCAAGAACATCAATATAATCTAAAACTACCTCTGATTTATTTTGTCTTTGCTTTTTTTGACTTAACAATTTTACGTTTTTTTGGTGTTTGTGCAACTACAATCCACTCGTCTACCATAGTTTCCCAAAACTTAACTACAGCTTTTCTGCAAGAACTACAATTTATATCTTGTTTGTGTGCAGGAAACAACAAGTGCCACTCAGCATACATAAGAGTTAACGATTCTGCATGATAGGTTGGAAAGTTCATATAATGTTTCTGATTTTTAATTACAGCACTTGTCATCATATTTCTTTTACTTTCACTAAAATTCTTTGCGATTTCTTTTATATCCATGTGATTTATTTTACCATTTACCTATTGGGCATTTGCCAAACCATTCTTTTGATAGGGATGTTTTTGCATCTAGGAAACAACCACATTCTTTGCATCTTGCACCCCAATCTATTTTAGGTTTTTTTAACAATAGAAAGTTGCGATACATATTACAACTTTTACAAATACTTAACCTTTCTAATTTAGTTTTTTTATTAACAAACATGTGTTGATTTTTTTAATTATTAAAATGTTGCCTGTGCTTGTATTACGTTAACTGCCTGTTGAGTTTCTGTAATATCTGCTTCTACTACTACTACTTTTCTTGATTGATCTAATGATCCTAGCATTTGATTTTGATTTAGAGCATTGAATTGTTGTTGCTGAAATGAAGGTGTGTTTAGCATACCACCATCTGCAAACTTAACACCACCACCTGCTGCATTCATTGCTGACAACTGACTTCTAAACATAGCTGTACTTCTTTTGTTTATCACAGCTTCACCACCCTCTAACTCTACTACTCTACCACCAACAGCAAACTTTTCACCACCCTGTGCGTGTGATCTACCATGTACCATACCACCATTAGCAAATGTTTCTACAACACCACCCTCTCCAAAAGATCTAAACAAACCTCTAGCACTTACCAGTGTACTTGCCATAGCTGCAACTAAAGCAATAATAAGAGGTATTTTTGCGAAAAAAGGTGCGTCTGCTGCCATATCTGCAATAGCTAATTGTGCTTTTTGTACAGCCTCTATACCAGAAGCTACTGCTGCTGTTTGTGATATTTGTATTCCTAATTTTTTTAGGGCTTGCAGTTCTTTTTCTTCACCAGCAATAAAAATTAATTGATTGCCTATTTCTTGCATTCTCTTTATTTGATCACTTTTTTCTTTTGCATCCTCCCTGTCTGAATCTTCTGCTGCTTTTCTACTTTCAGTTATTCTTTTAAGTTCTGCATCTAATATTTGACTTTCAATATCAACCACATCTTCACCATAAGCAATTCTTAAATCTCTCATCATGTCAAGATGTGCCATTTCTGCTTCAAATACTCTATTGTCAAACTCTTCTTTTGTTATAAGACCCTTTATTAAATTTTCTTTTTCTGCATTTATTTCTGCTGTCAAAGCGTTTTTAAATTCTTTTTCTGAATCTCTAAAGTCTTCTTTTTCTTTTCTTTCTTGATCTCTTCTTATTTGTTCTAGCTCCCTAGCTGTTCTCTCAGCTGCTGTTATTTTGGCTCTTTCTGTTTTCAAGGCTTCTAATCTTTTTTGTAATTCAGCATTTTTTGCTTGCTGAACTTCTTTCTCTCTTTGCTTCTCAGCCTCTTCCCTTGTACTTGCTAATGCCATTTCCATTGCCTGTATTGTTTGTGGCAAAGTTTCTAGAAGATCAGATTCTGTTCCAAAACCTAAAATTTTTCCAAGAGGAGTATTTCTCACATCATCCAAAACCACATCTTCACCAAAAGTCATTGCTCTTTTCTGAATTTCTGGTAATAGTGTATCTGCTCTTTGTTTCAAATTGTTTAATTGCACTTCTAAATCATCGGCTGCAAGACCTAAAGATTGTGATAAGGTTGTAGCTAAACTCTCGTCATTCTGTTGTTTTGCTAACTCATTTAGTTCTTTCACCTGAGTTTTTGCAACATTCACTGTTTTAGAAAAAATATCAGCAGACTCTTGATCAACATCTTTTATATCGTCTGCAAACAAGTTTAAAAATGTTGCAGAAACCTGTAAGAATTCTCTGAAAGCTCTTGTTATTACATTATTCCCCTCAAATATGGCTATTGTAAAACCTTCCCATGCAGATTTTGCCTTAAAAATATCTCCTTGTAAAGTATCAGCCATTATATCAGCCATTAATTGTGTTGATCCATTAGCTATATTTAAAGCATCAGTCATTTCAATAATTCTGTCTGTACCTTCTATCATTGTAATAAAAGCAGCAGCCTGTCTTAAATCAACAAGCTCCATTATCTCTGCATTTGAAAGGTTTGCTTCATTAAGCATTCTCATTGCTTTTTCTAAATCTTCTGAGCTGTTTACAGTGAACCCTAATCTTTTAGAAAGCTCAGAGGTTGGATCTTGCATCTTTAAGAATATATTTCTAAGAGATGTACCTGCTATAGAAGCCTCAATACCAGCATCTGTTAAAGCTCCCATGATTGATGTTGTGCTTTCCAGTGATATACCAGCAGCAGCAGCAATAGGTGCTACTTTTGTCATAGAAGTTTGAAATTTCTCTATATCTAATGCAGATGATGTAAAGGCAACAGCCATAACATCTACTACTCTAGCAGTTTCAGAGGCATCTAACTGGAAACCTCTTACTGCTGCACCAGCTACTATAGCTGCTCTACCTAAGTCAGTTTGTGTTGCTGTTGCTAAAAGTAATGTTGCTTCTTGTGCTGCTAATATTTCTGCTGTTGAAAACCCTAGCTTACCAAAATTTATTTGTAGTTCTGCTACTTGTGAGGCTGTAAAGAAAGTTGTTCTACCTAATTGCTGTGCTGTTGCAGATAATTTTTTAAAATCTTTTTCTGTAGCTCCAGTGATTGCTCTTACTTTTGCCATAGAAAACTCAAACTTTGTAAATGTTTTTAAGGCTGTATTTACCACTTTTGTTATTTGGGTAAATGCTGTAACTGCTAAACCTATTCTACCAGCCATAACAGCAAAACTGTTACCTGTTGATTCTGCCTGTTTAGATGCACTATTTAAATCTTTTTGCCCTTTAACTACAACCTGTACTACTATTTTTTCTGTATTTGTCGCCATACTTTATATTTGTTAAAATGCCTCAACGACATTGCCTTGTTTATAATTTTTTCTAATATTCTTTACTACAGCATTAGCTACATCAACACCAATAGATGGAGCTAGTTTTTTGCTTACCTCTCCCTTAAACTTTCTTGCTGTATGACCAGCAAAGTCTGTTCTTCTTAATCTATTACCTTCTGCCCAAACTACATAAGGCTTACCATATCCTCTATCTTTAAGTTTGTTAAGTATTGCACTAGCACTACCTCGTAAGTTTTTTTGTCGCATCCATTTTTTTATAGCAAGAATATTTGGTATTCTTGCAAATTTTGGATTGTTCACTGCCTGCCAATAATCAACAGAAGCGTATACGTTAAGAGTTATGCCATTAACCTCATACTTTAATCCTTTTTTTAACTTACCACTAGCAACGTGTTTTTGAGCAACTAATTCTTGTTGCAAACCTTTTTTAATCATTTTGCCAATCTCATGCAATGTTCTGCTTGTATGTTTATATTTAATCTTTGCCATTTTACGTATTCCTTTTCAAAACTTTACTTAGATTACCATATTCATCTGTTTCAAATGTTGGTACTAAATACTCATCTTTTCTTTGGACAGTAACATTGTAGATACTTACAGAAGCACTACTAGCAGTTTTAAAACTTAAAACAACAATATCATTAGTGGTATAAGCAGTAAAAGAAAGCTCTATCCTGCTTACACTTGACATTGTGGTTGTAGATGTTGCTCCTTGTGTTAGATCATCGTTTTCATCAGTGTAAAAAACATCTACATGAAAATCACCAACAGAAGTGCTATAAGAAGTGAAATCTACTGTAATAAGATATTCAGAACCTATAGTTAAGTTTGACAGCTTTTGATAAATACCATTAATACCATTAGACACTCCTACAAATGTTATTAGATTTGTAGTTGCTATTGGTGCTAAAGCAGTTCCAAGTCCACCCCCAGACGTGTGATATTTATACCATTCTCCAGTATCTGTTGGTGGTTGATTTGTTAAAACAACTGAAACAAAATCTGATGAAGTTGTCAAAGTATAATCATCAGCACCACTTAACGTTGCACTTGTATAAGATGTGTTGTAGTTTAAAAACTGACCTGTCATCACAGGTATAGCTATAAGAGTTTCTAACCCCTGCACTTGTGCTATTCCTTGACTTGATATTTGTTTTTTAGATATAGGCATTATACTTGTGTTTGAGGTGGTTTAATATAAGGTTGCTCTATGTCATACCATTCTATAAGTTCTACTTTTGTAGGCTGGTTTCTATGTGGTTGATAATCAATCACTTTGTTCAATCTCCAATAACAACCATCTATGTATATGAGTTTTCTAAAATCAATAAGAGTAATATCAGAAACATTAAGTTGTATATATAAAGTTCTTATTCTAGATTTTTGTTTTACCATATTAATCATGTCTTCCCAATAAGTTTGATATAAACCTGATTGTGCTACATTAGCAGCTTGTGTGCCATCAAAATTATCTCTTTCTCCCACCCAAACATTACCATATAATAAGTTTGGTGTTGCTGTTTTAAACCTATCTACAGAAGTACCTTGTGGTATTAAGGCTGCTAAAACAACATTTCCACTAGGCACAAAACTAAAATTTGAGTTTGCAACTAATTTTTGCACAAGAGAATCCCAAGTTTGAACCTTAGCAATTTGATTTTCTACAGTAGTTGCTGCTACTCCACTCCCATCTACAACTGCTGGTGCAAACTTATTCCAATACAAAAGTCTTGGTAAAAAATCATATCCTTTGGCTGGTCTAGCATAATCAAAAGGCGAAACATTTTCTGTTGACAAAAAACCACCATAGGCTTGCGTACTAGCATCTTTGTCTGGAGTGCTGTAAGTACCTGCAAAAAATGGATTTTCAAATGTTGCTGTACCAATTTCAAATTGTCCATCTAACTCTTCTATGTATGGATATTCATCTAAAACATTATCAAAAAATGCCTGACCTCTTCTTTCTACTTTTTTATCTTGTGGATCTGTTTTATATTTAAATACTATATTTTTTTTCAGATTTGATTTTAACCAGTCATCTTTTATTTCCATGCTTCTATCTACTTTATATGTCCAGTCTAAAGCATCTGAATAATTTTTATAAAAAGTGTTAAATGGCTCTATACTTACAATTTTTGTTTTTTCATCAGTTGTCATTTTTAAATTAAAAGCATGTGTTATTCCTTTTAAAAAATCTATCTGAGTAAATTCTGGGTTTATAACATCTTTTAAAGCAAACTGCTGACCATACTCTACAATATCTGAATCTAATTCTATAGAGAAAACTCCATTAGGATTACCAGAACCTGTTGTTAGTGAATTTGCAGTATCAGAACCAAAAAGTGAAAAGTCTAAACCTCTAGCACCACTTCCACCCCCATATAAAAAATACAATTTAGGTTTCACACGTATTTCTATTACATCACCTTTGTTAAACCATCTTCTAACTGTAATATCTTCATAGTTAAATCTTCCTTCTTGAAGAGCTGATGTACCAGTGTTTCTAATTCTATGAAAACCATTATTAGAAGAATTTTGATTTGCACCCCCACCACCATTAATACTTGGTGATGTTGATCCATTTGGTAATGTAGCCCCTGTAAAATCACTTGATGCAAAAGTTGTAAAAGTTGTATGACCAACAGTTTTAACAGCTAGTTCAACTGGCATATTGTAAATATTGACATAAGTTGTAGAGGTAAAACTATTTTTTCGTGCTACATATACAGAAAAATTATTTAGCTCAATATTATGATACCCATATTCTTGTATGGTAATTTGTCCAGTTGTTGCATCGTAACCTGTATTATCAACATTACCATCTAAATCTACACAGCCATCATCATTTATATCAATATCAAAAGTGTATGTGGCAATAGCTGTGGTACTAGTAACTGTCTGGCTAAATCTTTCCATAGTTCCATGTACAGCAGGAGATGTGTTTGTCTTAAATCTTGTTTTGAAAGACAATTCTTTTAACCTTTGTCCAGCATTATAATATTTAAAGTTTGGTAATGACCACATTAATTTTTTAAAAATATCACCTTGAACAAAATTAGAATCAAGAGTGTACCCTAAATCTGTTTGTGCAAATATTTTTTCTAAAGTGTCTTTTACCCAAATACATGGTCGCCAATCTGAACAAGGTTGTGGTGTTCCATATTCTGTTCCACCATTATCAAAACCATAGTAACCAACTTGACTTGAACTTACATTGTCATGTTCATATCTTGTTGACAATAGTTGTATGGTACGGTTTTCACCATCTGGATTATAATCTCCATAACTAACTATAGGATAAACCACATTTGATGTAGTAGTTGTGCTATCAGTTTGATTCCAAGTTGTTTCAATAGCACTTTTATTATAAAGCAAATCTGCTCCCCAGTCTAAATCTTTTAGTTTTCTTTCCCCTAAAACTGTTGCCCAACTTAGATTATTACCATAAAAAATACATTCGTAATAGCTGGCAGTTTCACCAAAACCACCAATACCATTTACTTGCAATCTACCTTCTAAAGAATACAAGTCATTAATCATTATTCTACATGGTTTAAAATCTGTAACAATATTATCAGTAACAGTTTTTGGTATATATACATGTTTTAATAAGTTATTGTTATTTTTTGTAGCTGGCACTTTGAATGTTTTACTAAAAGCCCCACTAGAAGATGTTATGTCTTGGATGTCTGATATTTGAAAGCTGACTGCTAAAGGGAACTCACTGTGATCAGACACATCTAAAACTCCAGCTACACTTTCTGAAAAGTCAACAACATTTAACTCATAAATTCTTAATCCAGATATATATGCAAAGTTAACCCCTACCTCTGCTTTTAACCTTAACTTACCTGTATTTTGTGCAGTAAACTCAGCAGTAAAAGTACCCCCTGAGTTTCCATTAAACATAAATTGATTTGCAGTTGGTATAATGGTAACTACAGCACCCCCAGTTTGAACTCCCTCACTGTCAATACCAATCAAATCACTATTACCAGTGTAACCAGTAACTTTAATTTTTACCTCATATCTTTTACCTTGTACTACCTGAATGTTTGGATTAACGAAAGTACCAAACTCTTCAACAACAGAAGTACCTCTACTAAAAATTGCATAGTTGAAGGTGTTGTTAGCACCAACTCCAATATAACTGTAAGTACCACTTGTACTGGTTTGTCCTTGCAGGTCTACTATGGAACTGCCCTTGTCAAACTGATAATCTAATAATTCTATTTTTACAGACATGTTTTAGTTTCTTTGTGTTTGTACTTTATGTGCTAAAGTGTATTGAATATTAAAGCTAACCAGCCCTGCTTGTTGGTTTACTGTTTCTACATCACCATTGTTTATAATAACAGGTATATAACCTTTTGTAGATGGTCTTTGATTACTGTTTACAGTGTTACCTCTTTTTGTAGCATCAGTATCCATTTCTATCCAAACATTTGGAGATGTCATTATTTCTTCTAGCCAGCCTGCCTCTGTTTGAGTTAATGGTTCTGTATATGCTGATTGTGTTCTATCAGCATTTACATTACTTACCTCTCTCCCTCCTTTATATAAATTACCACCTCTCATGGTATTAGAAAAATAATCAGTGTACGCTAAATCTGTACTACCAGTTTTATTGTCTTGATAGTATGTTCTATCTACACTTTTTCTNTCTATCACATCTCTACTTATTGACATTCCTTCTACAATATCTCTCTTGGCTGTATAGCTGTCTATACCACCAATTCTATTTAGCCAATGAAACCTTACAAAGCTATAAGGTAACTTTTCATCTTCTCTATCTATTCTATAGTAGCTTTTATTTGACATTTCAGTGAAAGCACCACTACTTGTAATTCTATACATCAATGTTGCAGCATAATACTCTACGTTTGTAAAGTTGGGTGTAACAGAACTACCACCTGAATCACAAGCATTAGAACTCATATAACCAACAGAAACATTTTGTGCAAAAGTTCTCATTTGGACTGCATGTAAATCTGTACCATTTAATCTATAGTTCTCCTCAAAGTCTTTGACATAAAAAGTTGCAACACCAGAACCAGCAGAATCATATGTTTCTATTCTTATGTAAGCTCTATCACAAGTTTCAACTGTACCATCTGCTTTTATTAACTCTCCAGAGTGTGCATAAAAATATAGCCACTCAGCAGTTTCATCAATCCTAACTTTTTTCATCATTTCTGGTAAACCACTGCCAGAGAATTTTTGATTTGGACATCTGCTCATAAATGTTTTATTGTAAGCTGCTATTGGCACTACATCTCCCAATTCATATTGATGTCTTTGATACAAAGCATCACTTTCAAATTGTGCTGTAGCATTTATAACTCCAATATCTTCTGATTGTATATTATCTCCACTAGCAAGAACTATCTGCCCATCACCATCCATGTATTCAAACTCTGCTTGTATTCTGACAATTCTAAAAGTACCATTCCTTGTTATATTATATTCACTTGGGTTGTCTGTTAAATTATCTTGAACTGCCAAACCCCCATTCATACCACCATATAAGCTACTCTTCCAAGTCCCCATATTTATAGGCACTAAAGAGTAATTAAGTTGGTTTCTAACAAGCTCGCTTATATCAATAGTAAATCTTTGTCCTAGTTTAGTTCCTACACCAACTATTGGGCTTTTATTAATAATATCTCTAGATTTTCTAATTACTGCAATTTTTTCCCAGTTACCTAAGTTCCCTGCCTCAACATCTGTTGTCATGTAAACATTGAACACCACATTTACTAAATCCCCACCAATACCAGTAACAAAGTTATCTGCTGATGGTTGCATGCTCTCTGTACATAATGCTTGTGAAGAATTAGCTGCTGCCTGCCATTCTACTTGGTATCTTATCTTTTGACCAGCTATCATCAAACGATTATTTCTCCAGTTTGGTGTCAGGGATGACATTCCTGTTGTTGATGTACCATTTGGCTGTATTGAAAAAACTGTAGTTCCTCTAACTTGCGACATATCTTAATATATTTTATATTTTGTATTTAAGTAATTTACTATTTCTTGTATCTCTGCATCTGTAAGCACTTTTGCATAAGCTATTATTTCATGAACATTACCTTTTAAATTAAACTGACCAGAAGCATTTGTAAACTGACCAACTGTTAATTTATCATCACCCCAACTTGTTGCTGTATTAAAATTTGTGTCTGTGTTGGTATGCGTGCTACCACTACTACCTGTACTAGCATCATAATATTTTAATGTAAGTGTTTGACTGCTTTTTGTTATTGCAGCTATGTGTGGAGTGTCTTTAGTAGATACTGATGTGTTTACATATAAATCATCACCACTATTATCCACAACACTAACAGCATACTGATTGGAAGGGTTTGTAGTGATTACAAATTGTGTAGCTGTTAATCCTCTTCTATAACCTAAAACAGCAGCACCACCATCTGCACTATGATTATTTTTAATTGTGCTAACTTCAAATATTGTAAAATCTGTAGATGATATTGGACTATTGCTTACTGTTTGCACTAAATCATTAGTACCATCAAATTCTATATATGATTTATCATTTATACCATCAAAACCATATCTAAGTGGTTGAGCTGTTAGACCATGTTTGAACTGTATTGTTACCCTGACCAGAACCATCATTCCAAGCACTTACTCTTTTTGTTGGTATATCAAAAGTTACATTGCTATCTGCCCTTAACCAAAGTTCAAATCTTGTTCCTCCAAAGTCTGATGGATAGTGTGATACTGGTCTAAAGCATTTTGTAAAGGCACTCATTGTAAATGTCATTTTGATTTGCACTAGCCTGTCATTACCAACTTCTTTTACCCTTTCAAACTCAATACTTTCATCATTTAGGTATGCTTGCACAGTATCGTCTTGATAGTTTTTCAAAACAAAATCTAACCATTCATTTGCTAAATCTTGCAAATTATCCCATCTTTTTTGTAAAGTAACTACTGATTGTGCAGCCTGTGAATATAGGTTGTAAAAGTTAATTTCAAACTCATACTCTTCTCTACCATCATATATTGCAGGTATTATTGATGATGGTGGTTCTACAAGCATCAAAGGGTACTTAGCATCATGATCTTGATTTATTTCTGATTCATAACCAAACTTTACATCTCCATAAGTCCATTTACTTTCAAAAACTGTTATTATATCTGTTAATCTTGTTATTGCCATTATTTTGTTATTATGTTTTGTTTGTTATGTATTTTATCTTGTACTGCAACCTCATAATCATTTTTTGCTGTTATCCAACTCAAATACGTTAAAACCTTATATAAATTAGTTTGTTTCACACTATCTACATTATTATATCCCTCAACTTTAAAAATACCTTTTTCTGCTATCATGTATAAACTATTTAACCAACCATAAGGTTTTATAAATTTTCTGTAGAGTCCAACTGTAGAAACTTTATTTTTTCCACCTCTACCTCTTCTGGTGTCTTCCCCAAAAATGTTTGAAAAATTCTTGTTAATCTTACGCTTCGAATTTGTAAAAAAAAACTGAACTCCCAAACGATGTCCATTGTCAAATCTTTAAATTTTTCTGTTTTTTCTGGTATGACATCATCATCATACTCTTCATTATGTTTTCTACATAGTATTGCCATTTGTTCTGGCAAAACATCATACACACCATGTTTCATTATTTCTATTGTGCTATCTAAATGTGTAGATTCTATGTAATCTCCAAATGTGTTTTGTTTTAAAAATTCTTTTGGAAAAAAATATACTTCATCTTCTAGTTCAAACCTGTCTATTCCTTTTGACTTGTATTCTTTAAATAAAGAGCTAACAGTTGCTACTGCTTTTGTAACACTCTCAACATCCAGCTCTTCCATTTCTGCTTCTTGTAAGCCAGTTATATACATAAAAATTTCTTTATTCATTCTAAGAGATTGTAAGTGTTGTTGTTTTTGTTCAACTTTTAAATCTCCATCTTCTCCTTTGTTGTATTTTTTTAAGATGTTGTAAAGTCCACACCAGTATCTAAGTGTTATGTCTTTCCATTCAGTTGGAACTTCGTATGTTTTTTCTTTAATTTTTATTTCTACCATAGTTTAATTTTCTGCTAATCTTGAATTAAATATTTCTCTAAGCACTTGTTGTTGCTCTTCATTGTCTATAAGCACATCTGCCAGTTCACTTATAGCATCTTCTGTTATGTCGGATATTTTTTCTAAGTAATATCTCATTTCTTCATAGTTTTCTTCTGTTTTTAGAGCAGTTAAGTAACCTATTGTTGCATAAAAAAGCATGTTTGGTATTAAGAATAAAAACTCAGCTACATTACCATCATCTTTCTTTTTTAACATTCTATCATAAAAATTATTAGAATATAAATATACAGAAAACATAATATCAACATACTGCTGGTATTTACCTCTCTCAACATTCTCTGTAGAAAAATATATATATTTTTTTAAGTTTTTTATATACTTGACTACAATTTTTTCGTGCTTGTCATTTAAGTAGCTTACATCTACAGCTTTCACTATTTTCTTACATTTATTTAAAACTATGCAAAAATAGTAAACATAGTATGTAGTTTTTTCCTAATTTTCTAACAAACTGAAAAAAACTATTGAAAAAATACTACCTTACCATTTCCACTCCAAATTTCTTTATTTACTGCCATAACTAAGCAGTCAACCATATCATCATGTTTTGAAGATGGAAACTTTGACAGTTGATCTAAAAACTCTCTATTCCAATCTCCATGTAACAAACTTACTCTACCACTTTCAAGTGATGCACTAATATCACTTACTCTTGCCACCTTATCTTTTGTTGGTGGTTTATCTTCTTTTACGTTAAGTCCAGTTTCTCTAATTAGGGTTTGCACTATTGATTTACCAGATGCTTTTGGCTCAACGTATATTCTGCTTTTATTTGTATATCCATTTTTTGCTACCCATTGTGGTATAAACTTTACAAGTTCTGGAAACTCTTTCCTAACATTTACACAATCTACTATTTGCCATTTATTATTTTTGTATGTATATGCTAGTAATGCTGAGGGATCATTTTTTTGGTTTGCAGTATAAGCTGGATCTATAACAAAGTTTACTGTTGCATCTTCTACTCTAAATCTATCTACCTTAAACCAGTCAGTATGTATCATACCACTATCTAGGGGTGTTGGTGTTTGTTGTAGTTGTCCAGCATAGCCATAAGTTCCCAAAGCACTTTTGTAATCATCTAAAACTTTTTTGCTAAATCTATCTTTCCAAAACAAGCCAGTTTCTTTATCATAATATTTTTCTAAACTTTTTGGTTTTATATTGCCATCATCATTTGTTGCTGGTATGCAAACATGATTGTAATTAAATCTTGTTTCTTGATCAAGTAAGAAGCCACTTAAATCTTCTTCATGTACTCTTTGCATTATAATTATCCTTACTCCAATGTCTGCTTGATTTAATCTTGAATAAAATGTTGTTCTATACCATTCGTTTGCATTATCTCTTTCTGTTGCTGAGTTTGCCATTTGTGGTGATAGTGGATCATCAACAATCAAAAAATCTCCACCCTGTCCAGTAACAGTACCACCAACAGATGTTGCTCTTCTCATTCCAATATGATTATTCTCATATCTCTCTTTTAAGTTTTGGTCTTTCTTTATTTGAAAAACATCTCCCCATCTTCTCTTAAACCAATCGCTAAAAATTATATCTCTTGATTTTGTTGCTAGCTCTATTGATAGTGTTGCAGAATATGATGAGGTTATGAATCTTAGTTTTGGTGATCTTATCCAAGCCCATACTGGAAACATAACTGTAACTATCAAAGATTTTGTACTTCTAAATGGTACGTTAATAATTATGTCTTTTGTTTTTGGCTCTTGTCTAATTATTCTTTCACATTCTTTTTGCAATAAGTCGCAAATATATTTATGATGCCAATTTGTAGATAGTGGTACTGATGGTTCTACTACATGCCATGCCTGTTTAAAAAACTCATAGAAACTCATTTCGCAAAGTTTCTTGTTTAGAGCAAATTTTAATGCCTTTTTTTTATTCATCTATTTCTATAAACTCTACATCATCTGCATCTTCAAGACCTCTGATTTGATTTTTAATATCATCAAGAGTAGCTCCTTCATTTAATTGTATTTCTATTTTGGAATCTGTTTCCTTCTTAATTTCTGTTGCAGATAATTTTGGTATTGCATAGTTCATAAGTTTTGCAATAGCATCTATGTATGCACGAGGATCTTCATCAAATAAAATATCTAATGCCATTTTTATTTTGACTGGTTGTCCTTCCAAAGCATAAGCCAAAGATTTTCTTGTCATCCTCGCCACTTGTCTAACCTCAGTATTTTTTGGTTCTAATGCCTTTGGTGTTTTGTTGTAGTTTTGATCTATCTTGCCTTCACTCCAAGTCCTTTTCTTTTTAGCTTCTTCTCCAAGTTTTTTTTCCATTTTGCCAAAATACAAAAACTTTCTTACAACCTTTCACTACAAATATATAAAATTGAACAAGTAATTGTTAACATTTTCCCATTTGTAAATAAATTATGTAACTTTTAATTTTTAATTAAGTACCTTCGTGTTCCTTTAGTAAACATCATTGCTCATATCGCAATTAGATGTTTTATTTATCAGCTCTTTTCCAAAACTATGTATTTATAAAATTGAACTTTGGTTTTGCCTCTGTACGTTTGTGTGG
>FUFK010044783.1_pt1 | contig 30389 bp, 22 predicted proteins | sample 1021851 | NCBI WGS metagenome assembly FUFK01 (sample SAMEA51879418, study PRJEB19060) | metagenome | reverse complement strand
TTGGGCCTCATCTACATGAACAGCCCTTGGATGCAACGAAAGTACCGTGAATGGCGGTTCGGAAAGAAATGACATTGTCCTTTCTATCACACGAATAGACATGTTGATGAAGCACCCGCGTGGCCCTTGAATCGAGGGTGGGGCATGGAGCCGTTTGAAGGACTCGATTTTTACGACGTTGAAAGTTTACTGACCGAAGAGGAAATCATGGTCAGGGACATGGTTCGAGAATGGGTTGACGAAGCCGTCATTCCAAAGATCGAACATGCGTGCGAAAAAGGCGTCTTCCTCGACGAGTGGCGCGTGGCCCTCGGTGAGATGGGCGTGCTGGGTGCGCCGCTCAAAGGCTACGGATGCCCTGGACTGTCCTACGTGGCTTACGGGCTCATCTGCCAGGAGCTCGAACGAGGCGACAGCGGTCTGCGCTCGTTTGCTTCGGTCCAGGGCTCGTTGGCGATGTACCCCATTTGGGACTTTGGAACCGAGGAGCAGAAAGAGAAATACCTTCCAAAAATGGCTTCCGGTGAGTGGGTCGGTTGTTTCGGTCTAACGGAGCCCGATTACGGTTCCAACCCCGGTGACATGGTCACAAAAGCCGAGGACAAGGGCGACCACTATCTGCTCAACGGTGCAAAAATGTGGATCACCAACGGGACCATCGCCGACGTCGCCGTGGTCTGGGCCAAACTCGATGGCGTGATTCGCGGCTTCATCGTTGAGAAGAACGACGAAGGCTTCAGCGCTCCCGAAATGAAGGGCAAACATTCGCTTAAAGCAAGCGTGACAAGCGAACTGGTGTTCCAGGACTGCAAGATTCCAAAGGACCGTATGCTACCGGGCGTGAAGGGCCTTCGTGGTCCGTTTTCCTGCCTCAACAACGCCCGATACGGCATCTCNTGGGGCGCGNTNGGTTCNGCCATGGCCTGNTNCCANAGCGCNAANACNTACGCNNTNTCTCGNATCCANTTNGANCANCCCATCGCTTCCTACCANNTNGTCCAAAANAAGNTGGCNTGGATGCTNCGTGAAATCACCAAAGGGTCAACTCNTNGCNTACCANNTNGGTAAGAANAAGGANGACGGNNCGTGGTTCCCCGAACAAATNTCGCTNGCCAANATGAANAACGTNGACATNGCGCTTGGAAATCGCNCGNGTNNCNCGNGACATNCANGGNGCNAACGGTNTTCTTGACGAATACCCCGTCATGCGCCACATGGCCAACCTTGAGTCGGTAAAAACTTACGAAGGTACTCACGACATTCACAATCTGATTTTGGGCCGATACATCACGGGCATTCAAGCCTTCACGCGAAACGCTTGATTCTACAGATGCGACGTTCTGTGGGTCATACCCATTTCTTCCATTGTGTCTGCGAATGGGCGCGCCTGTACCACCATTCACCGCTACCTTGAGGCCACTCCAGCCACTCATAGCCGTCGTCTTTGACCGTCCCCACCGCTGTGATGGCGGGTCCGCTTGGGGCCTGCTGGGGTGGAGACGCAGGAGCGACCGGCGAAGAATCAGGAGCGGCCATGGCCAATTTTTCGTTGAGCAACTGCGTACGATCCTCGGTATCGATGGCACCGGCGAGCCCGAAGTAGGCATCGTTGTGGGCAATTCGGTTCAACTGTTCGGGTGTTGAGCCGAGCAGGTCGTCGATGAGGGTCATGAGTTTCTCTCGGGTCTGCTTCTTGATCTCATTGTTTGTGTAGCGTGCAGTTAGGTCACCTCGCAACTGTTCAAGTTCGTCAGCCAACTCCTGTGGATCGGTGTGGTAGGCTTGGGTCAGAGATTGCAGGTAGGTCAACTCGTTTTCTTCTTCCTTGGTTAATTTGGTGTTGTTGCGAAGCACTTGCACCCAGCGGAATGTCTCTGGGAGCAAAGCCGCAACCACATTCGTTTGGAGAAGGCCGAACAGCGCAATCAAGATCGCACCGATGCCAACCGTTGTGGTGACGGGGCCCCTATCTCCTGAGAAGAAGGAATCCAAGAAAGAGGATGAGCCATCATCCTGAACTGAAACTTCCTCTGCACAACCCGTGGCGTCTACGCTCACATTTGCAGGGGTATCGGGACAAAGGTCGTTGAGGTTCGAGACGCCGTCGTTGTCGTCATCCAGCACGCTGAGTTGACCCTCGCTGCACCCTTCAGCATCCACGGTCTCCTCTAGGTCGGTAAAAGGGCAATCATCGTCGTCGTTCAGTACACCGTCACCGTCGTCGTCGTCAAGGCACCCGTCGCCGTTCTCGTCAGCGGCTGAGGCGTTCTCGTTGGGGCATTGGTCGTTCGCGTCAGCCACGCCATCTCCATCTGAATCCGTCACCACAATACATCCGGTGGCGTCAACAACGGCTCCCGGCTCCGTGTCAATACACTGGTCGGCGTTGTCACCAACTCCGTCGCCGTCGCTGTCGTCACTCTCGTTGGCATCGTTGGGGAAGACATCTGCGTTATCGCCAACGCCGTCGCCGTCGCTGTCCATGGTTTCCGAAGCGTCGTTTGGGAAAGCGTCCGAGTTGTCGCCCACACCATCACCGTCGGTGTCGTGAGTTTCTGAAGCGTCGTTGGGGAAGGCGTCCGTGTTGTCGCCGACCCCATCTCCATCAGAATCGAGTTGCTCAAAGGCGTTCAAGGGGAAGGCATCGGCGTTGTCACCCACGCCGTCGCCGTCGGTGTCGTGGGTTTCCGAAGCGTCGTTCGGGAAGGCGTCAGCGTTGTCGCCCACACCGTCACCATCGGAATCGTATTGCTCAAATCCGTTGTTTGGGAAGGCGTCAGCGTTGTCGCCTACGCCATCACCGTCGCTGTCCATCCATTCATTCGCGTCGTTTGGAAAGGCGTCTCCAGCGTTGCTATAGCCGTCGTTATCGTCATCGGGGCATCCGACTTGGTCTTGAGTCGAGGTGCCTGCATCGTCGGGGCAGTCGTCGTCAGCGTTGGCCACGCCGTCGCCGTCGAGGTCGTTTTGGTCGATGAATTCGAAGGAAGGCGCCAACGTGTGCTCATCGCCGTTCTCATCGATGAGTGAGACGGTGACCACACCGGGCGAGGCGACCGATGGCGTCGTGAGTTGGATGGTCTCGTCGTCCAGCACATCACCTGTGACCGCACCGAGTTGTCCGAACTGAACTGTGATTTCGTCGGTAACAACAACGCCCGTTGACTTGGTGGCGTACTTCAGAACGTCGTTGGAGTCGTCGCTGTAGGCGACGTGAATCATCCCGTTGTCAATGAAGATGGCGTTTGAATCACCCACCATGTCTTGGGTCTGAATGTTGCTTTTCTGCCAAGAGGAAGATGAGGATGGTTTGAGCGTGGCGTACTTCAAATCAAAACCTGACCAACTGGCGTAGACGATGTGCAGATCGCCGGCAGCGTCAACGGCGATGGAGGGATTTTTACCGGTATTGCCCGATGCGTCAACGATGGTGTTGGTCCATTGACCGTTGGGTACGCCCGTCGAATAGCGCAAATCTTCGTTATCGCTGTCGTAGTGTGCGATGTGGAACTGCCCCTGTTCATCCATGGCCAACGAGGTGGCATAGCCGGGGTACATGTTGTTGCCAAACGAGGAAGCGTCGGGGGAATAACTCAACCACGATCCGCTTTTGTTGGTTGCAAATTTCAGTTTTGAATTGTCTCGGTCCTGGTAGGCGATGTAGATGTGGTCGTTTTCGTCAATGACAATAGAGGAATCACAACCCTTGTTTGACCCAGAGTCGATACTCTGGGTGGTCCATGCGCTTCCGTCATACGACGCAAGACGAAGTCCATTACCGCACCATTGGCCTGTTTGTGAGTAAGAAATGTGGGGGAGGTTGTTGGAGTCAACGGCGATGCCAACCGGCGCAAACCGGGCAGAGGGGGAGACAACACCGCCGTTCCAGTCCTGTCCGTCGTAGTGCTGATACACGAGTTTCTCGCCTTGGGCTGAGTAGGCCACGTGGAGTTCATCGTTGTCATCGATGACCATGTGGGCGTCCCAGCAGTAATTGCCCGCACAGCTGTCAACCTCGGCCGTGTTCCACATTGAACCATCGAATTCAGCGTGCATGATTTTGTAGTTTCCACCGTTGATGTAGACAACGTGCACGTGTCCGTTTGAGTCCACCACAATTGCGTTTTCCGGGCCCGATTCGTCCGTGTAGTCGGCGGTCGTTTTTGTCCACTGATGATTGATGCCGTCGTAACTGACGTTCCTGTCTGCGATGTCTCTAAATCCCGTCCCGGTGATGGTCAAGTCCTCGCCACCGCTTGTCCAACCGGAGGTGGAAGAGAGGGTGACCTGGAGGGGGCTTGACTGGGAGATGGGACTTGAATCATCAAACATCGCCGGTTGATTGAGCATTGGCGACAGCGCCACGGCCATCAAAATCACCGTAACCAGCCAAGTTCGCATGATAACCGCTCTGCATTACCTGCAAATATCCTTTTGTAAGGGTTGTGTGACTTGTTGTGAAGTTGTTCAATAAACTCCCAAGTGGACGTTCGGATTTGATGCATAACCCATGACTTGACCTCAGACTCCAACACCGCCGACGAAATGAACACCGAGCCAGCAAAGGAAGACACTGGTGCTCTCCCTGGATTTGGCGTCAGCCTCTCTCTTTGCGCCGTACTTGGGGCGTTGCTCTTCTCCAATAGAAAGCGCAACTGAGGACAAGCCGCTTTGGGTGTTGCAGTCTCAAACGCTGGGCAAGAGTCCAACTCGTGCGAGCGCTCCCCAAACGGGGTCAAGGAAGCCTGGAAGGAAGCGGTGGCGCAGATAAACAGCAGCGGCAAGCGAGATTTTCTGCACTTTGTTGAGTTTGACACGCTTGGTGAAAACGTCGCCCTGCTGCTTTTCGATTTGTCGTAGGATCTTGTCGTAGAACGCGATCATCGCAGCAGGTGAGTAGCGTGTTCGCCGTGGAAGGAGCGGCAAGAGGGCGCGGGCCTCCTCGAGGTAGGTGCGAGCACGAGCAGCGTAATGGCGGCAGTACGGCTCCCAATGCTTGTTCAAGACAATTTTTCCGTCAAGTTCCTGCTCGGTCATGTCATTGCGCTCAAGTTCGTCAAGCGGCAAGTAGACGCGGTCTCGCTGGATGTCTTCACCAACGTCTCGGAGGACGTTGGTCAGCTGCATGAAAATACCCCAGGATTCGGCGTACTTTTTGGCCATGGGGTTGTCGTAGCCGTAGACTTCAATGCACATCAGTCCGACCACGGAAGCGACCCTGTAGCAGTAGACGTAGAGTTCGTCAAAGGTTCGATATCGGTTGTTGTAGAGGTCGTCCTCCATGCCGGAAATCAGGTCGTCAAACACGTCCCGTGGAATCGAGTAGCGCTGGACCGTGTCCTTCAGCGCGAGGAAAACAGGGTCGGTGGAGTGAACGTCTCCGTAGCACGTGGACAGTTTTTTGCGGAAGAAGAACAACTGCGTGATCTTGTTGAGGTAGGCTTCCTCGTCAAGGATCGTGCCTCGGTCTTGGAGGGATTCCAACTGGTTTCGATACGCCGTTGCTTCGGGGTCCAACTCTCCCTTGCTCCCGGGGAATCGGTCCGCCCAATCCCCGTCTGCGATGTCGTCCGCACGTCGGCAAAAGGCGTAGATGGCGCACATGGCGAGGCGTTGTTCCTCTGGCAAATACTTGAACGAGTGGTAGAAATTACCCGCTTCTCGCATGGTTAATTCTTCGCAGTAGCGGTACGCAAGTTTGTGAAGTTCGGCGGGTGGTTGTTCCGACCAGATCGGAGCGTCCAAGTGGGCGAACGGGTCGACAAGTTCGTTGGTCTCACCCACGATACCAATGAACGATGCACCTTCTCGCAGCGCCTCCATGGCGGTGACACTCACGGCCTTTACGGCGTCTCGGGCAAGCGTGACACCGGCTCGGAGGCGATCGAGCGTGGTTGGTGGCCGAGCGCCGTCCTCGTCGGCCCTGCTGGATGCGTTCCCTTTGAGGGGGAAGAGCAGGTCGAGCGGTTTGCGGCGTTCCAGCATCCTAACCGATACGCCCTTGCGTCTCTTGTTTAAGAGACCTCGCTTTGGAAGTTCGGGTAAACGGGTGAATTCAAATCTTTGTAAGCATTTATTCACAAAGGCCGTTTATTTCTATAGAAATTAGGACTTATCNCGATTCTTTTCGAGCAAGCGGCGAACGCCGCCGGGAATGAGAAGCGCACGCAAGAGTTTTCTGGCGTAGGTTTTCATTTCGTCTCGAGTGACTTTGATGCGTTCATCGGAATTGAGAATGTTCCCTTCTCGCAGGAGGGTGACGGTTCGTTGACCGACCAGAACCGGCAGCATGCAGGAAGCCTTCAACCGAAATTGAGTTTCGGGAATCATCCGAATGTAAGCCGTGGCTTCCTCGAGGTGCTCGTTGGTAAGATCCAGGTAGCGGTCGTAGAGCGGACGAAACGTGTGGAGGTTGGTGTCGTCCATCAGATCGTCGGGTTTCATGTTGATGCCGTCAAGGGCTTCTTCAGGGATGTAGCACCGACCGAATCGCAAATCCTCGGGTATGTCGCGCAGGATGTTGATCATTTGGAGGGCTTTCCCAAACCGAACACCGCGTTCCATGAACACCTTCTCCTCCTCCGGTGGTAAGTTCATCAGGTGGGCCAACGACATTTTGGTCCAAAAAACACCAACGCATCCGGCAACCCGGAAGGTGTAGTCGTCAAGCTCGGCGTCCGTGGACAAGGCCGAGATGTTGCCTCCTTCGTTTGCCGGACCGAATCGTTCCAAATCCAAACGCTGCCCGCTGACGATGATGTCGAGGCACTCGAGCATGCGCTGCTGATCGTCGCGGTCGTAATGGCTCAATCCTTCAACGACCAGGGGGACGTTTCTGAGAAGCTCCGCTTCATGTTCATTGGTTTGAACGGCTGCCAGCGGCTCGAAATCAGGAAGTTCGGTGGCCCTGCCTTGAACGACATCGTTGTAATCAGCGAGGTAGCGCAAGAGTGCCTCGGTTTCGCCAACCTTTGAATCAGCGATGGTGTCGGCGACTCGAGCAAGAAGATAGAGCAAACCGATTTGTCCCCGAGTTTTTTTGGGCAGGTACTTCAAGGTGGGATAAAACGACCTGGAGGTCGTTTCCAGCAGTGCATCAATCTTCTCGTTCACCAGCACCGGCACACGCATCCCTCCGGTGTCAGGGGGTCGCACGTGCGCCAAGAAATTATGGTTGGTTTCTGAAGACGACGCCGACACACGGTGTTGGAGGATGGTGGGGTTGATGCTGTTCCGGTCGCAACCCTTTAGGAAGGGTGGCCTAAGCAATCAAAACGAGGGGGTAAACCATGAACTGCAATTCATGCGGCGCTCAGATACCGGCAGACAGCATGTTCTGCCCCGAGTGCGGTGCGCGGCAGGATGTTTCTGCGTCCAGTGGCTTCGCTCCGCCTCCTCAAACGATGCAGCAGCCCAACCAAGGCATCCCAACCTTCCCCGGTCAGCAACGCAATTTCGATCCTGTTTCGGGCCAGGTCCAACGAACGCAGCAGGACAACAACATGCAACAAATGGGTCAAATTCCACCCGAAATGCTCCAAGGCATGGCACAAGGTCTGCAGCAGCAGCAAAACCTCCCGCCTGGGACGTATCCTCAGCAACCTGTCCAGGGTGGATATCAACCCAATCAATTCCCACGTCAACAACCGCAGGGCAACGTGATGCCCATGGGCAATCAAGCCGGCGTCAACGACATGCCGAATCTTCAACGAGGTCCATCGCTCGGCAGCGGAGCGATGCCGAGTTCGGGCAACGTGAGCCCTCTTGCCCCGGGCGGTACCAAAATTGCCCACAACCCTGCAAATTCACCGACCGACGCCATGGTCAATCGGCTGGCTGAGGCGGAACGGGCCGTGAAAGACGAGCGCCGAAACCAATGGCTGTCCATGAATCAATCTCCCGCTTCATCCGTGCTTGCCAATCTTGGCGGCGGTGAACTACCGGCCCACCTTCGAGCCGGTGGCGAGAGCGGCAACGCAGCTGCTGAAATCATGGCCGGAACGATGAATGCGCCGGCCAAAGACGCGCCCAGCGACGCTCTGCTGCGTCGAATTTCCGAGGTGGCGGTTCGACGCGTCGCTCGCAAGCGCGGCGTCGCAGTTGAGGCACCACAAACCAAGCTCGAAGACGACCAGTTCATGGTGAACGTCACCTACATCGACGATGGCCGTGTGCTTGACACGCCCGAAGATTTGACCCAGGCGTTTGAACACGCCATCCAAACAGAACTTGCTCTGAAAGGCTACGATCTCTCCTGCTCCATCACCATGTTCCGCTCCAAGGACGGTGTGACGCAGAAACTCGGTGAAGAGGCCGAGGACGACGCGGAACTCTTTGCCTGCGAAATTTGCGGCGGTTTGGTCAAAGAAACCGACACGGAATGCCCCCACTGCGGTGCCATGTTCGAGGACGATGAGGGCGANGACGATGTTCAGGCAGCGCCTGCACGATCTGGACCTCCCGGACCAAACAAGCGAGGGCCTCCCGGGCCAAAGAAAGGCGGTCCTCCCGGTCCGAAGAAGGGCGGTCCTCCCGGCGGTCCNAAGANGNGNGGTCCTCCCGGCGGTCCCAAGNNNNGTGGTCCGAAGAAGGGCGGTCCTCCCGGCGGCCCCAAGAAGGGTGGTCCAGGTGGTCCTCCCGGCCCGAAGAAGAGCGGTCCTCCAGGTGGCCCGAAGAAGAGCGGCCCTCCCGGTCCAAAGANGGCGGTCCTCCCGGTCCGAAGAAGAGCGGACCACCCGGCGGCCCCAAGAAAGGCGGACCCGGTGGTCCTCCAGGCCCGAAGAAGAGCGGTCCTCCCGGCGGACCCAAGAAAGGTGGTCCTCCCGGCGGNCCCAAGAAAGGNGGNCCCGGTNGTCCNNCCGGCCCNAAGAANNGCGGTCCTCCCGGCGGACCCAAGAAAGGTGGTCCTCCCCGCGGTCCAAAACGAGGCCCTCCTGGNCGCTGAGGTGATCACGTCGTGAGCGACGGTCCCGACTTCGGAAACATTCGTTTCGGTGGTAAACTTCGTCCATCGCAGGTCGCGGCTGTCTCGGTCATCGAACCCCAACTCAATCAAGGTGAAAAACGACTCCACATTGTTGCACCACCTGGCTCTGGCAAGACCGTGCTTGGGCTCTATGTTTGGGCGGACTTGGTCCGCAAGCCCGCCTTGGTTCTCTCCCCCAACTCCGCCATTCAGGCGCAATGGGCCGCACGAACCGATTTGTTCGAGCTTGACGGGAAGGATGACCAAATCAGCATTGACCCCGAGCGACCGGGCTTGTTGACTTCACTGACCTATCAATCCGTGACCATGCCCAAACGTGGCGGTGAGGGCTTGGATGAATCCGCCATGATGCTTTGGGCGGAGAAGTTGGTGGAGAAAGGCGAGGCGGTTGACATCACTTCAGCCGAGGCGTGGATCGCCGACTTGGAGCAGAAGAATCCAACCTACTACGCCAAACGGGTGAAGGTGTACCGAAAAGCGGTCCGGGACGACTATGCAAAGAACGGCAACGCCCTTTGGACGCTGCACGAATCGTCGCGCTCAACGCTGCTTCGACTCAAGGAGGCAGGCATCGGGCTCATCATCCTCGACGAGTGTCATCACTTGCTCCACCATTGGGGGCGTGTCCTTCATCAACTGAAGGACTTCTTTGACGACCCGGTGGTCCTTGGACTCACAGCCACACCTCCTGACGCCGAAAAAGCCGACGACGAAGACGCCCTTCGTTATGCTGAGTTTCTTGGGGACATTGACTACGAAGTGCCGGTGCCTGCCTTGGTTAGGGACGCCAATCTCGCACCCTATCAGGACTTGTGTTACTTCGTTCGTCCAGCACGGATCGAAATGGATTTCATCCGAGACGTGAACGAGACTTTCGATGGAATCCTCCAACAACTGAACGAACCATCCAAGGGAGAGGGGGCCATTCTTCCCCTCACCGATTGGGTTGAGGAGGAACTCAGCGCTCGAAAGGGGCCCTCGGGTGGTAACCTTTCTTGGGATGAGTACACACGTGCAATTCCAGATTTTTCCTATCAGGGTCGAATCTACCTCGCACTCGAAAATCGACCCATGCCAGCAGGTGTTCCAGCAGACGTTCAGGAAACCGATGCGGGGGCTCTTGCGTTCACCAGAGAGCATCGTAATGAGATGTTAAGAAGCGTTGTCTCCCGATACGTACGTCTTGGCTTGCGCCGATCTTCCAACACCAACGACCAAGAGAAGGCTGAGCGTGCCGCCAAGCAATACCGGTTGCTGGGCACCCAAATCACGGAAACCGGGAGTCAACCTTGTGCATCCCCCATCAATCGCATTCTTGCCTACAGCAACAGCAAATGTGAGGCGTTGAGCACCATCCTCCAGGAAGAAATGCAAAACCTTGGCAACACCATACGTGCCGTGGTCATCACCGACTTTGAGAAAACTTCCTCGACCTTGCTCATCGACGATGTGCTCGATGATGAGGCCGGAGGTGCTGTCGCCGCCTTCCGTCATTTGGTGGCGTGCCCTGCCGGCGATATGCTTGACCCCATTTTGATGACGGGTAGCACCGTGTTGGTGGACGACGACCTCTCCGAGGCTTTTCTTGAAAAAGCACGAGCATGGATTGCAGAGCGTCATCTCAAGATTGTGCTTCGAGATGAAGTGATGGGTCGGTACCACGAAATCTCCGGCTCCGGTGAGGACTGGGTACCACGGTATTATTCCACCATGATCACCGAATTCTTTCAAGAGGGTTTCACCCGATGCCTGATTGGGACGCGTGGCCTCATGGGCGAGGGATGGGATGCTTCGCGTATCAACGTGCTGATCGATCTGACGTCCGTGACCACCAACATGAGCATCAACCAACTTCGAGGCCGCAGCATTCGCTTGGACAAGCACTGGCCCGAGAAGGTCGCCAACAACTGGGATGTGATTTGTCTCGCCGATGAATTCCAGACCGGCTTCAGCGACTACAAGCGGTTCATCCGCAAGCACAAGCAACTGTACGGTGTTGGCGACGATGGAGCCATCGAGAAAGGCCCCGGTCATGTTCATCCAGCCTTCATGGACGCCGAGCCAATGGGCATTCACGAAGGCATGGCGATGTTCAATGACGAGATGTTGAAGCGTTCCAAAATGCGAACAAGAACACGTGAACTTTGGGGCATCGGACAACCGTTCAATGCTGAACCAAAAGACGCCGTGGAATCCAAACAAAAGGTGGCCGGTCCAGGTTTTGGTTTTTCCGAACCGGGCATTCCATGGAGCGATGCGTCGCTCACAGCGGCGATGAGCGAGGCCATCGTCGGTGCCTTGATTCAAACAAAACAACTGCCTCCCGCCGCCGTAGCAGCCGGCGGAGATCGAGGTGGGGGTTGGATTCGCATGCACCTTGCGAACTGCTCACCGGAGGAGGCCACCCTCTTTTCGAAGTGCCTTGAAGAGGTGCTCTCGCCACTGGAGAAACCGAGGTACGTCATTTCTCGGGCTGCGGTGTTCCCCCACGACACATGGCTGACGCGATTGCTCCCCGAGGTGTTAGCGAAGTACCTCCGTCCCCATCGCCACCATCTGGTGATGTTCCACAACGTCCCCTCGGCGCTTGCGAACACGAAACGGAACGCCGCCTTGTTCAAACAACATTGGGATGCGAAATTCGGTGAGAGTGAACTCTTCTATGTCCACAGCAAGGAGGGGCGGTTTCGCCTCGAACAGGTTCGAGCNAGCGGCATGACGCCCCAAGCGAACGTGCAGCGAAAAAGCCTCTACCTATGAGGCACATGTATGGCACAGCACACCGTTGTTCCCGCAGGAACTGCAAATTCGACGGCGGCATTTGAAGCACTGGAAGCTGAAGGCATTGACCTCGTTTGAGCAGCGGGCCATGCCGCACACGCCATCGGCCGCAGGCACGGATTTGGCAGCCTTTTGGCCAAGGTTTCCCCAGAACGAGTCGTTAACCAAATCAGCTGTTGGTTTACCTGAGTTTTGTGTTGTCGAGGACGCTTTGGTCTGCCCGGAGGATGTGCGATTGGCACCTCCTAAATCAAGGGCTTTGACCACTTGTGGGTGGTTGAAGAACGACCTTGCAGCGTTCTCACCGCCGTTGAACCAACGTTTGTGCTGCGCCACGAGGGATGCCGCGGTTTGGCCCTCGGACGGCGCAAGTCGCAATCGAAACATGACGGATTCGTAGCGATCAAGCCTTGAGCCTCGCCCCGACATCTGCAGGGGCAGTGGGCTCCTCGAAGGTGCCTCGTTTGGTTCCCCAAGCAAGGCTTCTCTGGGGTCTGGTACGATTGTCATTACGACCTTCTGCAGCGTTTTGCTGATCATTACAAGTACGGGAAGAATGAGGCAACTCCCCAAAAAGAGCGCTTCGCCATCACCGTCGACGAAGCCGATGAAAACCAGCAGTGCACCCATGAGGGAAATGCCTCCGAACAAGAAGACGATGCCGCCGAGCGAGGGGGGAGGTGCATTTGGGTCGTCAGGTTGACTCCAATGCTGAGTTGGCCAGTCATCTTCCATCCGTGTTCACCTCGAAAAAGTGGCCATGGCGCCGTCCTCAGGCGCCATGGCCGAGCATGTCATGGCCCAGTGCGGTACGCAGGTGTCATTGTCCGAAGACTCCATTGAGGACGGGCGAAATTGAGGAATGGCGGTTGATAAAGTTTCACGACATGGATACGATGTCAAAGGTCGGTTCGGCCAGTCCACACAGTTCGTGGGACGGGAGGTCCCGATGAACGCCGAGCCGTCGTTCGAGCTCCAAATGCTGGCGCGAATACAGCGGCACGCCCTCATACGGCACGCCGTAGATGCCCATCAATTCAGGTTCGGTGTCCTCAAGGCCGGTCACGTCCGGTGGTGTCAGAGACGTCCACTGATGTTCCCGTTGCTTCAATTTTGATTGGGAGAGCAGGAGGCCACGGCGCTTGTACATCTTCACGAGTTTTGGCCGAGGAATCGCCAACGGGCAGAGCATCAACACCCGCTCGTCGTGGCGCCAAAAACTGCAGGGTCCGAGGTTGTCGTGTTCCATCCATTCGAGGGCACGCTCCATCGCCTCGAGCGGGGCGCCCCACGATTTCGGCAGCCACGTCACCAACACATGCCGGTTCTTTGTTCCCTGCACGTGGGTGTTGACGCGAAGTTTGAACCACGCTTCCGCAGGTTGGTTTGCGGGCGCTGCCTTCGGTTTCGCGCTCGATTCGGCCGGTGGCGGGTCAACCCGTTGTGGAATGTCGGGCGCCGAAGGGTGCCGATACAGCGTGCTCAGCAACTCCTCCAGCGGGCCGTTCACCGCCTCAACCGTGATGCGGGTGCAGGCAAAACCGGTGCTCCCGTGCAAACTCCCGGGAAGGCGGAGAATGCGACGCGTGTCGGCGGTCACCTTGGTGTCGACCTCAAACCCGGCCTCCACCACACGGTTCAACAGCGCCTTGCGCTGCGCCTTCACCGCCATCTCCCGTTCTTTGAGATCGGGCAGGGCAAAGGCCTCACGGTCAGGGTCGTCGTAGATGAGGTGAAAGCCCTTGGAGCCCGAGAATGAAACGCTTCGAAGGATCAGGTTTTCGTGCTTTTCAAGCCATCCCATCAATTCGCAGCTGATGGATTGGGCCTTTGTTAGATTCTCTATAGAAAAAGGGGCTACATCAATGTCAAAGACCACAAAATGGTCCAAAAGAACAGGGTAATGTTCGGGATTGTCCCTCAAACGGGGGAGGTCAATCGGGTTGAGCCAGGAGGCCGTTGAGACATAGACGTCGCGTGGTGCACTCATCCCGATCGCCTTCAGGAACGAAGCGTGGTCGCGAACACGTCGCTTGGCTGTTAGCCAGCGGTTGTCGTTGGTTCGCCATCGAAACACGTGCTGGCTGGGTTTGTTCAACCATGACAGGTCAATGGGGTGGCCTCGGTAGTGGTCCTTGAGCGCTTGGTCGTCAAGCGACATGAAGTCCCCTCATCGCAGACCAGCGGCTTTCAAGGATTCGAGCAGCACCGCACCGAGTTCGGACGGGTCCTTCGCGCAGGCGATGCCCGCAGCCTCGAAGGCAGCAAACTTCTCCTCAGCCGTTCCTTTGCCGCCGGAGATGATGGCGCCGGCGTGACCCATGCGCTTGCCGGGCGGTGCTGTGGCACCCGCAACGAAGCCGACGATGGGCTTGGTGACGTTTTCAGCAGCCCACGCAGCGGCTTCTTGCTCGGCGTTGCCGCCGATTTCACCGATCATCATGATGGCTTTGGTCTGCGGGTCGGCCTCAAACGCCGCCAGACAATCGATGAACCCGGTGCCGTTGACCGGGTCGCCACCGATGCCGACGCAGGTCGACTGACCTTCGCCAATGCTCATGGTTTGCGCGACGGCTTCGTACGTGAGGGTGCCGGATTTTGAAACAATGCCAATTCGCCCCTTGGCGTGGATGTGTCCGGGCATGATGCCGATTTTTGCTCCGCCGTTTGCGCCGGGTGTGATGATGCCCGGGCAGTTTGGACCAATGAGTCGGACACCCGGGCGGTTTTCAACGAAGGCGACCGCCTTGACCATGTCGAGCGTTGGGATGCCTTCGGTGATGCACACCACCACGCCCTCGCCTTTGATGGTGTCAAATGCGTCGGCCGCTTCCATGATGGCTTCCGCAGCAAACGGTGGCGGGACGTAAATGACGGTGGCGTCGGCGTCGGTGGCTTCGATGGCCTCGAACATGGAGTTCCATACGGGGAAGGTCTTGTTCTGCAGTTCAACGGTCTGACCGCCTTTGCCCGGTGTGCATCCGCCGACGATGTTGGTGCCGTATTCGACCATTTTGTCGGCGTGGAACATGCCTTGCTTACCCGTGATTCCCTGCACGAGGAGTTTTGCGTCTTCTTCGATCCAAATCGCCATCACTGTTCACCTCCGATGAGTTCCACAATTTTCTGCGCTCCCTCGGCAAGGTCGTCGGCAGGGTGAATGTTGAGGGTTGATGCTGCGAGGATGGCTTTGCCCTGGTCCACGTTGGTCCCGGCGAGCCGAACGACGAGCGGCACGTCCAGCGAGAGGGCTTCCGTGGCAGCAATCACGCCTCGGGCGATGATGTCGCAGCGCATGATGCCACCGAAAATGTTGACCAGAATCCCCTTGACGTTGGGGTCTTCGAGAATGATGGAAAAGGCGGTCTTGACCTGCTCCTCGTTGGCACCACCGCCCACGTCGAGGAAGTTGGCCGGCTCACCGCCGTACAGTTTGATGACGTCCATGGTGGCCATGGCAAGCCCCGCACCGTTGACCAAACAGCCGATGTTGCCGTCGAGTTTCACGTAGGAGAGGCCGGTCTCCTTGGCTCGTATTTCCACTTCTTCCTCCTCGGACAAGTCGCGCAACTCGTCCCAATCCTTGTGTCGGAATTCAGCGTTCTCGTCGAACGAGACCTTGGCGTCGAGCGCTACGATGTCGTCGTCGGCGGTTCGGACGAGCGGGTTGATCTCGAGCATCGCACAATCGCTTGAAACAAACATGCCGTACATCGAGGTCAGGGCCTTGGAGAAGGCTTTGTGGGCGGCTCCGGTCAAGCCGAGCGCGAGACCAAGGTCCCGCTTTTGGTAGCCGAGGAGGCCGGTGTTCGGGTCCACCGAGATTTTGTGAATCTTTTCCGGGGTCGTTTCCGCCACGTGCTCGATGTCCATGCCTCCCTCCGTGGAGGCCATGATGAGGACCGACTTGTTCTCCCGGTCAACCAGAATGGCCAGGTAGTATTCGTGAGCAATGTCGCAGCCTGATTCGACGTAGAGGTTGCGAACGAGTTTCCCCTTGTCGCCCGTTTGAATGGTGACAAGAACGTTTCCGAGGATGTTGGTGGCGTAGGTCTTCACGTCGTCTTTTGAGAACGCAATTTTGACGCCACCCTCCATGACGAGGTCTCCCGAATCAGGGGCGTACAGGTTGCCTTTTCCACGACCACCTGCGTGGATTTGGGATTTGACGGCGACGACCTTGGAGCCGAGTTGGTCGTAGGCTGCCAAGGCTTGGTCGACCGTGGTGCAGTGAACGCCCTCAAGAACCGGTACACCGTGATGTTTCAGAAGTGCTTTTCCTTGGTACTCGTGAATGTTCATGATGCTTCCCAAACGGTTGGACTGGAAGACCGTCTTTCAATACTTTGGAGTGCGTGGCTCAAGCGCTCAGGGGTGGTCTTCTTAACATAGGCACGGGAGGGCAGAACCATGCAGGTGGTCGTGCTGGCAGGTGGCGTGGGTTCACGCCTTCGACCGTGGACTTCCACCGTCCCAAAACCGCTTCTTCCCGTGCTCGATCGGACGCTTCTGGAACACGTCGTGAGTTGCCTTCCCGTTGATGCCGTGGACGAGGTCGTGGTTGCCGGAGGCTACAAGGTCGACCAGATCAAAGCGTATTTTGACACCGTCGACGCACCGTTCGATGTTCGCATCGTTCCGGAGGACGAACCCCTGGGCACCGGTGGGGCGTTGGGGAACTGCAGGGACGTCGTCAGCGGAACCTTCGCATGCTTCAACGGCGACATCGTATCCTCGCTCGACGCAACATCCCTGCTCGAGGTGCATCGCGCACAAGGTTCCGTTGGCACGCTTGGACTTTGGGAGGTTGAGGACCCCACCCGATTCGGCATCGTCGGTCTTGACGACGATCACCGCATCACCCGCTTCAAGGAAAAACCTCGACCCGAGGAAGTGTTCTCCAATCTCATCAACGCCGGCTCGTACATCTTCAAGGACGATGTTTTCGATTGGATGCCTGACGGTCGGCATTCGCTGGAGCGCGACGTGTTTCCCAATCTGGCTGCGGACGGCTTGTTGAGCGGGGTTCCCTTTGACGGTTATTTCATCGACGCTGGCACACCCAAGGCGTGGAGCATGGCCGTTCAGGCCTCAATTCAACACGGACGCTACGATTCTGGTTTCCTCCACGGTCAGCCCCCGTCGTGGTTTGCAGACGAGCCCAGCCAGGCTTCGGTCGCCTCCGACGCACGTCTTGCGCACAGCATGGTGGCCAGCGGATGCATCGTTGGTCCCTCCGTGGTATCGATGTCAACGCTCCTGAAGGGAGCGAGCATCGGTCGATCGTGCAACATCGCCTCTTGCCTCATCGGTCAAAACGCCGTCGTCGGGGATGGATGCGATCTCGATGGCGTGGTGGTCGACCATTCCGCCCGTGTTCCGGACGGAACGCAGCAGCGAGGCGGGTCGTGGCCCCCTTCCGAATGAAACGAGTCGTCGCCTCCCGACGGCATGAAATCTGCTAAATGGTAGAGGCGGCGTGCATTGTTCATGGACCAACCCATGATCGTTGTCAATTTCAAAACCTACGCCTCCGCCTCGGGCGAATCAGCGGAATCGCTGCTGGCTGCTATGGAAGCGCACGCCAACGGCCCCGCCACCTTGGTCGCCGTTGCCTCCGCCTTCGACTTGGCCACCCTTGCCGGGCAAGCCACCAACGTGGAGGTCTGGTCGCAGCACCTCGACCCTGTTGGACTGGGCGGATTCACCGGATGGTTGGAACCGCAAACGGCGCTCCACCGTGGCGCCAAGGGCTCCATCATCAATCACGCCGAGCACAAGGTTGAGCTGGACCACGTGCGTTCCTTGCTCGAGATGCTCCCGGATGGCTTTCCCGTTTGCGCGTGCGCCGCAAACGTCGAGGAAGCCAAGGCGCTCGCCGCCCTCAACCCGACCTACATTGCGGTGGAGCCTCCAGAGCTGATCGGGGGCGACATCTCCGTGACCACCGCCGACCCGGCCATCGTCAGCGACACCGTCGCCGCCGTCAAAGCCGTGAACCCCAAGGTTCGCGTCCTCTGCGGGGCGGGGGTGAAGAACGGCCGGGACGTGGCCAAGGCTCTTGAGTTGGGTGCTGAGGGCGTTTTGCTGGCCAGCGGCGTCACCAAAGCCAACGACGTTCACGCTGTTCTGGCCGATTTGGTCGCATCGCTTTGATGCCCATTCATCGCTGCATGTTCCTGCTTCCGCTTGGCTTGAGCCAACCCCGTATCGGCGGGGCAGCCCGTTCGGTGGAGGCAGTGTCGACAATGTCGGTGGTGGACCGCCAGCGGCAGTGTTCCGAGGGACGGGTCGGCGTTGACCCATCGTTCGAGCCACCTCATTTCTTGGACATCGTGCATCACCAAATTCACGGCTTGCTTCAACGAGGCATCGGTGATCTGCACGTTGTGTTCGCACCAGTTTCGGCCCGTCCAACGAACCACCTTGACCCTGAAGAGGCGAGGGTCGTCGGGAAACCCGGGCTGTTTCAGCGCCCAATGAACCATGAGAAGATGTTCCAACTGCTGCCCTACGGAGGAGTGCTTTGGTGCCCGAAACTGGAGCCGGACAAGGGTCCAACGGTGTTGATGAAAGACGGCAACATCCGGTGCGGCGTAGACGTCAACACCGTCAACATCGGTGGGTGTACGACGGTCAAAATACGCCCAGCGGCGCGGCCGGCCGAGAAAAAGTGGTCGCAGTGCTACGGTGTCCTCCAGCGCCTTGAGTTGCTTCAGACTGCGGTCAACACCCTGCAATTGATGGAATTCCAGCACCTTCAACTGAGAATCTTCCAGCGCACTGTCCACCTTTTGCTCAACCGTGCGACGGGCGTAGGCGTCGGACCAAACCTTTCCGAAGTATTGGTCGTCCACCCGTTGCAACCATGCCTCACGCATTGTTCGCACGAGGATTTCGTCGTAGGTCCGAGGGGGATGGTCGCTCCGAGAGGACCGTCCAGAGCGGTTGGGGGCCTTCCTTGCGTAGGAAAGCGCCCACGCACGCGGGCAGGCGTTCATCAGTCTGGAACTCGTCTGGCTCCAATGGGGCATCGGGACTTTCATGCCGGTGACCGTTTCGGTCAACCCACATAACGGTCGCCGTCAAACAACGCCGAGGTCGAGGACGTTGATGGTGGCGTTGACCGCCATCCACAGCGCCATTGGCGTCAAGATCCAACCGACGAACTGAGCGAAGACGTCGCCTCCAAACTTTCCAAAGAGCCGTGAAAACGGTCCGCCCCACGAAGAGACAATGCGAAGCAGGAGCACCACGAACCCTCCGCTGAGGGTGAAGAAGAGGAGGTAGGCCGCCGCCATGGCGATGCCGCTGCCCCCCGCCAGAACGGACGAGCCCACGGCTTGCGGGAACAGGTGAGGGAACGCCAACCACCCAAACCACCCCATCCAGATACCGAGCAGCACGTCCCTGTCCATGTCCACGGTTTCCCGCCAGTCCCGGAACGCTTTGGGGAAGCTTCGGTGGAGGAGGCGACCCAGCACATCCGCTTCGTACGGAGCTCCTCGGCGTGCGGTGACGAAGCACATCTCGAGCATCCAAACCATCATGGCGATGTCAAGCAGGAATCGTACGCTCATGCCCACCGGTAGAACGGTCAGCAACAAAGCGGGGAGGTTCACCAAAAGCACACCTGCACCGCCGGCGACGGCGATGGAAGCCCACAGCAATCCGGGGGGCAACGGCTCTTCGGGCGCCGTCCACTCGTTGCGAGGAAGCGCCAACAGGAGCAGGAACAGCCCGGGCCCGAGAAGGAGGCCAAAGTAGGAAGCGAAGGAATTCGGCCCCCCGGTCTTGATGCCGTCCACCGCTTCAACGATGTCGAGCATGGCGGCGGAGGAGGTCTGCGAGAAGGCGACGTGCATGCCCGGGTCAACCACCACGACGGCGTCGGATGCACCGGTTGGCAGACTCTTGGCAAAGACGCCTTTTTCGTCAAGGTAGACGTTCCACGTTGCGTTGGTGGCGGCGGACAAGGACGTGACGTCCGTCATGCGTGCGTCCTCACCGGTGATGATGTGAACCACGTTCACGCGGTCGCCCAACTGGTCGATGGAGCGGTTGAATTCGTTGGACTGGGTCAGGATTTGTTCGGAGCCCGGCAACACAAGACCGATGAGGAGGGCTTCGTGTCCGTTGAGCAACTCACTCACGGAGAGCGTTTCTCCGTCGGAGCTGGCAAGGTCTGCGTCCAGAATTTTTGTGTTGTCGAGAATCACAGCATCCGCGCCCAGATTGGGCTGATCGAACACGGTGGGAAGCGTCAGCAAAGCCAACACCGCCAACGCACCAAGGATGGGCACGGGCAACATCAGACCCGTCCGGAAGGCGTTGACCACGAAACCCACGAGCGCCAGAAGCGTCGTGATGGTCAGCCACAGCCCAGCGCTCGCAAAGCCGTCGTCGCCGCCCGTTACCTCGAACCGTAGGATGCCTTCGGCGTGGCATTCGCTGTTGAGGTCGCCTGCAACGGTGCGCAGGCAAAATTGGAGGTTCAATTCGCCGACGGGGAGTGGTTCNGCGCCCGACCACGTGTAGACGGTGTTGTTGCCGCCCATGTCTCGCGTCATTCGAATGCGCCCCGCACTGGTCTCGACCAGGTATTCGCCGTCGCGAACGGATTTGTCGGTGGGGAGGAGCGGTCCCCAAATCTCCCATTTTTCATCCCTCAGGTCTTCAAGGCCCCACGGGAGACGATGTTCGAGTTCAACGTGGGCGAGACGGGCAGCGTCCACGGTGATGTCGGCCTTTGGCTCGTAGAGCACGCCTTCGATGACGATGCCACCGCTGTTCTGTTCGAAGCCACCCCACTGGACCCTGGCCTGTGTGCCGATGCATCGGTGTTCAACGGACACGGTGAGCGTGATGGACTGACCGACGTCCAGGATAAGGGTCGCGTTTTGCACCTCGCCTGAGAAGTTCATGGCGTCGCCTTCTGCGGAGGTGTCCAAGGTTTGAGTGACCTCCGTGGAATAGATTTCCCCGGTGCCGTCGCTCACGCTGTAGATGAGCGTGGTGCTCGAATCTGTCCAGGTCTGCCGAGTGCACGATTGAGGACCACCGCCGCCTTCAATGATGGCTGAGAAATACACGCTCATGAACACCTGGGCTTCCACGGGTTGTTCCACCGGGGGGCTTTGGAGCGTGAAGACGGGTACGGGTCCATTGGTCAGACCCACCGTGAATCCACCCACGGCGGAGTCGGTTTGCCCTCGCTGGAGCACGGCCTCTTCGACATCACTGCCCTCGACAAACAACCGCTCGAGCGGGTTGATTTCCCACTCGATAAAACCGGGTTCGTAGGTGGAGTCGGTGTTGGCTGACACCATGCCGGAGGCGCCCACACAAAGCAACAAGATCAGGGTCCCGATGGCCCATGCTTGACGCCCCATGGTTTGACCAGACCGTTTCGGTTCAAGAAGCCAGTGCCCTCGTGCGGTCTCACAGGCTGTTGAGGTACGCACCCATCAAGAGGACACCGCCGGTGATGGCGGAAGCGTTGACGGCGCCTTTGCTCATGTAGCCTCGATTTTCGAGCAGTGCACCGAGGTAGCTGTCGATTTGACAGCCGAGCCACCCGATGAGCGATAGAACGGCGAAAAGCTGAGTGCCGTTGAACGCCGTCGTGTCCGAGCTGGTGCTCCACCATGCAACGAGCGTGAGCATCGCCACAACGGTCGAACCTGCGGCGGCGGCCAACTGTCCGTTGGGCGAGAAACCGCCGTTTTCTCCCTGCTCGCACGGCTTGAACGTCGTGATCATGCGCACCCTCGAATCCAAGCACCCGATTTCGCTGGCGAAGGTGTCGGACGCGGCCACGGCGACGGCAGCACCGAACAGCCACACGACGGTGTTCCAATCGTCGGAAAGGTAGGCGTACACACAAATGAGACCGGGTATGGCTCCGTTGGCAACGACGTTGGTCCAGCCTCGGTGGCCGTCGCTGGATTCACTCAACCCCAAGGCCTTCTTTTCGTCGAACCGCCACTTTGTGGCTTTGTGAGAACTGAGCAGAAAACCCAGCAAAATCAGCAACCACGTCCAGTGCCCGAGTCCGCCGACGACGAGACCCAGCACGGCAGCGGTGTTGGCACCGGTTTTGTCAAGCATTTTCGCCCGGGAGGACAGCACCAAAAGAACGGCGACCAGTCCGACGGTGACCAGCAAATTTCCCGTGTTTGGGCCGCTGGAGAAGATGTCCATGGTCAACCACCGGGTGCGGAAGAAGCGAATCGTCCACCTTTACCCACTGTGGGTTGGTTTTTGAACACCGCACCTGAAAATCTCCGCACTCGTTCAGTCTTGCGGGTTCAGCACGATGGTGGGGAGCCATCGCAGAATGCACAGCCAGAGGACCAACACCATCAGCATCAACCACGCCAGTTGCAGCAACAGCGCCACGATCGAATCGCTCTCGCTCAAGAGGAGGCTCACGCCCCAGGACGATCCGTTCCAGAGAGCGTGGCCTGCGATGGCGAGGAACAGCCCTGCGGCAGGGGTGATGGGCATCGGCCAAGCGTGGTGGCGATGACGACCGAGCAGGCGTTTCATCTGCGGAGACGGCCCGGTGCTTCGTGACGAATCGGGGAGGAGGTTGCCCTGTTTGTCGTAAAGCACCCACGTTGCGTTGGCGTCCTCGGACAAGTAGGCGGTTCCCGAAAGCGTTGGAACTCGGTTGCCTCTGGCCAGCCAGCAACCGATGGCGTACCCGCTCAACCCCGTCCACATGGCGTGGCCGGGGATTGAACTCAGTCCTCGAAGCGTGGAGGTAAAGAAATACGCAATGCTGCTGTAATCCCCCAGCAGCGCCATGAAGATGTACTGTGCGTTCTCAAGCAGGGCAAAACCAAGCCCCACCGTTGACCCCACGTAAAACCCGTGTCGAGGCGATACGATGAGATGACTCAGGGCCAACACGGCCAACGCCTTGCAAATCTCCTCTCCGATGGGCGCTGAGGCGAAGAGAATCAACCCTTCTCCNAGGGTGCCTGTGGCNGTGGCGTCCAATCCTGCGAACGACACGAGAATGGGGGAAATCAACGAATTGATGACGATCGCTGGAACGGTGGACAGCATGCCTGCGGCCAGCATCCATTCCGCATCTCGCCGCGAAATGTGAATGCCGAAATGGCGAGAGGTGATGGACCACCAGCCAAACACCGGCGTTGCAAATCCAATCAACCATGCAGGGAGCACCACGAGGACAGCAAGGAGGACCGTCCAACCGTTGGCTCCGAAAACGGTCAGTGGAAGCAGACACACGGTTGAAACCCCCACGCCCAGCACAAAAAGCAACCAGAGATGAAGCGGCCTGGGCATTTCCAAGGGGGCGGTCGAACGAAAGAGATGGTGCTGGACGGCGGTGGGCTGAGGCGATTTGACCACCATCCCTCCCGAGAGGGCGTGAAGTTGTGCACCTCCCGCCGTCGGGTAGGCCTGCACGGTGTGCGTTAATTTGGGCCGACGCAGGTAAAAGAACAGGAGCAGGAACGGCGAGAGGCAAAACCCTCCGGCAAAGGTGATCATCGGATCGAACGGACCGATCGTGCCGTTCATGTCGCCGTCGACGTAGCCAGCGACGATGAGAACGGCGATTTGTGCGATGAAGAAACACACGACGACCAACCCCAACATCGATCGAACGGTCTGCCAGGGCGTGGAAGCACGCCAGACGGTCAGCCGGTCGGGCACCGGCGTCAACGGCACCTGGTGCAGCGCTTGGGACGGTGGCATCGGCTGCATGGAATCACCGGGGTACCCGCTCAGTTCGCCCATCAATCGTCACTGAAATACAGCATTCGGCAGAGGCCTTCATCATTGCAGGTAGTGGGTGCTGGTTTGTTCTCCTTCATCAACGGTTTGAAGAAAAAAACGCCCGTTGATAAACACACCAATTGATTTGTCGGCCATGTCATGGGTCGCCGCTGCGTTCGCACCCCGCAAAGACCACAAGGGCATGTCCACGCCGAGTTATGCCGCTCGTTGGTTCCTTCCGATCTGCACCGGCCTGTGCGCCGTGTGGTCGTGGCAGGCCACCGAAGGCGTCCTGGTCATGGCTGCAGGTTTGACCTTCATGGTGGCCACACCGCTGCTGTCGATTGGGTGGTACCTCATCGGACTCGTCTCCGCCCGATATCCCGCCCGATACATCATTCCGCAAGCGGAACGAGCGCACAAAGCTCGCATGGAGCGAAAAGCCCAGGCGTCGAACAACGACTCGGCTTGATTCACTGAAGGAAGCCGTAGGTCCAGTCGTGAGGCGGGTCAAACGTCTCCTTGATGGATCGTGGGCTGACCCACCGAAGCAAATTCAACGGACTGCCGGCCTTGTCGTTCGTGCCGCTTCCCCGAGCCCCACCAAAGGGCTGCTGACCAACGACAGCGCCCGTGGGTTTGTCGTTGATGTAGAAGTTTCCAGCACTGTAGCGAAGAGCGGCAACGGCCGTCTCGATGTGGCGTCGGTCGGTGGCAAAGATGGAACCCGTCAGTGCGTATTCCGACGTCGTGTCGCACAGCTCGAGCGTTGCCTCAAAGTCCTCGTCGGCGTACACGTGGACCGACAAAACCGGGCCGAAAATTTCCTCTGCCATCGTTTCGCTGCGAGGGTCGCTGCACACGATGGTCGTCGGTTGAATGAAGTAGCCCTTGCTGTCGTCGTAAGTGCCTCCGGTGATGATGTCGCAGTCCGGATTGGCAGCGGCTCGGTCGATGTACCCCGTGATGCTGTCGAAGGCTCGCTTGTCGATCACGGCACCGAGGAAGTTGGTGAAGTCTGAAACGTCCCCGACCGTGATTTTGTTGACCTCAGCCACGTAATCGTCCTTGATGGCGTCCCAGACCGACTGCGGGACGTACACGCGACTCGCAGCGCTGCACTTTTGGCCTTGGAACTCGAACCCGCCGCGCAGCATGGCCACGAGCAGGGCGCGTCGGTCGCAATCGGGGTGGGCGACGATGAAGTCCTTCCCGCCGGTTTCACCGACGATCCTCGGGTAGGATTTGAGGTTCTCGAGGTTGTTGGCGACGTCTCGCCACATCTGACGGAAAACGCGCGTGGACCCGGTGAAGTGAATACCTGCTAACTCGCGGTGCGCCAAGCAAACATCCCCGACAACGGCGGCCCTTCCCGGAACGAAGTTAATCACGCCGGCAGGCAAGCCAGCATCCATCATGAGACGCATCAGACGGTAGTTTGAGACGTAGGAATTTCGGGACGGCTTCCAAACGCCAACGTTGCCCATGATGGCGGCGCAGGACGGTAGGTTGGCTGCGATGCTTGAGAAGTTGAACGGCGTGACGGAAAACACGAAGCCTTCGAGCGGGCGAACCTCGCTTGAATTCCACATCGAAGAAGGCGAGATTGGAGGTTGAAGGTCTTCGTAGATCTGGCGGGCGTAGTCGGAATTGAATCGCCAAAAGTCAATGAGTTCGCAGGCCGAATCGATTTCTGCTTGATGACAGGTTTTGGATTGATTGAGCATCGTTGAGGCGTTGATTTCTGCTCGACGCGGTCCTCTGAGCATCTCGCTGGCCTTGAGGAAGATGGCGGCTCGAGCCTGCCACGGCATGGTTGACCACATGGCGTGGGCGCCCATGGCGGCGTCGATGGCTTCGTTCACTTCCTTCTCGCCCGCCATGTGAACCCGTGCAATCACGTGCCCGTGGTTGTGCGGCATCACCTGTTCAACAACATCGCCGGTGAACACCTCCTCCCCGTTGATGATGCAGGGAATTTCGAGGACTTCAGAGGATTGTCGTTTCAGTTCGGTTTCCAGTTCAGCCCGTTCTTTGCTGCCGGGCAAGTAGCCCAGCACGGGTTCGTTGACGGGGGTGGGTGGCTTAGGGATGCTGTTCACCATGATTCAGCGTCGCAAACGGCGACTCTTGAACATCACCCATGCATTCTCTGGACCGCCTGGACGGTGCTGACCCGGCAAGCGATTGTTCAGCGGTAGAGGTGGGCGTGCTTGGCTCGGACCTTTGCGATTTTCGGCCCGACAACCGCCATGCAGTAGCCCTGGTAGGGGTTGCGTGCGTAGTAGTCGTGATGCTTTTTTTCAGCGATGAGGAAGTTGACGGGCTCTTCGATGGTGGTGACGATGGGGTCGTCGTAGACTTCGCCCATGTCGGCGATCGTGGCCTCGGACAGAGCGCGCTGCCGGTCGGAGAGCGGCATGATGCACGAGCGGTATTGCGTTCCGATGTCGTTGCCCTGTCGGTTGAGCTGGGTGGGGTCGTGAACCGTGAAAAACACCTCGAGCAAGGTCTCGAACGACACCACCGACGGGTCAAACTGGATTTCCACCACCTCGGCGTGTCCGGTGGTTCCGCTGCACACCGCTTGGTAGGTGGGGTGCGGGTCGTGACCTCCTGCGTATGCGGGAAGCGCAGACTCGACGCCGTGAATTTGTTTGTAGGCGCCTTCAACGCACCAGAAGCATCCGCCGCCAACGATCATTCGTTCCATGCCCATCCCGCTTCACCGCCCTCTTTCAACCTTTGAGCCCGCCTTTGTCGTTGAGAGGGCCGGCGGGAACAGCCTGAAAATCGAGCAAACTCGTTTGGGGGTCGGGTTCCGGTTTGCTGGTGCGAGGCGTCCGAGACGGTCGGCGCTGGCGTCGCTGTTTACGACTTCCGTGTCGTGCGTAAACCTGCGCTGAACGGGCTTTGACATCCTCGTGCTTTCGTGCAGCGTACGCCGATTTAATGCCCGACGAGCGTGCCTCGTTTTCATCCACAATGGGACGGGGGTAGTGGACGCCGATGACGGTTCCCGTGGTCTCTTGCATGGATTCACTCATGGTCCATGGCTCGTGGATGTAAGGCGTGGGGACCATGGAGAGTTCTGGGACCCATTTGCGGATGAAGTCCCCCGTCTCGTCGTGGTCGAGGGACTGCTTGAGAATGGAATACGCACGAACGGCGTTGATGCCGGTGACGCCCGACTGCATGTGGATTTGGGACCAGTGAATGCCGGGCTCGTAGTCGATGAACAACCTGGCGAGGTGGTTGCCCGTTCGCTGCCAAGGCAGCCAGAGCGTGTAGGCTGCGACCGACTGCATCATGGCTCGCATGCGGAAGTTGATCCACCCCGTGGCCTTGAGCGATCGCATGCAGGCGTCGAAGAACGGCCACCCTGTCGTTCCTTCTGCCCACGCACGGAAGCGTTCTTCGGCGTCTGAACGCCCCAGGGCTTCATCGAGCTCGGGATTGATGGATTGGACGTTCATCGTGGTCTCCATTTCCAAACGCTGGACAAAGTGGCATCTCCAGGACACCCGTGAGGTGAACGCACTGATGTTTTTGCGAAAGTCCGCCATGTTCACGGAGGATTGCCCGTGCGCCTCATGCATCGCCTTGAGCAAGCGTTGCTTGACCTGCCGCACGCTGAGAACACCGCTGGCGATGTAGGCCGAAAGGCGCGACGAAGCCTCGGGTGAGGTCGCAGGATTCGAGATGGTTGCGAGGTAGTCAACCCATCGCCCTTCAACGAAGGAATCCAGCCAACCGTGGGCCGCTCGTTCGCCCGCTTCCAGCGGCGTCTTAACCAGTTCTCGATAATCAGGAACAACCTCCGTTGTCTCATCTATAGAAACGAAGCGAGGGTGTGGTTGCATCGCTTCCGGTGCTGCGAAGCACGTCGCCGTCATTCTGCGATTGCGCAAGCCGTTCCATCGGTCCCGGTCCACAAGCCCACGAACCACACCGTTGGAGGGGTGTTCGTTCCACGCGACGTCGTTGGCTTCGCACCATTGCGCCACGCGTTTGTCTCGCTCCCACGACCACATCAATCCGGTTTCCTGATGGCTGTGAAGGTGCGTCAGGGCATCTTCTGCGTGCAACTCGCTCAGGATGGCCACCGGTTCACCGATGCGGAGTTGAACGGTCCCACCTCGACGCTGCAAGGAACGTGAGAGGGCCCGTGCGTTGGCCACCTCCCAGGCCGTGTGCAACGCTGAGACGTCGGGCTGCAGACAGCGTTCGGGTTCGTGGACGTAGAGAAACAGCACGTCCTCACCGCTTTCAACGGCCTCTACGAGCGGTGCGTGGTCGGCCATGCGCAGGTCGCGCTTGAACCACACCACTCGCATGCAACGACATCGTCCACCGCCCTCATCAAGGATTGTCACGACGCCACCACAACCATAGGCTCGGCGCACAATGTGCATCCATGACCCGAGACGCGTTGTGGCTGGTTGTTGTGTTGCTTTTGGGAGGCAGTTTACTGGTCCTGTTGGTGCCCGAAAACGAGCCCGCATCGGTCGAGGATGAGGCCGCCGAGGAGTTGGAGCAGGAGGAAACCTGCATCGTGGGCACGCAAAAAGTGCTCAACGCCAGTTCTGCCACCGGATTTGATTGCGTTCCGCTCAACCCGCACAGCCTTGCCCACAACCATCCGGCGCCCGTGTTGACGGTTTCGGACGTGGTGGATGACGGGTCCGTCATCGTGATTTTGGGGCACGTTGACCATCTTCACCCCGATGAGATCACCATCACCATGACCTTTGAGGGCGATCTTTTCCTGAGCACGCAAGCCAACCTGCAAGGGGACTGGTCGCTACGAGCGGAAAGCGACGTGCAGGAGGACATCCAACTCACCATCGTTGCAACGCACCCGGTCGAGGCCACCGCCTCCAACACCACCGTGGTGGACATCGACCGCACGCCCGAGCAAACCGATGCTTCCGATGCGGACGAGGGCGAAACCAACAGCGGCGACGGCGACCCTGCAGACGAGCAGGGAGAAACCAACAACACCGGCGACAACGGGACCGACGAGGGCACCGGCGGGGAGGAGGAACCTCCGCAAGAGNCGCCGAGCGAANCGCCCGCCGACGCCACCTACGACGCCTCGGACATGGGTCCGTTTTGGCTGGATGTGTTCCGTTGCCAGTCGGGCCAAACCATCGAACCGGTCGACGATCTGACCACGGCCGCCGTCGAGACGCACGAGTGCTCGGTCAGCATCACGATGAACGAGACGCACATCACCATCGTCACCAACGGTCTGCCCGACCACGACTTTGAGTCGACCCTGGCTTGCTCGCAGGGCAACGACTGCACGGCAGCACAGACCTACGAGTGGACGATTCCCCGCTCACCCAGCAACGACACGACCGGCGGCCACGACGCAACCAACTGCCCTGAAGCCAACGGCGACTACGAATGCGCAGCTGCACTGGGTGAGGTCGCCATTGCGATTAACGGCGTTCCCTTCTACGGCCCCGAGGACGGCCCGGGCGGCGATGCGGTCGCCAGTCAGCACGGCGCGTACGAAGAGGACCGACAACCCATCGAACTGGGCGTGTGCCACGCCCACAACGGTCGAGGTGGAACCTTCCACTACCACGCCGATGCGAACTGCCTTCACTGGCACCCCGACGAAGGGGAGACCATCATGGATTACGACATCAGCACGCCGGCCGCCGTGGCCCAAAACACGGCCAACGGGTCCCACTCGGCCGTGATCGGCGTGGCCATGGACGGCTACCCCATCTACGGTTTTTGGGGCTACGATGACGAGATGAACATCGTGGAAATGAAAAGCTCCTACCGCCTCAAAGAAGGCGAAACCGGCTACAACGGCATCGACGACTACGTTTACGTCAACGGTCTTGGCCATCTCGACGTTTGCAACGGCCATTTCGGACCCACCCCGGACTTCCCAGAGGGCATCTACCACTACCACTCGGCAATGACCAACGGTGAGGGCGGCATGGGCTTCCCGTACTTCCTGCTGTGCTACCACGGCGAGACCTTCCTCGACCAGAGCACGGGACCTGACTGCTCCGGTCACGGGGTCACCTGGGGTCCGGGCATCGGTCCGCCTCCCGACGGATGCGGGGGCGGCCAAGGCGGACAACTGGCCAGCGTCGAAGCCGTAGCACCCACCGTGCTCTCACCCTTCGGGACGGTGTGGACCCTGGTGGCCGCTCTCTGGTTTTTGAGGCGGCGAGCGCCAGAATGATGCGGCAAAAACATGTTATGCTCGGTGCCGTGAAGTCGATGCATGTACTGCAGAGTAAACCACATCCAGTTTGACGCCTCGAAGAAAGACGAAATCATTGCCTTGCTCGAAAGCAAGCGTGAAACCATGATGGCGCTGCCGGGCATTCAGTCCATTTGCACCATCGTGACCGGCGAAGGAGAAATCACCAGCTTCGCAGTCTACGACAGCCACGAGAACTTCACCGCAGCTGCGCCGCAAGTTGGTCAGCTCATGGGAGGTTTTGCCGCTTACTTCACCGCCCCACCGGTGAGCAAGGAAGGACCCGCCATCTTCACGTTGTAGAGTGCGGATGCAAATTTCGCGTGTGCTCGAAGCCCTGTCGAGCAGTTCTCACTTCGGTCTTGATGTCGGTTGAGGGTTTTGGGGGTGATTTCCTCATCTCAACCGGGCCGGTTGCGAGATGAGCGGCTTGGTCTGACCACTCGGGAACTGCAACAAATCATTGCACAGGAAATTTAGAAATACCCTCGCCAATTGTTGGTGACAGTGTCTTCAATTGCTATTCCAATGCGTTGGAGAAAGTCAAGGCTGGATTCAGAAGATAGCCTTGACAGGTTGGTATCTTCTCTTTTGGATGACGCTGTTTCTACCAACGCGTGGACAAAGAAAAGA
>FUFK010045915.1_pt1 | contig 30399 bp, 24 predicted proteins | sample 1021851 | NCBI WGS metagenome assembly FUFK01 (sample SAMEA51879418, study PRJEB19060) | metagenome | reverse complement strand
AGCAAGTGATATTGGTTGGATAGTAGGACATTCCTATATTGTCTACGCTCCATTATTCAAAGGTTGTGCAACTCTTTTATTTGAGGGTAAACCTGTGGGTACTCCCGATGCTGGAGTTTTTTGGAGAATAATATCAGAATACAAAATCAAATCCTTATTCACAGCTCCAACAGCATTTAGAGCAATTAAAAAAGAAGATCCAGAGGGTAAGTTTTTTTCTAAATATGATTTAAGTTCATTTGAATCACTATTTTTAGCTGGTGAAAGAGCAGATCCAGATACGATTAAATGGGCTGAAAATTTACTAAAGGTTCCTGTAATTGATCATTGGTGGCAAACTGAAACTAGTTGGGCGATAAGTTCAAACTGTACTGGAATTGAAATGCAAGAAACAAAATATGGATCAGCCTGTAAAGCAGTCCCAGGCTATGATGTAAAAATAATTAAACCAGATCAAACAATAGCTAAACCAAATGAGATGGGAGATATTGTTGTTAAACTTCCACTGCCTCCAGGAACATTCCCAACCTTATGGAATGCAGATGAGAGATATAAACAAAATTATATGTCAAATTATAACGGCTACTATCAAACTTACGATGCAGGGCATATTGATGATGACGGATATATTTGGATTATGTCTAGAACAGATGACATAATAAATGTTGCAGGCCATAGACTTTCAACTGGTGCAATAGAAGAGGTTTTATCAGAACATCAATCTGTTGCTGAATGTGCGGTGATAGGAATAAAAGATCAATTAAAAGGACAATTGCCAATTGGTTTAATTGCACTAAAAGCAGGCGTTTCAAAGGATAATGATACTATTTCAAAAGAATGCGTTCAAATGGTTAGAGATAAAGTTGGACCTGTTGCAGCTTTTAAAATAGCAATAGTTGTTAAAAGATTACCAAAAACCAGATCTGGGAAAGTTCTAAGAGGAACTATTAGAAAGATTGCTGATAAAGAAGAATATAAAATGCCTGCAACAATTGATGATCCTGCTATCCTTGATGAGATAAAAGAAGACTTAATAAATAGTAATATTTTAAAATAATGCTTAAGACATATCTTTTTTTAGTAGGAGCAATTATTTGTGAAGTATGTGGAACAATGCTTCTTCCTGTTACTCAAAACTTTACAAAAGTAACACCAACAGTATTTTTAGCTGGATTTTATTTATCTGCTTTTTATTTACTTACTTTTGTAGTTGATAAATTACCAATTGCGATTGTTTATGGAACTTGGAGTGGACTTGGTATTTTTACTATTGCAATATTGGGATATATTATTTTTAAACAGTCTTTAAGTTGGCAAGCTATATTGGGGATGTTTCTTATTGTAGTTGGAGTGTCACTTGTAAATATGTATTCAAGTAAAACTATATAAATCAATCAAAAAGAATTGGTTTACCAGATGGGTCTCCTAAAATTTCATCTTCTTTCATTTTAATATCTCCATTAATAACTGTATAAACTGGCGAACCTTTAAATTTATAGCCATCAAATGGGCTCCATCCACACTTACTATGAATATTTTCATTTTTAATTTCAATTGTTCGATTCATATCTATTATTGTAAAGTCAGCATCATAATCTTTTTTGATAAATCCTTTATTTTTAATGCCAAATACCGAAACTGGATTTTCACAAAGAAGTTTAATTAGTTGATCCAATGTAAGTTTTTTGTCATTCACATGATTTAGCATAACGGGTAATAATGTTTGTACTCCAGGCATACCAGATGGTGACTGAGGATAATCTTTTAATTTATTTTCTTTCAAATGAGGTGCATGATCAGAACCAATAGTATCGTTATAGTTATTTCTAATAGCATACCATAGTCTATCATAATGTGACTTATCCCTTAAAGGAGGGTTCATCTGTGCAAAGGTCCCAAGTTTGTCATAACAATCTGGTGCATATATCGTTAAATGTTGTGGAGTAATTTCAAAAGTAATATTTCCTTTATTTTGCGATAAAAAATCTACCTCTTCTTTTGTTGTAACATGTAATATATGCGCCTTTTTATTCATTCTTTTTGCAATCCTAACAATCCTTCTAGTAGATGACATTGCACATTCTTCGTTTCTCCAAATAGGATGAGTATGAACATTGCCTTTTTCAATTAATTTTTTTCTTAAATTAATTATTTCCTCATCTTCAGAATGTACCGCAACTATTTTTGAAGTATTTTGAAAGACTTTTTCAATATCTTCTTCTTTATCAACTAAAAGATTTCCAGTTGACGATCCTGCAAAAAGTTTTACTCCGCAACAACCATCTAAACCTTTAAGGTTTGCTAAATCGGGGGAATTATCTGGGGTTGCTCCAAAATAAAATGCATAATTTGAATACATTCTATTTTTCGCAAGATTTAACTTGTTATTAAATTCTTTCATGTTTGCTGTTGGAGGATTTGTATTTGGCATCTCAAAAACACTTGTAATTCCTCCAGCAATAGCTGCCTTACTTCCAGTATGTAAGTCTTCTGCGTTTGTTGATCCAGGCTCTCTAAAGTGAACCTGGGTATCCATACAGCCAGGTAAAACTAGCAAATTGCTTGCATCAATAGATGCATTACTCTGTTCGTTAATTAAATCACCAATTATTGAGATTTTTCCATTCTGAATACCAATATTAGTCTTGGTGAGTTTTCCTTCGATATAACATTCTCCATTTTTTATAATAAGATCTAACATTTTGAAAAATTGTTATTATATTATTCTAAAGTATCTATCAATGATGAAAAAAAATAATGTTTATATTTTAGAGGACAGAGGACTTTTATATGTTTCGGGTGAAGAATGTAAAGAATTTCTCCAAAATATAGTTACAAATAATATTAACAAAATAGATGAAAATAATTCATGTTACTCTGCTTTACTTACTCCACAGGGAAAATATTTATATGATTTCAATATATTAAAACATAAGTCTGGATATTTTTTAGATTGTGATAAAAAAAATATTGATAATTTATTTAAACAATTAAATTTATATAAACTTAGATCAAAAGTAGAAATTTTAAATTTAAGTAATGAATTTGTAATTGCAGTTATTAGTAAAGAAAGATTTTTAGATATGGAAAATTCAAATTCTAATGCTGGTAGTACAATAAAATTTAGAGAAGATAGTATATTTTTAGATCCTAGAAATATAGAGCTTGGAGCAAGAATAGTAACCAATTTAGAAAAATTATATTTATCATTAAAAAAACTTGGACTTCAAAGTGCAGATAAAAATGAATATTACAAATTAAGTCATGAAATTGGTATTCCACAAAATAATACTGAAAAACTTCAAAATAAACTTTTTGGTATTGAGTGTAACTTTGATGAGTTAAATGCAATAGATTTTAAAAAAGGTTGTTATGTAGGACAAGAAAATACTGCCAGAATAAAGTTAAAAGACAAATTAAACAAACGTCTTTTACCAATTGAAGTAATAGAGGGTGATTTAGAGAATGATATCATAACAAATGAGAAAGATGAAATTGGAAAAGTGTTAATAAACGATAATTATCCCTATGCTCTTATCCAATTTAAAAATGAAAAATTTGATTTTAACAAAACATTTAACTGTGGTTCTGCTAAAGTTAAAATCAAGAAGCCTGATTGGCTACAAATTACTAAATAAATTTAGATAAATCTGGTTTAAAATAATTTGGACCTTTCATAACTTTGCCCTGATCATTATAAATAGGTTTTCCATCACTTCCTAACTTGCTCATATTTGAATTTTGAACCTCTTCGAAACAAGCATCTAAATTAATACCAAATGCATGCCCAGCACCATAAGTAACATATAATATGTCAGTTAAAGCATCTGCGACCTCTAAAAGGTCGTTGTTGTCTAAAGCCTGTTTAAATTCTTCCAATTCTTCTTTAATCAAATTGTACCTGAGCATATTAATTTTATCAGAACTGAAAGATGGTATTGATTTAACTTCTTGCCCAAAAGTCTCCATAAAATTTTTTACTTTTTGAAAATTGGTCATTTTACTCCTGTAAGATTAATAAAAACTAGTATATAAATTATTTAGTTATATTTTCAAACAAATGAAAACAAGAAAAGAATTTGACAGCATCGGTATTATAAAGGTGCCTAATGATAAATATTGGGGAGCCTCAACTGAAAGATCAAAGAAATTTTTTAATATTGGAAAAATATTTGTCCCATCATCAATAATAAGATCTATTGCAATCATAAAGAGAAGTGCCGCAATAGTTCATATGAGAGATAAGTCAATTCCCGGTGCGGTTGCTAAAGCTATCATAAAAGCCTCAAATGAAGTTATTAAAGGAAAAATGAGAGAAAATTTTCCATTAAAAGTTTGGCAAACTGGTTCTGGAACACAAACTAATATGAATGTGAATGAGGTGATTGCAAACAGGGCGATAGAAATTTTAAATGGTAAAAAAGGTACAAAAAAACCAGTGCACCCAAATGATCATGTAAATAAATCTCAGTCAACAAATGATGTTTTCCCTACAGCAATGCATATTTCAATTGCAATCGAAACATTAAACAAACTTTTGCCAAGTTTGAAATTGTTAGAGAATTCACTAAGAAAAAAAAGTATAGAGTTCAAAAAAATTGTTAAAATTGGAAGAACACATCTTCAAGATGCAACACCATTATCACTTGGTCAGGAGTTTTCTGGCTATAAAGAACAAATTACAAAGAGTATAGATAGAATTAAATATTGTTTAAATGATATTTATTATTTGGCTCAGGGCGGGACTGCTGTTGGAACAGGAATAAATTCAAGAAAGAATTTCGACAAAAAAATAGTAAAAGAAATAAAAAAATTTTGCAAAATAAATTTTAAACCTGCACCAAATAAATTTTCAGAATTAGCAGCACACGATGCAATTGTTAATTTTTCTGGATCACTTAATTCATGTGCAGTTGCATTGATGAAAATTTCTAATGATTTAAGATTCTTGGGTTCAGGACCAAGGGCTGGTTATGGAGAACTTCAACTTCCAGAAAATGAACCAGGATCTTCAATTATGCCTGGTAAAATTAATCCAACACAATGTGAGGCAGTAACGATGGTTTGTGCAAAAGTAATAGGAAATCATACAGGAATAACTATTGCAGGTAGTCATGGACATTTCGAATTAAATGTATTCAAACCTTTGATGGCCTATAACGTTTTGCAATCGATAGATATTATGGCAGATAGTGTAAAAAATTTTAGCTTATATTGTGTTAAAGGAATTAAGGCAGACAAAAAAAAAATCAAAGAACACTTAGACAATTCTTTAATGCTGGTTACTGCTCTGGTACCCAAAATTGGTTATGATAATGCTGCAAAAATTGCAAAAAAGGCATTAAAAAATAATACAAAATTAAAGGATGAAGCGCTTAAATCAGGTTTGATAAATAAAGAAGATTATGAAAAAATTATTAATCCTCTTAAAATGATTAGTCCTAATTAATCAAAGACTTTTCTAATAAAAGCTCTAAGATTCTGTATGTTTTTTATTAGATAAAAATCATTTGATTTGTTATTTTTAATTTCTAAATCGTTAATTTTCACATCTGATATTATAAAATCTGTCTCACCAATACTTTTTTCTAAATTAAAGTGAATATTTTTTATATTTTTTATTTTTTTTGATCCAATTTGAAAAACTTTGGCAAATTCAATGTGATCTTTAATAATCAAGTGATTTTTTGAAAAAAATTTAACTTCACCCTGATGCTCAATAAAACTTAAATTTGAATTTATTTGACCAATATTGTTTAGATCAAAAATTATTTTTTCAAAGATTATTTTTTTTTCATTGATATTTAATTTAATTTGGCCATTTTTAATTAACTTATTATTTAGATTATTAAATTCGATTTTTAAGTCTCCATTAATGTTACCTAAATAATTTTCATCATATAATAGTATTCTTAAAATGAGTTTATCTATTATATTCTCTACTTTTTTATTTTTTATTTTTAATTTTCCGTCAAAATTAAAAGGATTAAGTAAAATATTAGCATCAATATTAAAATTTATATTTTTGTTTTCTGGCGATCTAATTGCTAATTTATCTTTACTAAAATTCAAATTATATATTAATTTATCATTTGCATATTCAATTTCCGTGGTTCCATTAAAATTTTTATAACCCTCAAAATTGTAAAAATTTTTTATTTCAATTGATGGTTTAATTAAATTAATTGTATGAATGCTATTTTTTGGTTTTTCGTAAAATCTCTTCCAATCTGATTTAAAATTAAAACCAAAAATCTCTCCTTCAATATAGAAATTTTTTACTTTAATCTTTTTATTAATTTTATAATTAATTTTCTTTACTGGTGAAATTAATATTACTTTTTTATCTTTATTTTTTATAAATATCTTACAATTTTTGAAGATAATTGGTTTATTGACTTTTTCATATAAATGCTTCCTTATATCTTTTAAATCAATTATTGTAAGATTTATATTTGTATCTGAAATTTCTGTGGAAATTAAATTTTTAAAGGATCGTAAATATATATCTCTCAATGAAACATAGATTTTTAAATTTGATGTTTTAAATAAGTAGTTATTATGCTCATTTTTTATCAAATTTAATGATGCATTTTCTACCAAAAAGTGTGGCTTTGGAAATGGTTTATATGAAATACTTCCAGATGATTTTAAAAATAATTTAAAATTTTGATAAAAATTTTTTTCAATTTTTGCAACTTTGCTTTCATAATTAAATAAAACTGGTAAAGATAAAATAGTTAATGATGAAAAGGTTATTACAATTACAGACAAAATTAAAAAGAAAGTTATTTTATTTTGTTTTATTTTATTCATTAAAAAAACAAGACTTACACAATATAAATATATGTTAAAAGATGATTATTTATTAAATTTAAATGAAAAACAACAAGAAGCAGTTTTACATCTTGAGGGACCACTATTAATTGTAGCAGGGGCTGGGTCTGGTAAAACAAAGGTTTTAACTTCAAGAATTGCACATATAATTAAAAGTCATAAAGCTTTTTCCAATCAAATACTTGCTGTTACTTTTACAAACAAGGCTGCAAAGGAGATGCAATTAAGAGTATCAAAACTACTTAGAAAAGAGGCAACAGGATTGCCTTGGCTAGGTACATTTCATTCAATTAGCTCAAAAATTCTTAGAAAACACGCAGATGCAGTTGGATTAAAATCTAATTTTACAATTATAGACCAGGATGATCAATCAAGATTAATTAAAAATATTTGTAAAGCAGAAAATGTAGATATAAAAAAAATATCTCCAAAGTATATTTTAGCAGTTATTGATAAATGGAAAAATAAAGGGATGTACCCAGAAGATGTTTTGCTAAAAAGAGGCGAAACTCTTGAAAGAAATTTTTTAAAAATATACAAAATTTATCAACAAAAATTAATAGACTTAAATGCAGCAGATTTTAGTGATTTAATTTTGCATACTGTAAAAATATTTAAAAAATATAAAGATATAAGCTCATTATATTCAAGAAAATTCAAATATATTTTAGTTGATGAGTATCAAGATACAAATTTTATACAAAGTGAATGGCTAAGATATATGTCTGAAATAAATTCAAATATTTGCTGCGTCGGAGATGATGACCAGTCTATTTATAGTTGGCGAGGTGCTGAAATTAAAAATTTTTTAGAATTTGATAAAATTTATGAGGACACAAAAATAATAAGATTAGAAAAAAATTATAGATCAACTCAGAATATTTTAAATGTAGCTTCGAAACTTATAGAAAATAACCAAAATAGAGTGGGCAAAACACTCTATACAAATCAAGAAGAGGGAGAACCTGTAACTTTAGATTGTTTTAGAAATGTAAAAGATGAAGCAATTGAAATAAGCTCTACTATTGAAAATTTTAAAAAAAATAATTCATTAAATGAAATTGCTATCTTAGTAAGAGCTATTTTTCAAACAAGAGAATTTGAGGAAAGATTTTTAAAAACTGGCATTCCATATCGAATTATTGGTGGAATCAAATTTTATGAAAGAGCAGAAATAAAAGATTGTGTGGCATATTTAAAATGCATAAATCAACCAATGGACGATTTATCTTTTGAGAGGATAATCAATGTGCCAAAAAGATCAATTGGTGACACTACTATCAAAAATATTTCTGAATTTGCAAAAAAAAACAAATGTTCTCTAGAAATTGCAGCAAAAAAATTAATTGAAGAAAATAAAATCAAACCAAAGACAAAAATAGGCTTGAGCTCATTATTAAATTTATTAGAGAAATGGAGATATGATTTAAGGAAAAAAACTAATCACAATAAACTTTTACAGATCATTTTAGATGAGTCTGGATATAGCGAAATGTTGAAAAACAAAAAAGATTTAGATAATGAAAATAAACTTGAAAACATTAAAGAACTTTTAAATGCAATGAAAGAATTTGATAATTTGGAAAGTTTTTTAGAACATGTTGCTTTAGCTACTTCACTTGACCAGGATTGGCAAAGTGAAAAAGTAAATTTAATGACTTTACATGCTTCAAAAGGTTTAGAATTCAATATTGTATATTTGCCAGGTTGGGAAGAAGGTTTGTTTCCACATCAAAAAAGTATTGAAGAGAAAGGTGAAAATGGACTAGAAGAAGAGAGAAGACTTGCATACGTTGGAATAACAAGAGCGAAAAAAATAGCAAAAGTTTCTTTTTCAATGAATAGATTTTATCAAGGTGATTGGATGGATAGTATGGCGTCAAGATTCGTAGATGAACTTCCAGACAAATTTATTAAAAAAAATAATAACTTTAATGAACAAGAAGAAAGTGATTTTGATTTTAATCAAGATATTGAATTTGAAAGTGAAACTAGAAGTCCAGGATGGCTAAGATATCAAAAGAAATTAAAATGATAAAAAAAATTAAAAAATTTATAATAAAAAATAGTTTAGATGGTTATATTATTCCAAAAAATGATAGTTACTTCACTGAGTACTCTAATATAAATAATCTTGAAAAAATTACAAATTTCTCTGGTTCTGCAGGATTTGCATTAATTTTAAAAAATAAAAATTATTTGTTTGTTGATGGTAGATATACATTTCAAGCAGAACAACAGTCAGGAAGAAATTTTAATATACTAGAAATTCCATATATGTGGCCAAAAAATTTATCAAATATTGAAAATCATAAAATTGGCTTTGATCCAAAATTATTTACTAGAGACATTTTAGAAAAATATTTTGAAAATAAATGCAACCTAATTCCAATTTGTTTTAATTTTAATAATAAATTAAAAGAAAAAATTAATTATATTTATCAATTAAGCGACAAAATTATTGGTGAAAGCTCGACAAGTAAAATTACAAGAATTAAAAAATATCTTAGAAAAAATAAAATAAATTATTTATACATCAGTGCTAGCGAAAATGTTAATTGGTTATTAAATATAAGAGGTAAAGATTTGCCAAATAGTCCTCAAGCAAATTGTAAAATGATCATCTCTGATACAGGTAAATCCTTTCTTTTTGTGAATTCTAGAAAAATTTTATATTTAAATAGAAATAAATTTAAAAATATAATTTTTTGTGAAGAAAATAAATTTTTTCATATAATTTCTAATCTTAAAATTGGAGTTTTTTGTATTGATAAAAACACATGCTCTGTATTTGAAAATGATATATTAAATAGCAAATTTAAAATTTCATCGAATATTGATCCAATATACGAAATTAAATCTATAAAAAATTCAAGCGAGATAAAAAATGTTGCCAATGCTCATATTGAAGACGGAATTGCTTTAACAAAATTTTTGTATTGGTATAAAAATAACAATAAAAAAATCACAGAAAAAAAATTAGAAAAAAAATTAGAAAATTTTAGAAAGAAATCAAAATATTATTTATTTCCAAGTTTTGATACTATTGCAGGCTCTGGTCCTAATGGAGCTATTATTCATTATAAGTCAAATAATCAAACAAATCGAAAAATAAAAAAAAATGATGTTTTATTAGTTGACTCTGGTGGTCAATATAAGTGGGGCACTACCGACGTAACAAGAACTATTATTTCTGGAATGGTTTCAGATAAAATAAAAAATAATTTTACTAGAGTCCTAAAAGGACATATTGCTGTAACCACATGTGACATAAAAAAAAATTTTAATGGTTATTTGATAGATAAATTAGCCAGAAAACCCTTAAACAAAGTAGGACTAGATTATTCGCATGGAACTGGCCATGGGGTTGGGTTTTTTTTAAATGTTCATGAAGGACCACAATCAATCTCTAAATATAATAAAATAAAAATTAAAGAGGGTATGATTTTAAGTAATGAGCCTGGATACTATTTAAAAAATAAATATGGAATAAGGATTGAAAATTTAATTTATGTAAAAAAAATCAATAAAAAATTAATTTTCAAAAATTTGACCTATGCACCTATTGATATAGATCTAATTAATTTTAAAATGCTTACAAAAAAAGAAAAGAATTATTTATTTGATTACCATTTGGAAGTTTATTCCAAAATATCAAATTATCTTAATAGAAATGAAAAAAAATGGCTAATAAGTTTAATTAAGTAATTTCTTTAAATCGTTCTGAGATATTATTTCAACTCCTAAAGTTTTTGCTTGGTCTAATTTTTTTCTTGTAGGCTTTTCTCCAATTACTAAAAAGTTAAGATTTTTACTAACATTACTTAAAGTAATCCCTGAATTTTTTTCTATCAATGATTTTGCTTCTGCCCTACTTATACCTTGTAATTTACCAGTAAACATAAAAGTTTTATTTTTTAAAATTCCATTTTTTACTAAAGTTTGGCTTTCAATTATTAATATTTTTTTTAAATCGATTAAAATTTTTAAATTTTTATTATTAGAAAAAAAATTTTTTAAAGAATTTATTTGTGTTTCACCTATACCGTCAATATTTATAAATTTACGAAATTGATCGTTTCTTATAATTTCAACAAATTTAGATATATTATTAACATTACCACTAATGAGCTTGGCATTTTCCATACCAATATGTCTAATACCTAAAGAGTAAATAAATCTTTGTAGAGAAACTTTTTTTGAATTCTCAATTGAATTTATCAGATTATTAACAGATAATTTTCCCCATCCTTCTAATTTTATTATTTCTGAATAATCTAAATTAAATATATCTTGAGGTTTTCTTATTAAGTTTAATTTCCAAAATTTTTCTATAACTTTTTTTCCCAAACCATCTATATTTAATGCTTCTTTGGATATAAAATGCTTTAATTTTTCTATTGCAATTCTTTCACAATCAAAACTATCGTTTATACATCTTCTAACTGCGTCATTTTTTTTAGTAATTTTATTAAATTCTTTAATAGTGTTAGATCCACATGATGGGCATTTATTTGGGAAAATAAATGATTTTGATTTAAAATTTCTTTTAGCTAGATCCACACTTATAACATGAGGTATCACATCACCAGCTCTCTCTATTTTAACAATATCTCCAACTCTAATATCCTTTCTTTTAATCTCATCTTCATTGTGAAGAGTGGCATTAGAAACTACTACACCACCAATATTTACGGGCTCTACTTTAGCGACTGGTGTTAACGCTCCAGTTCGTCCAACCTGTATTTCTATATTTAAAACTTTTGTGTTCGCGCTATCAGCTGAAAATTTATGTGCAATAGCCCATCTTGGAGAATTGGAGGTAAATCCGAGTCTATCTTGTAAATTTAAGTTATTTACTTTATAAACTAATCCGTCAACATCATAATCTAAATCAAACCTTCTATTCTCAAATCTTTTATAAAAATTAATTAATTCATCTATCCCATTTAAAGTTTTGTTATCTTTGTTTATTTTAAATCCCCATCGTTTTAAATCCTCTAAAAAATCTGATTGATATTCATGTAATTTATTCTGGTAATAACCAAATGTATAAGCAATAAAATTAAGTGGAATTTTCTTTGTTTCCTTTGGATTTTTTTGTCTCAATGATCCAGAAGCTGCGTTTCTTGGATTGGCAAATTTGTCTTTTATTTTAAGAAAATCTTTTTTTTTTATAAAAACTTCACCTCTAATTTCAATTTCATTTGGGAAATCTTTCTTTTTAATTTCTAGCGGAATATCTTTGATGGTTTTCAAATTTTCTGTAATAAGTTCACCTATTTTTCCATCTCCTCGAGAGACGCCATATTTTAATTTTTTATTAATATATGTTAATGATGCAGAGATGCCATCAATTTTAGGTTCAACACTGTAATTAAATTTAACATTTTGATTCAAATAATTATAAATTTTTTTTTCAAAATTAATTATATCTTCTTTTTTAAATGCGTTGGATAAAGATAACATAGGTATTTTATGTTTAAATTTCTCAAATGATTTTGATGGCTTATGTCCAACAGGTATATTGCTAATATAGCTATTTTTTAAATAATTATGTTTTTCTTCTAATTTAATAATTTCGTTTTTAAGATCATCATACTCTTTGTCGGATATAATTGGTTTGCTATCATTGTAATACAATTTATTATGATAAATTAATTCTTTTATTTTAGAATTATATTTTTTTTTTATTTTATCATTAATCATTTAAATATGATTATTTAAAAAGTAGTTTAAATTTTTTAAGAATTGTCTCTTTTTCTTCTTTGCTACTAATTTTTTTAGTTTTATAATTTTTATTTAATAATTTGTAACTTGCCTCGTACCATTTGCTTGAGCGATAATTATATCCTAATAATAAAGCATATTTTTCAGCTTCATCGATCAAACCAATTTTATAATTTAATTCTACAAGTCTATGTAATGCTTCCTCAATATAAATTGTTTTATCATAATTTTTAACTACATTCTGAAATCTTTTAATTGCTGGTATCCATTTCTCTCTTTGCAAATAATATCTTGCAAGGTACATTTCTTTTGATGCCATTAATTCTGTGATATATTCTAATTTAAACTTTGAGTCTTTAGCGTAATCTGTATTAGGGTAGTCATTAACAATTAACTCAAAATATTTTTTTGCTTGAAGGATTTCATTCATATCTTTTTTTTCATCAACTATTTGATCATAATGGCATAATGCCATTAAATAATATGCATAGTCAATTTGTGGATGATCTTTATACTTAATAACAAATCGTTCTAAATCATTTAATGCATTACTATAATATCCTTGAGAAAAATAACCATAAGCCGACATTAAAACCGCTCTAGGAGCCCAAATAGATTGTGGAAATAATAATTCTGCTTCACTAAATTTTCTTCCAGCAAATATAACATCTCCCTTTTCAAATTCTTTAATACCTTCATTATAGAGCTCGATCATTTGTGACTCTAAATTTTTTTCTTTAAGTGTAGTAGCCTGTTCAGTTTTTTTTGAGCATGAAAAAATTAAGATAAATATTATTATATATATTAATTTAAATTTAATAATCATATTTATTATTTATCAGATTATTAAAAAAAAGTAACTTTTAAGCTATCGATTTTAAGTTATGATAATTAGCAAAAGTATGTGGTAAATGTTTTCCTTTAATTTCAATTAATGAATAATTATTTTGATCCTCAAATATTTTTCTTAAAAGCTGATTTGTCAACTTGTGTCCCCCTTGCGAACATTTAATGCTTCCGATAATTTTATATCCAGATAAGAATAAGTCTCCCATGCAATCAAGAATTTTATGGTTAACAAATTCTAAATTGTTTCTTAGCCCAAATTTATTTAAAATCACTTCATCTTTAATAACGATAGCATTTTCTAAACTACCACCTTTGCCGAGGTTTAGTTTTTTTAATTTTTCAATATCTTCATACAAACAAAATGTTCTAGAATTATAAATATCATCGAGGTCATCTTCAAATATATTAACTTTATTTTTTTGAGTGTTAATTAATTCATTTTGATATTTTATTTCAAACTCTATATCACCGGAAACATTTGATTTATCAATTGATATTTTTTTTTCACCTTCTTGAAAATTAATATATTTATTAATTTTAATTATTTTTATTGGTTGATCGCTAAATTTTATGCCTGCAGCTTTAATTTTATCTATAAATACTTTTGCTGAACCATCCATAATTGGAACTTCTTGGGAGTCTAATTCTATAATTGCATTGTCAATTCCTATACCATAAAATGCTCCCATTAAGTGTTCAATTGTTGATACTTTGACACCATACTCATTTGAAATTGTTGTACAAAGAGTAGTGTCAATCACATTAGAATAATTTGGATAAACAATATTTTTTGAGTTTAAGTCAATTCTTTTAAAAAGAATTCCTGTGTTAGGTGATGAAGGTAATATTTTTAAATTAACTTTTTTGCCTGTATGTATTCCAATACCCTCCATACAAATCTTATTAGCTACAGTTTTTTGAGTAAGTATTGACATATAATGCTTATACAAAATGACGAAGCCTTCAAATACTCAAGAAATATTACAAGAAAATACAATTATTTATTAAAATAATTAAAAAATTTTTCAAAGAATCCTTGTTTTTTATTAATTATTTTGGAAATTTCATTATTTTCTAGATGATAAATTAGTCCATTATTACAAATTTCATTGTCTGTCTCATTATAAAAATTAATAGATTTGAACTCAAACTTGTCATTTAAATAAAATGAATTCTCCTTAAATATTAAAGAACCATCACCAATAAGAAATAGTTCAGTATCTGAAAAATCAAACTTATTTGGAGAAATATTTGTTTTTTTAAAAGTTAAATCAATTATCTCTTGGACTCTATATAAAATTACTTTTTTTAACATATCTATCGAAATATTTTTTTTTATAATATTTTTTAAAAACTTATTGTCTTCACAAATACTTTTTTTATAGGAAAATTCAGTCTCAGATTTATTAAATGATTTTTTAATTATTTCTGCCTCTTCTATTGTAATATTTAATATTTTTGAGATATCTTTAGTTATATGATGACCACCTATTGGAATTGTTTGTATGTGCTTGAGTCTATTATATTCGTAAAAAATAAAAGAGGTCTTTTCCTTTCCTATATCTAGAAATGAAATTTTTTTTTGAGGTAATTTTTTTATATATGCTTTAGTTTTAATAAAACTTGTACAAAAAATATTTGTCAAATTTAAATTTTTTTCAATGAAACTATTTTTTAATTGATCGACGAGCGTACTCGGGAAACAAATTACTTTGAAATCTACTTTTATATTATTTTCAACAATTTTTTTTTTTGGAATATCTATATATTGATCTTCATTATCGATAATACATTTGTTCTCAGTTATGTGTAATATTTTTAAATTATCATAGTATTTCATAATAATTTGATTTAGTTCTAATTTTAAAAATTTAAGTAATTCATTTATTTCTAATTTTTTATCTAAATTTTTATTCAAAGTAATATCAATTGTGTGCAAGTCCTTACTATCTAAAAATAGAATTAAATCTGTTATATGAAATGATATTTTTTTTTCTGCTTTTTTTATAATAGTCTCTATTGCTTTAAAATGATCTTTATTTAGATCATTTATTGGAATTATTTGATTGTCAGAATACTTTTCATCTAAGTTATTGTCAAAAACAGAAAATCTAATTTTTGTATCACCAAAATCAATCAAATTATAATATTTTTCTTTACTCACTTTTAAAAATAATTCTATTCGGTATTCTTAAATCTATTATTGAACCTGGTTTAATTTTTTTTTTTTTAATAAATTTTTTGTAGGATTTAATTGCTTCATCGATATTTTTTGATGGTAATTTAATTATAATATTTTTTTTTAAGTATAAATCCCATCTTTTATTTTTATGAAAGAAATATTTTGCAATACTGTTATATTCAATCTTATTATGAATAAGTGTTTTTCTTAATTTAATAAAGTCAGAATTTTTAAATTTTCCAAAAACAATTGGTAAGTCTTTTTTTATAGAAATCTCTTTAGATGAAATAAAATTTCCATTAGTGCCTAAAAAATATTTTTTTTGATCAATATAAGTTATGGCAATTAAATCCGTTTTTTTTACGTTAATAAATATTGTTGAGGGATATATCTTATTAACTTTAATATTTTCAAGAAAGTTTAAGTTACTTAGTTCGTTTGCTAAATTACTTCTATTTATAAAAAAAATATTCTTATCTAATAGAAAATTAGTTTTTGATAAGATTATTTCTCTAATGTCATCAGAATTTAAGTCAATATAAATATTTTTTACACTAAAATTTTCTTTTAATTTATTACTAAAATCATAATTTAATATTGTTGATAAAACTATAAATATGAGAAGATAAAAATATATTTTTTTTTTATTTATTAGTTGAGGCATCACGCAAAATTTTTAATATCAAATTTTTAAACGGAATGTTATTAAATTTTGCAATTTCTGGGACAAGTGACAATGACGTCATGCCTGGTTGTGTATTTGTCTCTAAAAGATAAAATTTATTCTTATAAAATCTAAAGTCAGATCTCGTTACCCCCCTACACTTTAATAAATTGTGAGCTTTCAATGCTTTGCGACTTACATCTTTAGTTTGTTTTCTTGTAATATTAACAGGTATAATATGCTGTGTTTTTGACCTTGGATTATATTTAGCCTGATAATCATAAAATTTTCTTTTAGGTTTTAATTCGATTAAACCAAGTACTTTTTCACATAAAATTGCAACCTGAATTTCTCTTCCAGGTATATATTTCTCAATTAATACTTCGCCATAATCTTTAAGTTTGTTTAATGTTGAGAAAATATTTTTTGCCGAGCATATAAATACATTAACACTTGAGCCTTCATTTAATGGTTTTATTACGACTGGAAAATTTAGTTTTTTTTTTAATTTATCAATAAAATTCTTTTTATTTATTTTTTTTTTGAAGGAATAAATTACATATTTGGGAGTAAGTAATTTATTTTTAATAAATATTTTTTTTGACAACTCTTTATCCATAGCTAAAGATGATGATAAAACTCCAGAATGAGTGTATTTAACATTTTCTTTTTCAAGAATAGCCTGTATATATCCATCTTCACCATATCTACCATGTAGTAAATTTAATACTACATTAGGTTTAAATGTTCTCAAATTTTTTATAAAATTACCATCAGGTTCAGATATAAAAGTTTTGTATTTTTTGTCTTTGACCAGCTCTGAATAAACACTTCTAGCAGTTTTTAAACTTATTTCTCTTTCCTTAGAATATCCTCCAGCAACTATTAAAATTTTTTTCACTAATTTATAATTTTTATCTCTAAATTTATGTTAATTCCTGTTTTATCCTTAACTTTTTTTTTTACATAATTAATTAAACTGACCATTTGTTCAAAAGTTGCATTATTTTTATTAACAAAAAAATTTGAATGTTTATCTGATATATAAGCATCACCAAAATTTATATTTTTTGGAACAGATAATTTTATTAATTCCCATGCTTTTTTTTCTGTTTGATCAATTGGGTTTTTAAAAGTACTTCCACCAGTTTTAATTCTTGAAGGTTGGGAATTATTTTTTAATTTTGACAATTTATCCATATACAACTTAATTTTATTTTTTTCTGATAGACTCCCCCTAAAAGTTGCGCTTAAAAAAATCAAATCATCTTCTAAATCAATGCTTCGATATTTAAAATTAATTTTTGCTGATGGTATCACATTCAAATTCCCACTTGTATCTATACATTGTAAAGAAACTATTTTATCTTTAAATTCATTACCAAAACACCCAGAATTCATTTTTATCCCGCCACCAACAGAACCTGGAATACAATACATAAATTCAAAGCCGCTTATATTATTTTCCATGGCATACTCAGAAAGTTTTTTTTGTGAACATGATGATCCTGCAATAATCGTATTGTCTTTTAGTTTTGTTAACTTATTAAAATTGTTGCTTAATTTAATTATTACACCATCAAAGGTATCATCAGTGAAAAGAACATTTGAACCCATACCTAAAATAAATATTTTATTTCTATTGGAATATAACTTTAAAAAATCTTGTAGCTCTTTTAATGATTTAGGTTTAAAAAAAACTTTTGATTTTCCACCAATATTAAACCAATTAAGTTTTTTTATGTCAAAATCAAAGAACAAATCAGATTTATTTTTTTCTTTAAAATCTTTTAGATCACCAATTATCATTTAATTTAGTTTTCTTACCCAATTAGAAATAGATCCCGCTCCCATTGCAATAAAAATTTTATTTCCAAATGCAAGATTATTTACAATTTTTTTCAAATCATCTTCATTTTTAAGAATAATTAATTTTACTTTTGAGTTTCTTGTAAGAGATTTGGCAAAAGAGTGGTAAGAAAAACCTAATTTAATATTTTCTCCAGCATTATAAATTGGGCAAAGTAAAACCATATCAGCTTTTTTAAAGCATCTACTGAAATCATATTTTAATTTTTTTAAACGAGATATTCTATGAGGTTGAAAAATACATATAATTTCCTCATTTTTATATACTTTTTTTACTCCATCTAATACACATGAAATTTCTGTCGGGTGATGCGCATAATCATCAAAAAAAAGCGTATTATTTTTTTTAAACAAATAATTAAATCTTCTTTGCACCCCATTAAAATTTTTTAAACCTGATTTAATTGCCCCATCTGAAACACCTATGGAAAATGCAACAGAAAGTGCTGAGGTTGCATTTTTTACATTATGCAAACCAAGCAATGGTATTATTATATTTTTAATTATTTTTTTTTTTCCAGGAATTTGGATTTTAACATTGAATTTAGTAAAATTTTTATCTTGTAAAATATTATATATATAAAAGTTAGAATTTTTATTTAATCCATAAGTATAGTAATTTTTATATTTTATCTTAGATAAAATATTTTTAATATTTTTATCATCCAAACAAATGAAAGCTTTTCCAAATGATGGCGTTTTATTAATAAAATCTATAAATTTATTTTTTAAATTTTTTAAAGTTTTATAATAATCTAAATGCTCTTTATCTATGTTGGTTATTATAGAATAATTAAACGGTATTTTTAAAAAACTGCCATCAGATTCATCAGACTCTATTATGCTCCAATCACTTTTACCTAATTTTGCAGAACTATTTATTGAGTTTAATACACCTCCATTAATTATTGTTGGATCTAATTTTGCTTGATTAAGTATACTGGACAATATTGATGTTGTAGTAGTTTTTCCATGGGAACCTGTTACAACAATATTTTTCATAAGAGAAACAATATGGCCAAGTAATTCACCTCTTTTATAAATAGGTAAATTTAATTTTCTTGCATGTATGTACTCTGGGTTTGACTTTTTTATTGCTGAAGAAATAACTAAAACAGTACAATTTTTTATATTCGATTTTTTATGATTTAAATAAATAGGTATTTTTCTTTTTCTTAAATTATTAAGATATTTATTATCTGAAATATCACTTCCTTGTATTTTAAATCCAAGACTATTCATTATTAGTGCTAATCCACTCATGCCAATACCTCCGATACCTACAAAATGGATTAACTCAGTTTTTCCAAGATTAATTTTCATTAATAATTTCTATAATACGATTATTGATTTCATTCCAATTATATTTATCATTCAGAGCATCCAAATGGTCAATTTTTTTAGTGTATTCTTCTTTATTATTGAAAATTTTTGAGATTAAATTTGATATTTCTAAAATATCAAATTTATTTTGATTAACAATCCAACAAACATTTTTTTCGTAATAATATTTTGAATTATAAAATTGATGATTATCTCTAGCAGTTGGCAATGGCACAGCAATAAAAGGTATATTTAGATATGACAATTCACTTAAAGTACTTGCCCCTCCTCTTGTTATTGCTATATCAATATTTTCATAAATTTTTTCACTTTCATTGGTAAATTTAAAAAATTTATGGCTAATTTGAGCTTTGTTATATTTCTTTTTTATTAAAGAAATTGATTTTTCATTTGAAACTTGTTGAGTAACTTCAATATCATTGAATTTTGAAATGAGTACAATTAAGTCAGAAATTTTGTTATCAAAGAAAGATGCACCTTGACTGCCACCAATTATAAGAATTTTTTTTTTTTCATTTAATATTTTTAAATTTTTCTTTAATTTGTAAATATTACTTTTCAAAATTGGATTTATTATTATTTTTTTTCTATCATATTTTTTTGGAAAATTTTTCAAATTCTTATCATAACATAATATTTTACTTGAAAATTTTAGTGCAATTTTATTTGATCTTCCCAGTACACTATTTGGTTCAAATAAAAAAATTTTTTTTTTTAATAAGTAAGCTGCAAGACAAAATGGTAATGACATATATCCTCCTGTGCTAACAACTATACTGATATTTTCTTTTTGTAAAAATTGATATGACTTAAATATATTGATTAAATATTTGAGTATATTCAGGGGAATTAAATATGGTTTTAAAAATAAATTAGGTACATCTATAATCTTATAACTGTATTTATCTTCATCAATAAATTTGCTACCTCTTAAATCAGATACAATTTTGACATTAAAATTTTCTTTTAAGTGTTCGAATAATGAAATAGATGGTATAACGTGTCCACCTGATCCCCCTGTTACAATCAACAATTTTTTCATTTAATTTAGTTTTCTTTTAGTTAAATTCAAAATTATGCCTGTTAATATGGATGTTCCAATAATCGAAGAACCTCCATAACTTAAAAAAGGCATAGTCATACCTGTTGTTGGAAACATTCTTAAATTAACACCTACGTGAATAAAAGTTTGGACTAATATTACAGTAACACTGCCTACTAAAATAAGTTTGAAATTATTATTTTCTGTAAAACTTATTTTTCTTATAACTCTGTAAGAAAATATTAAGTAAAGCATAACAATACCAATAACAATTAAGACGCCAAATTCTTCAGCAATTACAGACATTATATAATCTGTATGAGCTTCTGGAATTCTTGAATTCAAAGTTCCTTCTCCAATACCTTTTCCAAAAAAACCACCACTTGAAATAGCATCACTCGCTTTATCAGCCTGGTAATTATTGTCACCGGATGCATCTAAAAATGCTGTCAGTCTTATTTTTATATAGTTAAATTTAGGAACAAAAAAAACTAAATAAGAAGTTAAGGCGCATATAGCAATAAGAGAAAAGCTAAATAAAAATAAATTTATGCCTGATACAAAAACAATTGCAAGCCAAACTACAATTATTAACAAAGTTTGCCCTAGATCTGGTTGTAATAGAAGTAGTATAATTATAGGGATTAAGATAAGTGAACTTAAAAGATATTTGTAATTCAAATTTTTATTATCCAATGATAAAATAAAAGATACAGCAATTATAAAAAAAGGTTTCAGAGTTTCAATAGGCTGAAATCTTGGAAGTGGCCCAATATCCAACCATCTTTTTGATCCCTTAACTTCTTCTCCGATCAAAGGAACCATAAATAAACTTATTAAAGCAACTAAGAAAAAGATTGTAGATATATTAATAAGTATTCTTTGATTTAGTAGAGAAAGAAAAAAAATTATAAATATTCCCAAGAGCACAAATACAAAGTGTTTTAAGAAAAAATAATATGAATTTGTATTAAGTTTATCTGAAGCGATAATAGAAGTAGAAACAAAAGAAAAAAATAATCCTAAAACAAAAAGTATGGTTATTATAAAAAAAATTGATTTATCTATATTTTTCCACCAATTATAATAAGTATCAAAATATTTTCTCATTAGTTTGGTAAATATCTTCTAATTAACATATTAAATTGTCTTCCTCTATCTTCAAAATTTTTGAATTGATCAAAAGATGCAGCCGAAGGGCTAAATAAAACTGTAACTTTTCTTCTAATATTTTTTAATTTGGGGATTAGCTTGAGAGCATTCTTTAAATCTTTTGATAGATTAACTTTAAATTTATTTTTTAATAATTTGAAAAAAATATATCTATCTTTTCCATAAATATATGCTTCCAAATTTTTGTAATATTTTCTATTTAAATTAAATTTATCGCCTTTTTTAAATAATCCACCTAATATCCAATAAATTTTTTCATTTGTTTCTAAAAAGGGAATAGTTGAAGATAATGTTGTTGATTTGGAATCATTAATGATTTTTAAATATTTTGAGTTGTAAATTATTTCTTGTCTAAATTTTAAAGGTTTAAAATTATTTATGGTTTTTAATATAATGTTTAAATTAAGTTTCATAAATTTTGATAACTCAAATAAGAAATTTATATTTTGAAAATTTGCAGAATTAATAAAGGTTTTATTAGTTATTTTTTTTCTTAATTTTAAGTACTTATTTTTTCTTAAAAATATTATTTTAGATTTTATATTTTTAAGTCGTAACAAATCTTTTAATAAAATATTATTTGGTATTATGGCAATGTCATTTTTACTTTGATTGGTGACACATTTTAATTTTGATAATATATAATTCTTGAATGTATTATGCCTTTCTAAATGATCTGGGGAAATATTTAAGATTATAGAAAATTTTGATCTAAAATATTTGCTATAAGCTAATTGATATGAAGAGGCCTCAACAACAAAAATTGTTTTCCTGGTAATCTTTTTTTCCATTAAAATAGGACTTCCTATATTTCCAGTTAACCTTACATCATACCTATGATTATTTAGAATATCGTATAACAACTTGCTTGTAGTTGATTTTCCATTTGTACCTGTAATCGTAATTGTTAAAATTTTAGGATTAAATTTATAAAAAATATCTAAGTCAGTAATAATTTTTTTTTGGTTCTTTTTTAAATAATCAGATAAATTGCATGTATTTATATTAATACCAGGACTTATTATTATATTATCAAAATTGTTATTTAATATTTTAGATTTAGAGATATAAAATTTTTTAAATTTATTGTTTAAATTTTTCTTATTATCATCGAAGATAAAACACTTACTTTTTTTATTTAAATATTTAAATGAAGAAACTCCAGATTTTCCAAAACCATAAATTAAATATTTTTTTTTTAAATTTTCATTTTTTAATTTCATTATCTTAGTTTCAAAGTTGCCAATCCAATCATCGCTAAAATAATTGAAATTATCCAAAACCTTATTACAACCGTTGACTCTGGCCATCCCTTTTTTTCAAAATGATGATGTATTGGGGCCATTCTAAATATTCGTTTTCCGGTCAATTTATAAGAAATAACTTGAACTATTACAGAAACAGCTTCTAAAACAAATAATCCTCCAGTAATTGCTAAAACAATTTCATGTTTAGTTATTATGCCTACTGCACCCAATGAACCGCCTAAAGATAAAGATCCAGTATCACCCATAAAAATTTTTGCTGGCGGAGCGTTGAACCATAGAAAGCCCAAGCAAGCTCCAATTATTGATCCACAAAATATTGATGCTTCTCCAACACCCTCTATATAGACTATTTGAAGATAATCTGAAAAAATTATGTTACCTGATACGTAACTAATGAATGCAAAACAAGCAGCCACCAACATAACTGGGACTGTTGCTAATCCATCTAAACCATCTGTTAAATTAACTGCATTTGAAGCTCCGACCAATATAAACATATAAAAAGGTATGAAAAACCATCCAAGGTTGACTACTAAATTTTTGAAAAATGGAAAATATAGATTATTTATTTGATCATTATCACTTGAAAAATAAAGAATAAATATACCAATCAAAGCTAAAATAATCTGTAAAGAAAACTTAAGTTTAGAAGAAATTCCCTGTGAACTTTTTAACTTGATTTTTTTATAGTCGTCATAAGCTCCCAATAATCCAAAAGATAAAGCAATATAAATTAAAAACCAATTATATGTATTAGATAAGTCACCCCATAATAATACTCCTGAAAAAACACCTAATAATATTATTAATCCTCCCATTGTAGGTGTTCCTATCTTTCTAATTATATGATCGCTTGGGCCGTCCTCTCTAATTGGATTATGAATTTGTTTAGATGAAAAAAAATTAATTAATGGATTCCCAACTAAAAAAACAACTACCATAGCTGTAAACATAGAAAGTCCAGTTCTTACAGTTAAATATTTAAAAACATTGAAAAAACTAAATTGATCTACCAAGATTGAAAAAAGTTCAAATAACATTAAGATTTTGATCCTATATATTTAGTTATTTTGTTAAGTCCTGTAGAATTTGATCCCTTTATCATTAAAAAATCACCATTATTTAAATCATTTTTTATTATATTAAGAATATCGCTAGTTGATTTGAGTATTTTTCCTCTTTTTTGTGTTCTAATTTTGTTAAATGTTTCTATGATATTATTCCCATAAACAAACAGCTTTTTGAACTTAGCTTTATTAATATCTTTTGCAGCTTCAATATGAAGTTTTTTTGAAAACTTTCCTAATTCTAACATATCACCGAGTAGCATAAATTTTTTATTTGGATTTACTTTTAAATTATCAAATTTCTTAATTGAGAAATTTAGAGATAATGGATTTGAATTATAACTTTCATCTATTATGTTAACTTTTTTAGAGCCTACAGTGAATTTTTTTATATTTCCTCTACCACTGGGTATTTTATAATTAGAAAAAAAGTTACTTTTTATTTCATCAGTAATATCTAAACTTTTACAAACTGCTATGGAAGCCAAAATATTATCTAAATAAGGTAATAAGTTATTATTAATTTTAAAATTATAAAGTTTGGTGTCTACATTAATATAAATCTTATAAGATTTTTTAAATTTTTTTAATTTATATAATCTAATATTAGAATTTTTATGTTTACCGAAAGAAATGATATTTAAATTATTTTTATTTGCTAAGTTTGAAAAAAAATCAAAAAATTTATCATCTTTATTCAATACAATTGTACCATTTTTTTTTATGTTTGAAATTATCTCTGATTTGGCTTTAGCTATATCCAATAAAGATTTAAAATTTTTGGCATGAGCATAACTAATATTTGTAATAACCCCAATATCTGGTCTAATTATTTTTGATAAATAGTTTATTTCTCCCTTTTTATCCATTCCAATTTCAAATATTCCATAAGTAGTATCCTTATTCAAATTTATTAAAGAAATCGGTAAACCGAATTTATTATTGAATGAATTTTTTGAAAATGTTGTGGAATAATTTTTTTGAAGACATTGTCCTAATAATTCTTTCAGTGAGGTTTTGCCTGAAGATCCTGTAATTGCAACTTGAGATGCATTAGATGAAATTCTTATCTTTTGTGAAAATTTAAATAATAATTTTAGAGTACTTTTAACATTAATCTTTTTTTTACTATCATTTTTGTTATTTTGAAGTATTGCTAATTTTGCTCCATTTTTTAGAGCTTCGTCTGCAAAATCATTTCCATTAAAAGATTTCCCCTTAATTCCAAGGAAAATTTTACCTTTATTTTGTTCTTTCGAATTAGTGCTAATTTTTAAATTTTTTATTCTATCTAATTTTTTGTTATTTATAATTTCTTTAAGTATATTTAATTTCCAATCATTTGATAAAATTCTATTTTTTAAAATTATTGATTTTTTTATATTATCTTTGTCAGAAAATTTATTTTTCTTAATATATTCTTGAGTGTTTTCATGTCCCTTTCCTGCAATAATTAAAACCTCATCAGACTTACTATTTAAAATTGCTTTTTTTATAGCTAATTTTCTTGATGGTATTTCAATCATTTTAGATGGTNNAATTGATTTCTTAATACTTGCTCTGATATTTTCTGGATTTTCATTTCTAGGATTATCGTCTGTAAGATAAATATAATTACATAGTTTGTTAGCAATTTTACCCATTATTGGTCTTTTTTCTTTATCTCTTTCACCGCCACATCCAAATACAATATTAATTTTTCTTAAACCAAATTGTTCCTTAATATTTTCTATACTAGTTTTAAGAGCTTCTGGAGTATGAGCGTAGTCTAAAATAAAAATTGAATTATCTTTGGCTTTTCCGATTATCTCGAGCCTTCCTGTTGCAGGTTTAATATACTTAAGTTTTTTAACAATATCATCAATTTTTAGATTACTTTTAATTGCTGCTGCAACAGCCATCATCAAATTCTTAATTTGTATTTTTCCAACAAGGCTTGTTTTAAATTGGTATTCTTTAGTTTGAAAAGTAAACTTTACATGTTGGTATTTATTTAAAATTTTAATTGAATTAATTTTTAAATGACTATCTGATGTACCAATGTTTAATGAATTTAATTTTTTTCTATAGGCTATTTTTTTCAAAATTTGCGAATATTTTAAATCATTATCAAATATCAAATTTCCATTTTTCTTTGTCAATTCATTAAATAAAATTAATTTTGAATTAAAATAATTTTTATAATTTTTGTGGTAATCTAAATGATCTCTACTTAAATTAGTAAATATAGATGTGCTAAATTTAATACCATGTAATCTTTTTTGATGCAGGCCATGACTTGATGCTTCTAAAATTACATTTTCAATTTTTTTATTCTTTAAATTTGCAAGTATTTTATTTATTGTAATGGCGTCTACAGTTGTATTATTAAGTTTTAAGCTAACACCATTCGATTTGACACCTAAAGTTCCAATTGAGGCTACTCTTTTTTTATTAAGTTTTAATATCTGGTAATAAAAATTGACTATAGACGATTTACCGTTTGTACCAGTTACTGCAATTATATTATTTGGTTTTTTATTATAATATTTATTTGCAAAATTTGTTAAGGCTAATCTAGGATTGCTTACTTTTATATATAATACACCTTTATTGACTCCAGTTTTATACTTATTTGATACAATTATTCGAGCCCCTCTTGCTATGGCATCATTTATGAAATTATTTCCATTAAATTTACTACCATGTATTGCAAAAAATATATAATTTTTTTTTATTTTTTTCGAATTAAATTCAAATCCATCAAAACTTTTATTTTTAAATTCTTTTTTAAGGTTTTTAAAAAAGCTTTTTAATATCATTATGAAATTTCTTAATAATTTATGGCTAAAATAGGCCCGATTTTTTCAATTATATTTTTGGCAACCTCAACTGAAGTCCAGCCAGCAGTATTAAAAGGTGTGCCTATTATCTTCCTTTTTTTACCATCATTATATTCATAAATATAAGCTTCACTCAACTTTGGTTCATCTAACAAAACAATTAAAACATATTTTGATGAAGATATTGGAAAAATTGAAGCAAAAGTATTTATTTTTTTTTTTGAATATTTACCTCTTATAGATTTTTGAGCTGTTCCTGTTTTTCCAGCGATTTCATAACCAGTAATATTTGCTAAATTAGCAGTGCCCTCTTCAGATGTTACAATTTTTCTCAGTATCTCATTAATTTTATGTGAAATTTCATTAGATATTATTTGTTCACCTTTTTTTGAATATTTCTCTTTTTTAATTAAAGATGGTGTTATTTTATATCCACCGTTTGAAATTATTGCATAAGCTTTTGCGAGTTGAAGTGGTGTAGTAGTTATACCATGACCATATGCAGAAGTAGCTAATTTACATTTACCCCATTTAAATGGAATTGGACTCCCAATTTCATCAATATCAAATTGTGTTTTATTTAATAAATCTAAATCTTCTAAAAATTTCTTAAAATTTTTTAAACCGACTTTCTGTGCAATTTTAATCGATCCAATATTTCCAGATCTAATTAATATTTCTTCCGCTGTAAGATTTGATGGAATATTCATATCATATTCAGAAATCGACATCCCAGCACATTTTATTTTTTTTGGTAAATTTTCAAATAGAGTATCTTCTTTAATAACATTTTGTTGAAGTCCAGCAGCTAATGTAAATGTTTTAAAAACTGATCCAAGTTCATATACACCCTTAGTAGATCTATTTATAAATTTTTTATCAGAAATGTTTTCTCTTTTATTTAAATCGAAATCTGGTAAAGAAACCATAGAAATAATCTCACCATTGTTAACATCCATTAAAATAGCTGTACTTCCATAACTTTTAAAAATTTCCTGAAATTTTATCAATTCCTCTCTTATCAAATATTGTATTTCAGTATCTAAAGTAAGTTTTAAAGGTGTGTTCGAAGTTGTTAGTTCATAATCAAAAGATTTTTCTATACCAGATACACCATTGTTATCTGTATCAATCTGTCCCAATATATGACTGAAAAGATTACCGTTAGGATAAACGCGAGCAATGTTTTCTTCCTCTATGAATGATTTTTCTCCCAATAATTTAATTTTTTCAAGTTTTTCTGGAGATATTTTCTTTTTGACATAAAAAAATTTTTTTCCATCTATTTCTTTTTCAAAATTCTTGTCAGGGAATATTAATTTTAAAGAAATTAATAATTTTTCTTTGTTAATTAATTGATTTGGATTTATGGCCAAATTAGTCACACGCACAGTTTTAGCAATAATATTTCCATTTCTATCCATAATTGATGCTCTATATTTCTCTTTTTCTTTTATAATTTGAGTTTGGTTAGTTTTCTTAAGTCCTAAATAGATAGTTTTAGATGTAAAAATTATTGTAATTATAAAAAAGATAAAGAAAATAAAATATATTCGTTCAAAGGATATTTTTAAATTTGATTTATTTCCTTCGAATTTGAAATTTTCATCAATATTATTCATTTTTAAATTTAAAAATTTTTAAATCTGTAATTTTCTTTTTTTTTAATTCTTTATCAAAATATATTTTAGAATATTCCATTAACTTATTTGGCGATGTAAGATAGTTGTAATCAAATAAAACCAACTCATAAATGTCATTGAGAGCTCTAATATCTTCTTGAATTTCAAAAATTTTTTTATCAAGTTTTTTTGTCGAATTTTTTGTAAAAGCTGTTGAAATTATAAGAATAATAAGCGTTATAAATAAAAGAATTTTTTTATGCATCAAAGTTCATGTTTTCTATATCTTTTAAGTAATTAAAATTACTAAGAAATTTTTTAAAATTACATCCGTTCTCTAGTTTGTATGCAAATCTAAGTTTTGCTGACCTTGAGGGGGGATTAATATTAATCTCACTGGATGATGGAGTTATTGGTTTTTTTTTAGTTAAATTAAAATACTTTTTAGTTGAAATACTTTTCGGTAAATACCTAGAGGAATTTTTTACTTCTGAGTATTCTTTAAAAAAAAACTTTACTATTTTATCCTCGATAGAATGAAAAGTGACAACTGCTATTACTCCACCAACTGGCAAAATATTATAGGCTTTTATTAAACCATATATCAGTTCGGTTATCTCTTTATTTACAAAAATTCTAAGAGCTTGAAAAACTTTAGTGGATTTATTTTTTCCACTTTTCTTTTTTTTTATACCTTCAATGATTTCTACTAAATTTTCAGTTTTAATTTTTTTATTTTTTCTTAANTGNACTATTTTTTTTGATATTGGTTTTGCATATTTTTCATCNCCAAAATACTTGAANATTTTAAAAAGACTTTGTTGGCTCATTTTNGAAATTACATCATCACAAGAAAAATCATTTAATCCCATTCTCATGTCTAGTTTNCCTTTGCTATTAAAAGATATACCTCTATTTAGATCAGAAATCTGATTTAACGAATATCCCAGATCAAAAATAATTGCTTTAATATTATCTTCATTTATTTGATCAACATCCGAAAATTTTTTGTTATAAAATTTAAATCTTTTTTTATACTTTGTGTGGAATTGATTAGCTATNCTATTGACAGAATTATCTCTATCTAGTGCTACTATATTATTTAAGTTATTCTCTAATATCTTTTTTGAATAACCTCCGGCACCAAATGTGCAATCGATAAATGTGCCACCATAAAGAGGGGAAATAATACTAACTAATTCGTTTAGTAATACTGGAAAATGTTTTTCCAGATTTATGGTGGCATTCATTTATTTTTTTGAAGACCATTAATTCTTTTGTCTTCTCAAAAATGCTGGAATTTCTAAATCTTCTTCATCTTCGGATTTTATCTCTTCTGTTGAAGTTGATAGCTCCTCGCTAGGATCAGAATTAAATAATTCGGGTGTATCATCATCACTCAACTCAAAATTCTCCAAACCATTATTTTCAGATACTTGCTCATCTATATTGTTTTCAAATTCAGAATTTACTGGGCTAGCTACAGGTACTTCAGTTTTCTCTAAATCTTCACCACTTAAAGTGTTTGATGACTCATTTGCATAATTAGTATCTATGTTTTTAGAACTCAATTCTTCATTTTTCTCTTCTTCCTCTATTTTAAGAGCGTTAGCTCCATTAGTAATAATTGAATTATTATTTGTAAATTGGAAAGATTGAGTTGATGCAGAATTTGAAANCTCAGAATAACCNGGATTTCTATTTTGAATTCTATGNACCATGTTAATTACTGATTTAGGCTCAGGTTGTTGTCCATCTANTGCAGTAGCAACAATAGAAACTCTCATTGATCCATCCAAACTATCATCTGTTATAGCTCCTATAATTAATTCTGCCTCTGGATCGACTTCGGCTCTTACTTTATTAACAGCTTCATCTACTTCAAATAATTTTAAATCTTTACCTCCAGTAATATTAACTAAAAGTCCTT
>FUFK010043625.1_pt1 | contig 30399 bp, 31 predicted proteins | sample 1021851 | NCBI WGS metagenome assembly FUFK01 (sample SAMEA51879418, study PRJEB19060) | metagenome | reverse complement strand
CATTTTCCATAATAGCATGGAATAAAATGCTACGACCTGTAAGAGCACTAATACCAAAGACAATGCAGTCTTCAACCTCTCCATGGTGTTTTTTGAGATCATAAAGATACTCTCTCCTTATCTGCGCATAAGTTGGTGGTATGTTTGCATTTAAATAAGCCATATATCATTTAATATTACCCCAGTTTGTGCCTGACTCGTAGTCTACTTTGTTTGGCACTTCAAGAGCAACAGCCCCTTCCATAATTTCTTTTATCTTATCAGCATGTGCTTTAGATTCAACAGATATATCAAGTTCGTCATGCACTTGTATATGCGGTGTGATGCCTTCTTTATATAAATCTATCATGGCCTTCTTTGTCATGTCAGCCGCTGATCCTTGTATTAATCTATTCAAAGCTTTGTATGTGTATGCTCTTCTGATCCCTGGTCCGTGTTCCGCGAGTGCTGCATCGTGAGGCAATGGCTTGTGGATACCGAACTGATTGGGCTCCCATAAATGAAACCTGCATAGTCGACCTAGCAATGTTCTAACTTTACCAGCGCTCTGGGCTCTGTCCATAACAGCATTCATCAGCTGTTTAACAAAAGGCACTTTGCCATGATATTGTTTAAATAACTCTTCGGCTTGTAGTTTATTTACGCCAAGCTCTGCTTGTAGTTTATTCTTACCCATACCATAAAACATACCAAGGTTAATCGTCTTAGCTTGAAATCTAGGTATNTTGGCCATGTCTGCTACAATNTGATGGAAGTCTGCGTTCTCATTNTTATATGCTTCAACAACNTCCTCNACAGAAAAGAATCCTTGTAATGATGCATAGTGAACTAATAGTCTTGGCTCTTGTTGATTGTAATCAAAGCAGCCCCACTTACAGCCTTCTTCAGGAATAAAAAGACTTCTGATCCTTGGTCCGAGGTCCTTGTTCCTTGCTGGAATCTGCTGTAAGTTTGGATTGTTCATACTGAACCTGCCTGTTACAGTGCCACCACTATCACCACGTAATTGATTTATCTCTGCATGTATTCTGCCTTTGTGAGAATGTTTTAATATCGTATCTATAAATGTTGTATGTGCTTTGTTAATCTCTCTTGCTTTTGCAATGGCTTGTACAATNTTGTGTGNGTGGTTAGCTAAAAAGTTTTTAGTAAAACTTGGTGCCTGAGTCTTTGCTGTTCTGTCGTATGGCAATCCTAATTTATCAAATATCTTTGCAATAGATCTTGCAGCAAACAACTGCACATCTATCCCTGTCTCCGCATATATGCCACCTAATAATCTCTTTTCATCTTCAACCATTCTTTTCTTTTCAATGGCTGCTTTGTCTTGGTCAACACGTACACCAAGGTATCTCATATCAACAAGAACAGGGAACAGTTTAGTCTCCATAGCGAATATAGCTTCTATGTCCTGGTGCAAAATTTCTTTTTTTAATTCTTGCCACAACTCCAATGTGAGTTGGGCGTCACGCTCCGCGTAAGCTCCAACGTACATGGCTGGTAGTTTGTACATCTCTGCTTTTGGATCTACACCCCAAGACTTTGCAGCTTCGTATAGTGCTGTCTCGTCTTTACCCTTACCAAGATAGTCTCTTGATATGCCATTCAAATCATATCTAAATCTGTTCTCGTCCACTAGTGATGCAGCTATCATAGTATCTACGATTTGACCTTGTATGTTTATGCCTAGTTTTCTCAACCAGCATACGTCGTACATTGCATTGTGGAATATTTTTGTGGAGGGCGATCGCATTTGATATTTAAACCAATCAAGGACCACCTCACGATCCATGTTACCACCACCTTCGTGTGCTATGGGATAGTATGCACACCAATCGTGTGTGGCTAATGATATACCAACCACATCACCTACACCTACAACAGATCCAGATCCCATTCTTTCGTTTAGGTTTGGATCTTTTGTCTCCAAATCGATAGCTATCTCATCATACTTATCTTAAATCAGGAAAGTCTGTTGGTGGTAGCCACTCTGTCTGTGGTTTAAATAAAGGAGTCTTCATTATTTTTCTTCCATTTTTTATGTCCCTCTAACCAATTTTCTATTTCTTGGTCTTCATGTTTACATTCACCAGCTATCGCCATGTAAGCTGCTGCATCAACATAGGTGTCCTCTGTGGGTTGACCAAATTTAGTTCTTGCTACTTTTAACAAAGCCAACATCACGGCAGCATCGTGTGCAGTAATTTCTTTATCAAGATATGCTGACCATAACTTACCAATGTTTGCATGGTTTCTTATTTTATCTCCGTAGGTTTTTGCTCTAGGTCCTGTAACTAGTTCTTGCGCTAACTTTAAAGCGTCTTCTGTTTTCATATTTTATATCCTTTGTATATGTCTTTTGGTCTGATGACGTGCAAATGATTTTTAGTTCTAGTCGCACCGACATAGAATAATCTATTCTCATCATCAGGATTGTTTTCGTAGTTTCTTTGTGTGTTTCTAGATAGATCAGTCAAGAGAACTACGTTATCTTGCTCACCACCTTTTACTCCATGTATTGTAGATAGAATTATCCTTGGAGCAGAATTTAATTTCTCACCGTTTTCCCTCATACGTCTTATATACCTTACTTTCTTCTGAGGTGCACTATCAAATGCTTCAAACCAAATTTTATCTGTCTTCAACCATCCTCTTTCTCTNAGTCCAGACATTTTATAGTTTGCATCTTTGTCCATGTATTTAAGAGATTGTTTTTCAAAATGATTCTGGCTCATGTATGAGGATATTCTTTCTAATTGATCGTAGTTGATATCCACATCTTTACGCAGATTTTCCCAGTCTGTTATTGCTTTGTACAGGTCTTGTTCTTTGTTTGTTTTAAATTTGTTCTCATAATACAATCCTCTGGAGTATAGTTGATCCTCTAATTCGTTTAACATAAATCTAGTTCTAGCTAGCACTAGCCAGTTTCCTTGTTTCATGTTAACTTGTTCAAAGTCATCGTAATATGAAAGTAATCCTCTTTGTGTTTTTGGTCGCCACTCTTTTGGTAGTCGNTTTTGTATCTTATTTACTATGCTTGATGCCACATCATGAACTACCTGCGGTATACGGTATGACTGTGTCAACTGCATTATCTTTCCCGTTTGTGTTATAAAACTATCTACATCTGCACCAGCCCATCTAAATATAGCTTGGTCATCATCACCAGCAATAAAAGTATCCCCTGTTTTATCCCATATTGACCTTGCCATATCCCATTGGGATAATGATAGATCCTGTGCTTCGTCTATAAATACAACATCAAACTTTGGAGATTTATCTGATTTAACAAACTCTGTAATCATGTCTGTAAAATCTATTAAGTTATATTCTTTTTTGTATTGATTAAGATCGTATACAAATTGTTTAAGTTGTCCTATCTCTATGTCTTGTGTGTGTTCTTTTAAATTATATTGTTGTTCTGGTGTGATACCACGTAGTTTAGCTAATTGTATAATACGTAATAAATCACTTTTGGTTGTAAATAGTCCTGTGTGTTCGTTATCGTATTCGTTGTAATCTAAACTATAACCTGTCTTCTTACCTAGATCCTCGTAATGTCTACGTTGTAAAACATCTTCTTTCTTGATGCCTAGTCTTCTAAATGCAAGAGAATGTAATGTTCTAAAGTATGGTAGATCACCTTCGCCAAGATTAAATTTAGACATGGCTCTGTCTCTAGCCTCGTGTGCAGCTTTCTGTGTAAAAGAAAAATAACCGATCTTNTCAGGATCGGTTTGTTTTAAATATCTATCTACTTCATTTAATAGTGTGGTGGTCTTACCTGTACCAGGTGGACCCAATACAATAGTTTTCAAAACGCATCCTCCTTCTTAAACTTTCTTTCTTTAATTTTTATTTGTTCTTTTTCAAACTGTTTTAATTTTATTACAGATAATTTTTTCTTACCTATGTTCATTCTGATGTGATCACATCCACAATGTTCTAGCAGCCAAAGTATTGTGATGTCATACTTCTCTGTCCACTTATGTCTATGTAAAAACTTGTGATAAAAATGTGTGAAGATAAAATGATGATGGTCATCTTTGTTCCAGACATTACCAGATTCCATATCCTCTTTTGTTGATCCCTCTGCAGTTCTACTTGTGCAATAGTTTTCTAGATGTTGTGCTAGCTGTTCTAATTTAGATGCGCCTGTTGGTGCTTCTATAATTTCTGGATTTAACATCAACAAAGAGACCATATCTTTGTAGTCTTTTGGTTTTATAGTTGGTGGAAACTTGTGTATTTGATTCATGCAAGCTCTTACAAAAAGTCTTTGCTCTTGTAACTCTTCTGCTTTTAATTCTACTCTTTCACCATCTACATTTAATCTAAAAATTTTTGGATCTAGTTCTATGATTTGTAAGTCTGACAGTTGTGGAAACATACTCTGTGTACCAATACCATACTTTCTAGTTTTACATAACTGTTTATCACAGTGATTGCACATGGGTTCTTCAGTGCATTTAAAACCATAGTCTTTGTTATCTTTTCTAAATTTTGTAATCTCGTCATGCCTAAATGGATTTACAAAGTGTTTAAAATTAAATTCATCTANNTTNTCAGNCCAACTATCTGGCCATTTCTTTTTTGCATAAACTCTGTATTGAAACATNACTCTGTCTCTNCCATCATCTAATTTTTCTTTTGTNAATGATTCAAGACAAGGTGGTCCNTCATCATACTCTGANGGTGGTCTTTTAATCTGTAAGTCTTGTAATTCTTTTGGTGTGAGAGCGCCAACTTTTACGCCNTNNAAAAAAGCATCTATTGTAATTGCTTTACCCNTNGNNTCAAAGCAATATCTTGTTGTATTTTTACAATTAAAGTATGGTAAATTTAAAAAATTTCCTGTATCATCTTGCGATTTTAATTCAATTTGTTTTGGAAATACCTCAGCATTACCAAATCCCAACACAGCACTTAACGACATAAGCTTATCTCGCATTAGTTTTGCTGGCACAAAATCTGTTGTAAATAAAAATATATGTGCGCCACCACTTTTAGATCTACAAATAGATAGTGGTACGCCTAGTTGTTCTACTTTTATTATAATTTGTTTGTGATCAAGAGTGTATTTATCTACGTCAATACATCCCCATCTACATTCGTTATCTTCGTTGATTGGTATGATACCAAGACTAGGTTCAATACCGTTTAAATGATTCTGCCAAAGTTCATCTGTTACTGGCTCTCTTTTAACAAAGGACTTACCTTTTACTTTTAATCCATCGGCACCTTTCTTATCTACAAAAGTGCAACCATGAGCACGCTTTAATCCTGTAAATATATTTTTAAATTCTTCCATAATTTTTTAGCGGGGCGACAGCAGTCTCCCGGTGCCGCCCCTAGGTCCTCCCAATGGAAGTCTTTAGTACGGTGAATCGGATTTGGATTCTACGTCAGGTGTTCTAGTCTTAACCAAACCTTTTTCAAGATTGTTCCTAAAATTCTTAGCGATATTATAAGAAGCTACATCTTCAATAGGTCCCACTCTAGATACAGACCAACCATACCAACTACCTTTATCGTTGGACATTGGCACAGTTTTTAATCTATAAATGTGGCTATATGGTGCCGGAGTATAAACATTTCCTGTTTTACCCTTCATTTTAAGGCCATCTATCATTGAGTTCCATGTTCTATACACTTTTAATTGTGTAGATTTCATTGGAAGCAATGCAGTACTAGGTGATTTACCTAATACAACCACGTACATATTACCAGTTTTTTCAAGATAATTACCATTAGCTAATCTATCTTTGTTAAACTTATCTCTTGTACTTGATGGTAGATCGTCTCCAGCTTCGTATACCTTTACCGGAGCACCTTGACTCTCCCCTCTGTCTTGCCACTCAAGATATTGAGTTTGATTGATTACAGGTAATACTTCTATACCCTTCTCTCCATCAAATAATTCTTGTGTGACTGTGTTAAGTATCATCCCAGGTTGTGCACCTTCGACGTACTTACCATCCCTCTTGTTAACCTCTGGAGACAGTTGTCCCAAAAGTTTTAAAAAAGGTAAAGCAACATCTTCTTGCCTTAACTTCAGCGCATGGTCAGCATCAGCTTCAAAATTAATTGCAGCTATTGCTCCAGCATTTTTTCTTTTCTCTACATTTTTTTCCATTTTACTTTTTCCTCTTTATTGTTTCCTTTTTACTGTAGTTTTATTTTCAGTGTATACACCGAAAAGTTCCGTTGGCAGTTCTTTGCCTGCCTCGATACGCTCACGGACTAACGCTTTCAGAGTCATAGGCTCAACCTTAAGCTTTTGCATGGGGTTGAGTCCTTGACTCTTTGCAAGTTCGGCATAATCAGCCGCCTTGTTATCTTCGTTACGACCGAACGATACGGATATCTCGTTTTTGATTATATCGCCCAAGCCATTTTCGCGAAGCCAGTTAAAAGCACGTTCTTTATTATCTTCTTTAATGTGTGCTCTGTAATTTGTTTTAACTTCTATTGATGAACCATCTGCAAGTTTTAAAAAAGAAAGTCCCATTTCTGATAACATTGTCGGTATGACTTCACCAGAAAGATATTCTATTTCTTTTTTTCTTTGCTTTACTGATTCTTCTTGTATTTGGAGTTGTTGTTGGAGCGCTTGCATTTCTTTTATTTTATCTGCAAGCTTGTTTACGTTTTTTGTTTTATCTATTACTTCTACTTGATCCTTTTCAAAATCTATCATTGTTCCTCTTTTCCGTGTTTATAAAACACTTGCACTAAATAGCAAAATCCTATATACAAGTCAAGTGTTATGGATTATAAATTTAAAACAAAACCTTACCAACACCAAAAAGATGCTTTAGAAAAATCTTGGAACAGAGATTCGTTTGCATACTTTATGGAAATGGGCACAGGTAAAACAAAAGTTTTAATAGACAACCTAGCGTTGCTTTATGAAAAAAATAAAGTAGACGGTGCATTAATCATTGCACCCAAAGGTGTGGTAGGCACTTGGTTCAATCAAGAGTTGCCTACACATTTACCAAAACGTGTCAAAAATGTGACCGTATTGTGGCAGTCAAATATAAATAAAAAACAAAAAGAAAAATTAAATTTTGAACAAGAAGGTCTTCACATATTAATAATGAACGTTGAGGCTTTTAGTACACAAAAAGGTTTTTCATATGCTGAAAAATTTTTAACGTCACACAAATCTATGATGGCTATTGANGAGTCTACNACNATAAAAAATCCAAGAGCAAANAGAACAAAAAATATTTTACTTTTATCTAANGCTGCAAAGTACAGAAGAATAATGACAGGATCTCCTGTAACNAGAAACCCANTNGATTTATANTCACAGTGTGAGTTTNTAGATCCTAAACATNTAGACTTTCCNTCTTANTANGCTTTTAGAAATAGATATGCTGANATGAAAACTATGTTTTTATCTGGTAGATCTGTGCANGTGGTTGGTGGTTTTAGGCATTTAGAGGANCTTTCAGAGTCTNTAAAAGCTTTTTCNTACAGAATATTAAAAGAAAACTGTCTAGATTTACCAAGCAAAGTNTANATGGAAAGGGAAATACAACTTACATCAGAACAAGAAAGACTCTACGAACAGATGAGACAAGAGGCTTTAGCTACATTAAACGGTAAAACTGTAACAACTATGACTGCTCTTACACANCTAATGAGATTACATCAAATAACTTGTGGTCATTTTGCTGCTGANGATGGTAGTATACAAGAAGTGAAGAANAATAGATTAGCAGANNTATTNGANGTATTAGACGAAATAGAGGGTAAAGCTATTATTTGGGCTCACTATCAACACGATGTTAAAAACATATTTAAACTGATAGAGGACAAGTATGGTCCGGGTTCCGTGGTCCATTATTATGGCAAGACGCTGCCTGAACAACGAGACTATGCTATTAAAAATTTTAAGGACAACGACAAGGTTAGATTCTTTGTAGGCACACCGCAGACAGGTGGTTATGGTATTACATTAGTGCAGGCTAGCACTGTAATTTATTATTCTAACGGATATGATCTTGAAAAAAGAATGCAATCAGAAGACAGAGCACACAGAATAGGGCAAAAGAAAAAAGTGACATACATAGATTTTATAGCACCAAACACAATAGATGAAAAGATTAGAAAAGCTTTACGTAAAAAAATAAACATTGCATCAAAAGTTATGGGAGAGGAGTTAAAACAATGGATATAAATATACCTTTTAAAATAGAATTTTTAACAATAAAAACAAATAATTTTAAAGAAAAGAAAAGGTTAATTAAAAAAGAACTTAAAAAATACCCTGAAAAAAGATTAGAAAATTTTTATAGCAACAGAGACAATAATAAAATATCTGGTGCTTTATTAAAGATATTTAAAGAAGAGTTTGATCAAATATCTCAACACTATAATAAAATATTAAATTTTTATGGTGCTTGGTCAGCGTCGTACGACAAAGGAGATTATCACATTCCGCACAACCATGGTTCTATAGGTCATTGTGGTATTTTGTATTTAGATATGCACAAGAAATCACCAGCTACTTGTTATTTACAACCTTGGAATAATGATAAAGATAGAAGTGTAATATACGAGCCAGAGGCAGAGGAGGGTGATATTGTAATCATACCTCAACACATCGTACACTTCACAAAACCAAATCCTGTGTCGTTTAAAAAAAGAATTATATCTTTTGATTTTAAGTTATAAACTTCTCGATTAGAAGTATGGCAACGGACCCCACCGCTGCTAAAAGAACCCAATAGATTTTGTCTATCTTGCCGCCCAATTCGTGAATACCTTTGTGCATGTGATTTATATTTTTTTTAACACCTGATATGTGTCCATACAGGGATACAATATGTTCTCGCGTTGTTTTCGGTTCGATAGCCATTATACTAAATCCATTATTCCACCGCCTCTATTTCTTTGAGCGATGACTTGTTCTTCTGGTGACAATAGCGCAGTTTCTGTTCTTGTCAAGTTTGTAGTTGGGTCTATGGATGCGGTAACTGGCAACACGTTTGGCATTGGTACGTTTGGTAGTGGTGTCTGTGGAATGGCACCTTGTTGATCTTCAATTGTTTTAAACCTCTCCTCAATTCTAGGTATTCTTATATCTTCTAATTTTTTTTCAGTGGTTGTTCTTAAATATTCTATTCTTTCAGATTCACTCAAACCAAGAGGTATATTTTTATATTTTGCTTTTATTGCTCTAAGTTCATCTTTATTTATAAAATCACTTATTTTATAATCTGTTTCAAGCTCTCTATTTATTTGATCTACAGCTTTTCTAACACCAGAATCTTTTCTAAATTCTGGAACGTTTTCTGGATTATAAAGACCTAACATAATAGATCTTATATCATCTTTTGATACAGCTCTTCTACCTTTCATCATATCCTTAATCTCTTTTTCTGAAAAACCTATATCTCTTAATGCCTGTATATCTTTATATATTTCAGATTGTATTCTATATTTATTAGAATTTAATTTATCAAATTCTGAGGCAAAATATTGTGGTGGTAAATTTCTTTCTACAAGTCTAACATCTCTTTGTATGTTTCTTGCATTTGTAACGTCTGTAGTAAATGCAGCTTTTGCATTACCAAGTTCTTTTGAATATCTACCAAGTTTAAATCTAAATCCTTGAAACGGATCTTGTCTTCTAATACCAAAGCCAGTTAATACTTTTAATACTGTATCGTACAGATCTCTTTTCATACCTGCTTTTGATAGATCTCCACCAATAGCTTGTGCGATCTCTTCAGCACTTCGTATTGTTGTTGGTGTTAATTTTTTATATGCGTGATACATTAATTTACTCCACCAATCATCATCGTTATTCCAATCTGTTATTAAACCACCTTGTTTAGTTCTAAACACTCCGTTATTAATAAGACCTGAGCTTAATTCATACCCTGTTTCTGCGGCTATAGATGCTGATAAAAAGGCAGACTTAAATCCTACAGAGTTATTTAACCAATCTACAAAAGCTTTTCCATAAAGTCGTAATGTTGTTTGATCTGTATTTTTACCTGTAATGATAGTTTGCATACCTATTTTAAAAGGTGTGAGCACATCAGCGTATGGCACCATCGTAGACATATCTGTTGACTTCCACGCTTTTGTTTTTGGATCTTGTGCCTCTACAGGAACCATTGTATGTCCTTTTTCAAACTCTGGTGCAAACCTACTTGCGTATGCATCTAGAACTTTATCAGGTATCTCTGTTGCCATCTGACCCATTTTTTTAGCTGTTGGTAGTGCAAAACCTACAGTTGTTACATATCCCAATAGTCTTCTTGCTCCTATTTGTTGTAGGTATGGATTAGATGATTGCATCTCACGTAGACCTCTTCGTAATATTTGAAAAGAGTTACGATACATTTCTGACACGAAAGCTACGAAGTTACCAGCTAGTGGAAACTTACGAACGTTTAATACAAATGTAGGTATCATAGAGTAGTTAGGATATACATCTCTCACTTGTATACCTGCTATTTCTTGTAGTGCATCTTCTAAAGTTTTCTTTGAACCGTCTGCTTTTAATGGTCTAAACTCATAGCCTTCTATTTCTCTAAAATATTTTTTAACATCAGTCATATTTTTTAGAGCTGGTCTTAGTTGTGATTTTGTGAAGTTGTAACCAAACAACTTCCACAAATTATCGCCCATTTGATAAGATTCAATGGATTTTTGTACAACTTTTCCTAACGCCCCTTTATTTGTAAATAGATACTGAAATATTTGATCAGATGTTTTACCTTCAAACGCTGTTCTTCCTGCAAGTTTTGCAGAACCCATAAGTTCTGGTATCATTTGTTGAAGTTCTTGTGCTATTGTAGATGTATCTATAGCACCATTATCCATGGCTTCTTTCAACATTTTTTGTAATTCTTTTGGATTTTTAGTTTTACCAATTAAATCATCAAATAAATATTTAAAGGTATCGGACACACTAGCTCCAGCTCCTATATGTCCATTTGCTGTGGCAAACATAGCTGCAGTTGTTATGTTACGCATTTGTGTCATTAAAGATAAAACTGTTTTGTTCATCTGCACAGTGGCTTTTACAGCTAGCAAAGACTTCATGCCTGGTATTTTTAAGATGGTGTCCATAAACACTGTAGAATCTTTCATGGCTTTTGCCATCTCAGGTAAAGTTAAATATGGTTTTTTATCAGGTCCTCTAAATAATTGGTCAAAGTCAATATTGTAAGGTTTACTTAATTTTATTGGTGACAAGACTCTAGATCCAGCTATATTATTTTTAATTAAAAAATTTTGAAACTCATCCGTGTTTCTAAATATAAATTTACCTAAACCAAAATCTGCTATTTCTTTGTATGCGTTGTAATTGTTTACAATGTATGCTTGCTCTGCGATTGTGTCCATGATGATAGATTTAGGATCATCAACTCTTCCCAGTAGTTTTGCTATTTCATCTGGCAATAATTGTTCTTTTGAAAAAAATTTAGCAAAAGTATTTTTAGGTATCTTTTCACCATCCATAAGACTAACAATAGCCTTTAGTCTTTGAGCTGGTGTTGTGCCCTCAGATCTACCTATTTCAAGAACTTTGTTTACTGTTTGTATAGCATCTTTATTTATCTTTTGATTATATAACGTAGATCCTTTTGGAATATCTTTATAAGTCTTGCCGGCTTTTTTCATGAGCTGTTCAAAGTATTTTATAGCTGTTTGATAATCCTCTTTTGGTGCTCTAAATTTATTATTCTTAAATATTTCATAGCTTGTTTTAAAATATTTACCCATGTTTTTAATGGTATCATCTTTAATTTTCATATCTTTTAAAATAGGGCCTATTTTTGCTTGTTGTTGATCTATAAGTTTTCTAGTCGCTAAAGAATATTCTTGTAGTGGTTTTGGTAATTGATTGAGTTTAAGTTCACCACGCATGTATTTTAACACGTCATCCCAATACGTCATGGCTCTTTGCGCTGTTGATGTGTTAAATAATATGTCGTTAAAACCAGCGTCAACTAGTCGATACATTGATTTATCTAAGGCTTTTGCAAATATATCAAAATCTTTTTTTGCACTTTTGTTAAGACCTTCTATCTTTTTTAATTCATTTCTAGTTTGTACATCGAACTTACCACCAGATTTTAATCTTGACACTCCTTCATCTAATAATCTAAACACTCCAGATTTTACACCAGATTGAAAATCACCAAACTTCCAAAGATCTGAGTCTGGTATGCCAGCTTTTGTAGTAAATTTATCAAAACCTTTACTGATGGCTCTAAATGCACTTGGTAATATATCTTTGTATGTTGCAACTTTTGCTGCGCCTGTTAATACGGGACCAACCGCATTATTTAATAATACACCTGTTCCTTTTGCTGTAAATTTTATAGCAGGACCTACCAATTTTAATGATCCCATAAACGCTGTGCCTTCAGCTCCAAATTTTAATTTATTACGTAGTAAAGCTGCAGCTCTTTCTTTACCTGATAGTCCTTCTAAGTTCTCAAGAGATGTATTGTATAAAATGTTTTGTGCAAGGTTACCATCATCTTTACCAAATATTTCACCTAATGACTGTTGGTCTGATGTTGATACCACAGTGTCTGCGATGCCTGCTGGTAGCATGTAATAACCACCAAACTTTGCTAAATTTTTACCACCTTCTGACAGTGCTAATTTTTTAGCTGCTTTCTCTGCAAGTCTTGTTTTAATGGCTTTGCCTGATATTTTTTTAACTATCTTTTGTGCTACGGCAAAACCTGTGCCGTATTGTGTAAGTATAGATGTAAATCTAGCTAGCGTGCCTGCATCACCTTCGTATATTTTATTAATGTCTACATCACCTAACGCTTGTTCTACTTTATCTAATATCTCTGTATCTAAATATAAATCAGATAATGATGCTACTAGCTCTGCTGTCCCTTTAACCGCTGTACCTAACCCTGTTGAAACACCAACAGCTAATTGTCCTGGTACGGACTCTTTAATTATCTGTCTTGCTTTATCACCAGCTTTATCTTTTCTGTAAGCAGCATCATACGAGCCCTTACCTAGAAAATTGTAGTCTTGGAATCTAGCTTGGTCTTGGTCGGCTAGTTTTATACCATCATCATAAAATTTACCTTTTTCTATGTAATCCGAAAAGCCTTTGTCTCTATATTCTTCTAAATAATTTTCTAATACCTCAGGAGTTGCTCTAAATATGTTCTTATATCTAAGCACGTCATCTTGTACATCTAAGGGTAGCTGTGTGATTAAATCTTCAAAATTATCGTCCAGTTGAAGATCTGGTAAGAGTTCTTTATCTTCACCATAGATGCCTACAGCTATCTTTTCAAAGAAAGTTCTATCTTCTGCTGATTTACCCTGTGCTCGTTTTAGAAAAGGACGCCTTCTATCTTCCGACATGGTGCCTCCTAAGTTACGTTTTCAACTGGTAATACTAATTGTACGTTGTATTTTTGGTTGAAAGAATCTACGTCTGATTGATCTTGTATATCTGCAAAGTCAGCGAATGCTTCTGGGTTATAAGCTATTAGTCTAACTACATCGTCTGTAATTTCTTGTGGTAATCTTCTTCTTAAAGCTGCATACATATCACCTTCACTCATGCTTTTAGCTTGGTTAGGGTCTTCTAATGCGGGTGCTGCTTTCATCAATGTATCTAATTGTCTGTCTTGTACAGCTTCTCTTGGTTTTGGTTCTGGCATTGTAAACTCAGGATTAGGTGTTCCCTGTTGAAAATTCATTCTTCTGTTAGGTATGCCACCCATAGCATTTCCAGTTAAATCTTTTGGAATAGGTAAACCTAATGTTTCATAAACTCTTCTTAAAGCTGATTTACTCATTCTTTCATCTTCATCTAATAGACTCATAATTTCCATTCTTTGTTCAATATCTGTATCCTGTGATAAAACTTTTGCTAATTGTTTTTCTAGAAGAGTTGTGTCCTCTCCCTTTTTTTCTGCTTCTTGTATTTGTTTACTTAATTCATTAGATAAATTTACAACATCTCTAAGTGTAGATCTTTTAACATCTGGTTTTATTAATTTAGCTAAAGCAAGTTTGTCTTTTAAAGCACCTTCATCCATTTTCATATCTATGCTTTTAGATTTCATTAATGCAGCAAACGTAGCTGGATTTGTTCCTATTTCAGATAATAAATTTATAACATCTCTAGGTTTTCTTATTGATCCTAAGCCACTAGCTTGTGATAAAACAGATAAAGGCAACACAGATTTAACACCTCTTAAGTATTCATCTCTTCTTGCCGTTCTATCTGATAAATCTTTTCGTATTTGTTTTACAAGATCTTCGTAATTACTATCTTGATAACCAGGTCTTGCAGATCCACCCATCCTAAACATAGGTCTTTTCATTATCTTTGGATTCATTAACCTAATCCGAATAGTTTTCCTAAACTAAACGCTCCTAATCCTGCTGTTAATGCAGATCCTATCGGACTTGCTGCTGGCTGTTGTATACCAGACACAGTTTGAATTGATCCACCACCTGGTGTTATACCCGCTATACCCTGTCCTAATCTGCCTAATCTTTCTATTGCTTCAAATTGTTGTAATCTTGACGCCTCTCTTGCTGCATCTTCAATGGCTTGTCTTCTTTGGAAATCTTGTGTTCCTAAACCACCAACTATGCCAATGTTTTGCATTGCTAAGTTAGGTTGTAGTTGTGCTAGTTGTGCTTGTTGTCCAAACTGTTGTGCAGCTAGTTGTTGCGCTTGCGTGAACCCTGCTTGGTTTAATTGTGCTAATAATCTCGCTCTGTCTAAATCTGATTTGCTTTGATACTCTGCTAGTTGTACTCCTTCTCTACCACCACCAAAAGCTCCAGCTCTAACTGCAGCGTCTGCAATGGCTTGTTCTCCTGCTCCTCTAGTTCTATCAAACTCTGCTAGTGTAGCATCTGTAACTGCTTGTTGATATGGAGATTGAAATGCTTGAAATGCAGTTGGTCCTGTTGCAGCTTGTGCTGCATCTAAAAATGGTTGAAAACCTCCAACACCTGTACCAGCTCCTACACCTGTCACTGTTCCTGTTGTAGGATCAAAAGATAATGTGCCAAGTCCTGCTTGTGTTGCAGCTTGTTGTTGTGCAGCTTGTTCTAATGCGCCGACACCTGCCACACCCGGAGCAAACTTACTGGTATCAAGTGGTGTCTCTACTTGACTTCGTAAAGACTCTAGATAATTCTTTTGTGCTTCTTCTATTATCGGTGATGGTCTAGTTATAGTAGTTGATTCAGCCATTATGCTCTTTTACCCATTTGTTCTAATTGTTTCATACTTTGATACATTCTTTTTGCACCAGTGTTAATGTCTCCACCTCCAGCACCTCTTACAGCGTCAGCTGTGAATACAAATTCGTTTTTGCTAAGTCTAGCAGGCACGTCATCGGCTTTTTCTTTTGCACCGTATGGCATGAAGCCTCCACTATAGCGCATATCTGCCTCAATTGGAAGACCTCCTAAACCACTTTCTTGTTCCGTGGGCCTTGATCCAAGAGCATAGTTTGTTCTCATCAAGCCACCCTGTGCCACGTTAGGTCTAAATGCTGTAGTGTCAAAATCCTCCCACATTTCAGCTGCTTCTGCTTGTAATCTAGCTATTTCAGATGAAGATAATCCTGCATCCTCACCCTCTTCTTCTATCTGTTCTTGTGTTTGTGTTAAAGAAAAACCTGCTGAGGCAAGCGCCGCTATATTCGTAAAATTTAATTTATCGTTATCTTTTCTTATAAGAGAGCCCTTTCCTATGTTTAATTTTCCAGCCTCTCCAATTAAACCTCTAGTGCCTTCAACGCCTTTAAAAAATCCTTCAGATCTTCCTAAATCACCGACGCCAAACACTTCACCACTTTCTATCGGTGCTCTACCAAACAAGAATTCATCAATAGATTCTCCAACACCACCAAAAATACCCTCTCTTACTCGACCAGTGGCATCTGTATACCCTTTTAAAAGTAAATCTCTTGCGCTGAATCCTCCTGGGGTTTGACCAAATCTAGTGAAACCTGTAGGCTTAAACGCACCAATGCCTCCACCACCTTCAAATCTAACACCAGGTAGCAATGATAGTGCTGTTGTAAGTGGATTTATTCTACCTCTACCAGATCTCAACTGACCACCAATAGTTAATGCGGCTGCTGCTGGTAAACTATAAGGTGCAACAAAAGGCGCTGCAGCAGTCATAATACCTGATATTTCTTTAGGAACTACCTTCCTAACTGTTCTTTTAATTGCTCTTCCTATCTTTTTTAGTGGCATAATCTTAAGTTTTATTCCATTTTTTCATAGTTTACAACTTAGAATCACCGCCCAAAGGCAATGCTTCTACTGTTATTTTAACATCTCTTCTTAAATGTTCTTGTTTAGTGTCTGAGCTAGGGTCATTTACATCAGCTTGAGCCTCTGCATCAGACATATATTCTCTACCTGTTACAGTGTTGGTAAGAGTAACCTCACTCTGAGGTGTAATAATAGGCACTCTTTTACCGTTAATTTCTTCGTATCTCAATGATGCTTCTTGTTCAATAAATGGCATTATGTCCTCGTTATCTGTAATATTGCAGCCGTCATCTTTATAACACCGGTAGTTGCAGCTTGCATTTTTAGTATATCACCTTCTTCTAATATTAAAATATTATTAAAGGTTAGCATATCAGCGCTATCGCTAGCATTTACTACGTTTGTGCTAAACTCAAAGTCAGTGCTAGCAGAACTGTCTCTGACTTTAGTCGTAACAGTTAAAGCAGAACCATGTGTATTAAATAATCTTATGGTCTTTACAATAGATGTTGTAGCTGTTGGAGAGGTATACATACTTACATCTGACCCAGCTGAATTAATTGTTGCTTGTATATTTTTATAAACATTTGCCATTACGATAAAAAGAAATTAAATCTTTGTTGCTCCTCTTTTTCTGTTTCTAAGAACGTTGAATTAAGTTGTTCTACAACCGTAGTCAAAGCTCTGTTGATTTGCTTTTGGTTAGAGATATCATATTCTGGTTTTGGTTCTGGTAATCTAACTACTATCTTTGCCATTACTTTTTACCTGCCCAATAACATATTGGTAAAATTATTTTTCTATATAATCTACCTAGTAAATGTTTTTTACCTCTCATCGACTGTCTCATATCAATTGTGCTATGCACAGCGATGTGTTCTAGTATTTTTTTAACAATTTTATTTTTCTTAGCAATCTTAACTAGTGGTAAGAATATTTTGTGATATCCTTTTTGATACTCTGGTGAAAGATTTTTGTGAAACTTCATCCATATTTTATTTCTAAATGATCCGAAACCATAAGATTTGTTCATCATCGTGCAAACTATTTTAGAACTTCCACCTCCACCTTGACCCTCTGTCGTGTCATAAGGATTTTGTTTAACGTTTTCTTTGTCTTTTTGTATTCCTTCAAATCTAGATTTTTGTTCTTTAGATCCATATTTACTAACAAAATCTGCAGCATCACTTCTAGTTCTTCTACCTGAAACTGTTCTGTTAATTACATCATCAACTCTTTTACCCATTTGTTGTTGAGCACCACCTTGGAAGCCTGAATAGAAGTCACTAAACTCTGCTCTATTTGCTCTTGTTTGATCTGTTAAAGTATTTCCTGGTCTAGATACTCCGTACCCTCCTGTTCCTTCAGCGCCTGGTGGTTCTTGCATTCCTCTTCTAATACCAAGTCTATCGGCAAATGAGGCCACACCTTGTAAAGCAGTTGATGCACCACCTGTTAAAAGACTTGTTATAAACGAGACAGCATCTTTAGGATTTAAATTTTGTATGATACCTTCAAAAGGTCCTAATTTACCTGTTCTAGTTGCCAATGCTAATTGTTGTTCAAACGCATCATCTAACAATGCTGCTTCTTCATCTGCAGTTCGTGCATCAACTTTAGAAAATAAATTATCTCCTCGTAATGTATTAAGTCCACCCATTCTAGCTTTATCAAAATCACTAAAATCTCTAGCAAAACCTCTTACTTCATCTACAGGGATTGTAATGTTAGGATTAATTTCTCTAGCTCTCTCATTAGCCTTTCTGGCAAAATAACTAAAAACCTGCTGACCTAAATCATCAGAGGGGTTCCTTGCTACATTTTCAGGTGCAAAATCATAAACGTTACTACCAAAAGTTACTTTACCTGTCTTTGGATCTACATCATAAGTTAATCTCCCTAGTGTAGTTGCATTTGCAAATTCTGATGGACTCATCTTTCCAGTCAGAAAATTTTTGGCCATGGCACCAGCGTCTGGAAATACTGTTCCAGGTGCTTGAGATTTATCAAAATCACTGTATCCAATAACACCAGATGTTTTACCTGTTCTTGCTATCTGATCTCTAATAATATCTTGAAGATTTTGATCCATAGCTTGTGATCTAGGTGCAAATAATCCACCACTAAGAAATGTCGTGGCAGGCGCTATTAAACTTGTAATACCATCACCTATTTTAGGTGCTATAAAATTTGGAATTGTATCTATTGCCATTATCTTCTACCATCCAGTTGTAAGTCTAATGTTAGTGTGCCAAATCTCCACGATTGGCTAGCACCATCATTTTCTATTTTAATATTTGCGTATCGTCCTCTTGTTCTAGTATCAACTTTGTTTGTTGATGATGTAATTGTAAAAGGACTTAACGTAGTTGCAGTATCGGTTTGTTGTGGAAACCTTTTTACTGACATGGTTATCTTAGCATCTCCTACAAGATTTTTAAAGTCTGGTAGTATTCTTCGCATAAATAAAAAGAACTGGCCTGATGTGCCTTCTACATCTAAATCAAAATCAAAAGATGTTATGGTTGATGGCACTGTTGTGGTTGTTCCATCAGGGTTAATTTGATCTGTGCCTATTTCATGTTCGAATAATGTGGTTTGTCCTAATCCAGACACACCAACTACTGCAGGAAATGTGCCCTCTGCAGTAGAGTCAAACTTAGTTCCAAAAGGTTTTGGATATATAGTTCCATCTATCCAACTTGTTCTAGCTTCTGTTCCTATGTACCAAATAGGTAATTGTCTGCTTTCACCATAATTATAAATTACATACTGATCATTATATGTTGATGAAGTAGTAGGGTAGTACCAAGTTACCTCACCAAATAAATTATTTAACCCAGCATTTACTTGTTGGCCTTTTGTAATATCTAATTGATCAAACACATAATCCTCAACAGAACAAGGTAATGTTTTAACTGTACCATCATATAAAAAGAAACCGTTGGGACTCATCCAGTAAGCAACACCATCTACCTCAACTGCAGCATTCTTACCTATAAGTCCACAGTTTGTACCCACCTGTTCAAAACCAAACGTAAAAGGTGCTCCTACAAATTTCATGGTGTACAAAGCGTTATCAGTCCAAATTAAAATAGTCTCTTTGGCTTTTAATGATCCAATAATTCTACTACCATCTTGTAATCTTTGCGTGCCTGCAGCATTAGTTACGGAGGGAGCGTATGTATTTATATCTTCTTGATCAGAAAATCTTATAAACATATCGTCTTGTGTTGTGGGATCTCCTATCGTTGTTTCTGTTCCAAGATGAATTAAGTGTCTTGTTGTTGGTGATATTAAACTAGCTCTTGTTGCAGTTGGATTATTTCCCGTTGCAAAACCAGAAGTAGTTGTTGCAGCTCTTGTTGTTAAAGGCAATGTGCCTCCTGCATCCCAAGTAAATGTTTTACCATTAGCAATCGTTGCTACTAATACTTGTCCAAAATTATCTAATGACCAAAGCCCTGGTTCTAGTTGCACCGTTGATGCAACTGTTGCTTCACCCCAATCAGAAAAATTTGTGGCATCTGTTACAGCTGTTCCATCTGAGTGAGCAGCTTTGCTTGTTCCATTTACCTCTCTTACAATAGACTGTAAGTTAGCACCTGCAATAGATGCATAAGATATTAATTCTTCCTCCACTAAAATTCTACCTGCAGAAGTAAAGTTTGTTGTTGAAGTTAATGTAATGTTTGTTCCAGATCCACCCGTACCATTTGTGTCATTTAATAATGCACCATTTAAAGTTGATGTTGCAGCGCCAGCCACAGTTCCTTGCCACTCAGATATACCCCAACCATAACCATATGATTGTGCAGCTGGACCAATTCTTACATAAGGTGCAATATCTATACTGCCACCAGCTCCAGCGTTTGCTGGTGTGCCTGATGTTGTAACTGTTACTTGAAACTGTGTAGCATTTAAAACATTTGTAACTTGAAATTTTTTATCATCAAAATCAGAGGTAGAATAACCACTACCACCTGGTAGTGTTGTATCATCTAAAAAAACAATATCACCAGGTTCTAAACCATGAGCAGCGCTAGTTGTAATTGTTACTAAATTTGATCCAGAAAATGTTTGTATAGTTGCATTTGTTATTTGAGTATCTAATGGTGTAATATCATAAAGCTGACCTTCAAAATATAATAATAAAAATTTATCTGTTCCAATAGCTACGTATCGGTTTCCATCTAAATCTACAAACGGAAACATTTTTCTAGCTACACCAACGATAGTATCTGTAACTAAAGAGGACCAACCACCTACTTTCTCTGGTAGTTGATATCTAAATCTAACGTTATTACAATCAACCCAACGTCCTTCTGCTCCAACAGTTGTGTTTTGTTTATCTATTCCAGGTGCGAAATTAACTCTTGCAAGAGGCATAATTCATCCCCCTACGCCGTGTTTGTTTTATACGCCCAACCACGAGTTGAATCAACGTATACTAAAGTTATGGCTTGACCATTTGTTGATAATATTAAATTAGCACCAGATCCATTTATGTTGTGACCGTTTCTAGCAATGGTTAAATTATTAGATTGAAAAGTTCCTCGAGCATCTACTATTGTTAACTCATCTCCGGTCGCAGCTGATGTAGGCAATGTGATTGAAATACCTGCAGTTGTAGTATTTGTTAGAAGTTGATCACCAGCGACAGCTGTATAAGAAGTTACAGAGGCTGAGTTTATAGTTCCATAACCTTTAGATAACAATCCTAATTTCATATTTGTGCCATCTGATACAACTGCAACAGACGCACCTATTGGTATGGGAACACTAGTTCCACTGGCTGTAGCAACAGATAAAGAATAGAGTGAAGACGAAGCTCCTCTAGTTGTAGAGTCTTTTACTATAATAGATCTCTCCGCACCGCTAGGCATTGTTAAAGTTCTATTAGCAGTTAAAGTTCCAGTTAATTCATAGAAAGCATTTTTACCATCAGAAGTTGCACCATTAGTTAAAGTTAGTGTAACATCCCCAGATGCCATGGATTGATTTAAATATCCTGTAGCTGATTGTTCTAATATTTGTAAATTTGTATTTGTTATTGTCCCCCATAAACCAGCTTTTTCACCGGTTGCTATAAGTTCTAATTTTGTATCTGTAGAAAAACTTGATGCCATATTAATAAGGTTCTATTGGTGTCCAGACCATAGTTGCGCCTGGCACTACTGCACTCCATGTTATTGCCGTAGCGTCCTTTGTAGTTAGAGTTAATGCACTACCGGTAACGTCTACATTTGCTGCTGCCGTTACTGTAACAGTACCTGTAGCCATAGTCAATGCGTTTCCAGAGACCGACATATTGGCATCTGCTGTAACTGTGGCTGTTCCGGTAGCCAGGGTCAGTGGACTGCCTGTAGGGCTTAAATTAGCTTCTCCAGTTATAGATAATGTACCAAAACCAAGTGTTAATGGGTTTGCTGTAGCATCCTCTGTAATCGCATCAGCTGCAATACCTATACTACCTATCGTTAATGTTAACGATGTCTTAGTAACTGTGATAGTTACATTTCTATCCTCGGCTGCTGTAGCAAATGGAAACTCTGAAAATGCACTTAATCCTAACATAATTTATCCTTAAACAGGAGAGAGTGTGGTGTTATGGTGGTGACACTCTCTCCAGTATAAGGATATATCACTTTTTAAACCATGAGGGTAGCCCTAAATGTGGTCTTCCATCAAAGATATTTGAAGTCTTATATTCAGAATTTTCATCGTTGTAATGTAGAAATACTTGAGCACAGTTTTCACCTTGAAACTCTTCTCTCCAATGCTCTAATTCAATACCTCTATAAACCAACATATCACCAGGTTTTAAATTTACTCTAACACCTTTATTATTACTGCTTGTAGTTATGCCTTTTTTACCACCCATGTGCTCTGGCTTACCCACATTTTTTCTAGGCTCTAAATATATAGGCCAAGGATCTCCACCTAAATTTATCGTAGTAGATATCTCACAACTTGGTCTATCTTTGTGTCTGTGTAGTATATCGCCTGTTTTATATATTCTAGCATAAGAATAAGTTGGGTTTAATTTTAACCCTGTTTTCTTTTCCATAATTGGTTGTGTTCTAAGTAACAAAGTTTCCATAGCTATATCCGCGTAATGAGAATAAGTGTTTGGTATCTGTCTGTCTGCCCACGTTCCCCACTCCTCTGTAAATTCTGAAATATATTTTTTGTCAAACAAAGTTCTTGCAACTTGTCTTTTCATTAAAAAATAATTGTAAACAAATTCTGCTATTTGTTTTGGCACTGCCTCTTTAATTACGCAATATTTATTTTTTTTGAAGCTCATTCTTCATACTCCTTTCTTTTGATATTGATGTTTCTACTGCTTTTATGTTGAAGTGCACAAATCTAAAAGGTTCTAGTGCAGGATCAACTGTAAATTGATGTGGTAAATATCCGGGAAATATAATCATAGTTCCTGGTTTAGGGTGATAATTTATAAGACCCTGACCCATAGTTATTTTACTTCCATCTTTTAAAGGCAGCCTTGTCATTTCTGTTCCTTGTCTAGGATCATGAAAAACAGGATAAGATGTTTTTTCACTGCATTTTAAAAAATAGAATCCGGACACATGTTGGTTCCAATGAACGTGAGTGTCATGATGTCCTCCACCCTTTTCGCTAAACTCTTGCACCCAAAATTCTGTAAAATGTAAACTGTGGTGTTGCATATTATAACCACACCAATCTAAAAATTCATAAGATCTTTGACCTATAAACTGAACTAAATCACTCACTTCAGGATCATTAGAAAAACTTTCACTGTGATAAGATAGACCAAAAGATCCAATCTTCTTTTTCCATTTAGGATCATTTTTCATTTTATCTTTTAATATTACTTTTGCTTTCTTTATATGTTTATCCGTTGCTTTTATTGTTTTATCTAAAAACATGGGTGCCTGTGCGATCCATATTGGTGATGAGAAATGAAATGCAGATTTAAAATCTACATGCCCTGTTGTTTGATTACTACTTCCGCCTTGTTTCATATTATTTAAATGGATAGCCTAAATTCCATATTACTAGACTATGCCTTGTTCCTTTTGTTACTGGTTTGACTCGATGCCATACGAAAGATGGGAATACAACCAACGAGCCTTTTGGTAATATTTGATTACATACGTGAATGTTTGGTTTTTTGTCAGGATCTAAATTTCTTAAATCAAATTCCAACTCACCACCTTCGTATTCTTTTGGATCTGTTAAACTTACGGTAACAGATAATTTTCTAATTTTACCTTTTGTTGGTCCCTCTTGCATATAAGGTTTATCCCAACTATCACAATGCCAATCATAGTATTGTCCTTTTCTATATATTGTAAATTGACAATTTTCTGAATAATCCCATTCATAGTTCCAACCTGCGTTTTTATTTGCCATGTGAACATAAGGATGTATTTCTTTATATATCCATTGGTCACTCATCCAAATTATATTAGAGTCTCTTTTTTTCTGTAAATCTTTTATCTCTTCTTTTGTCAAGGGCTGTTTATCTAAATCTCTGTCCCTACCGTAACCACCTGTGATAGCCATGTGTTCTTTTTGTTTTTCTGATTTTCCATACTTGACTATTAAGTCACATATTCTCTCAGGAATAACAGATTCAAAATACCAATAGTGATTAGATATATTCATAAGTTGATGTTAGTATTATATTAAGTTTACTTGATTTATTAGCTGTGAAAAAATATCTCTGTGTGGACGGAAAAATATAATATCTGTTGTTTTTTAAGGGTACGTGCCAAGTTCTTCCAGCTCTTCTATTATCATTATATTCTATAACAATATCACAATCACCATTAACGTCTACACCATAGATACAAGTGTAATCTGGTGCATTTCTTAAATCTACAGGATCTACATTATTTCTAATATAAGATGTTTGATTTGGATCCAAAACAACTCCAAAATCTATTTTAGGAATTAAAGAGTAGTTATGTTCTAATTGATAATGATCTCTTATGTAATCTTTTAGCCATTGTAATTCTTGGCAATATGTAACTTTATAATCGTTATAAGAATAATCTAGTTTGTTATTACTGATCCTATCTTCATTGACGTAAGAATCTAAGATAATATTTTTTATTTTTTTACGATTGATTTCGTAACCTTTTGGAGTTTTCACATCTCCATGAATTAAACTAATCTCTGACAGCACCACCTTCTGCATAAAATTATTCTGCTGGCGTTATCTCCGTTAGATCCCAGGATTGACCTGATTCATTCCACACGTAATAATGTGTGTTAATTTGTTCTTCAGTCAACTCAGGCGCATCACCTATTGGTGATTGCCATACAGCTGTTGTAGTATTTTTTACCCAACTAGCGTAAGGTTTTGGAGGCCAAAAAATATCATTATCTTCATCATAGATATAACCTATGCCAGCGTAATTACCTCTAAATGCTTTAGAATTATCACCAGATGTATGTGTATTATTTCTAGTATTATAAGATGTTTGTTTCCAAAGAGGCCAGTTGTGAAGTCTTTCTAAAAACTGAATTCCTACTTGTTCATCTTCAATACCATCAGCATTAAGTAAGTCTTTGTTGTCCACTACGTGGACCCCAATAACTTTACTGTTTATCCCTAGTTTTGCAAAATGTGCCATAATGTTTCTCCTTATATATTAATTTTAAAAACCATTCAACTATTGAAATTGGTATCTAATTACTACTGTTCCACCTGACCCATTACCACCTGCTGCACCGTTTCCACCACCGCCACCGCCTGATCCTCTGTTAATAGTCGCATTTGAACCAACTGTTCCTGGAGGTCCTCCTCCACCGCCAGTGCCACCTATACTACTTCCTCCTGCACCACCAGTGCCTGCATAAGCGTCAGAACCACCTCCTCCGCCTCCAGCATAAGCAACTGGTGAACCCGAAATACAAGTTGTTACTCCTGCACCGCCAGCACCGCCAATAGCTCCTGGTCCACTACTTGTAACACCATTTCCACCTACGCCGCCAGCGCCACCACCTGCTCCGCCGCCATCTCCTGATGGACTTGAAAATGCTCCTCCTGGATTACCTTGTGGTGGACTTACTGGTGGAGTATTTCCTGCTCCTACCGCTCCCGGTCCACCTGATGGATTTGCTCTTCTTCCTGCACCGCCACCTGAACCACCAGCTACGCCTGAATTAGGATTAGGTCCAGCACCTCCACCACCACCTGCTGAAGAAATTGTTGAAAAACTTGAAGCACATCCTGCCGTACCTGGGCCGCAACCACTTGTTACTCCTGCTCCACCACCTCCGACTACAACTGGATAAGTTTGAGCTGAAACTGGTAAAGCAGCGACACCACAAACCAATGTAGCTGGACCTGCTGTGTAAGAACCTGATGCTGTTCCTGATGATGCTCTAAAACCTCCTGCACCTCCACCACCTGTTCCATTTCTTCCACCTCCTGCACCACCAGCTACAACCATATAATCAACTGTGTCTGAACCTCCTGGATTTCCTGCACAGCTTACTATAAAGTTTCCATCTCCGGTAAACGTATGAATTTTAAAATTTCCTGATTCTGTTACTGTGCCGCCTGTTGCTGTCACAAATAATGATCCAGTTACTTTTGCATTAGAATCATGAATATCCATCCAGCCTCTTGTGCCATCTACATAAATTAAAGTTACTGATTGTCCCTCTGCATCTAATGTTGCATTAGCACATTGTCCACCAATTTTTGATCCGTTCCTATTTAGTGTTACAGATTTACACGCATCATCCCAAGTATTAAGATAATCTTTAAAAGCTACTATATCACCTTGTGAGGGTGAGCTAGGAAGCGTAACCGTAATTGCTCCACCATTTGTATTAAGAAAAAATCCATCACCACTAGTTGCAGTAAATGGAGATGTTTTAGCTGTTGTACACCAGTCTACAGTTCCGGTTCTACCGAACCCTGATTGTGTAGCACCTGGCGCTAAAGTTACAGCTGTGCAAGCGCCACCTAGTGTAAGTGTGCTTCCTGTTCTTTTTTGTATCTCGTTTACTTTAATTATACTCATTATTGAAATTTATACCTTATCATTACAATTCCGCTACCACCATTTGCTCCTGCACCTGGGCTATTAGCTCCACCGCCACCACCTGTATTAGCTGTGCCAGTAGCTCCTTTTGCTCCACCTCCGCCACCAGGGGGTGCAGGAACTGATCCACCTGGACCAGGACTTCCACTTCCGCCACCTGCAAAATATCTTGTTGATCCTTCTGGTCCTGATGTTCCATAACTTGGAGCTGTTGGACCAATAAATGGATCAGCAATATAAGCGCCAACTCCACCAACTCCTTGAGGGTTCCCATCTGAACCTACTCCTCCTGCTCCTCCACCACCACTTCCGTTGTATGTTCCTGAAGAAGGTGCTCCATCGCCTCCATCATTACCTTGAGGAGGTGCGACTGGAGGTGTATTACCAGATCCACCACAAACTGCATTTCTTGCACCAGCACCTGATCCACCATCTCTACAAGCCATATTACAATGTCCACCACCTCCTCCACCACCAGCAGAAGTTACCGTGCTAAAACTTGAATTATTTCCTTTTGAGCCTGAGTCTGGACTACCAGATGGAGCACCTGCCCCAAACGCTCCTACTACTACAGGATAAGTTTGAGCTGAAACTGTTATTGTAGTATTTGGACTAGCTCCTGAATTATTTATAGGATGATTTGATCCTGGTGCTGTTGAAAAAAATCTCATACCACCAGCTCCGCCACCGCCTGAACCTCTTGGAGGACCATAATTATTTGATCCACCTCCACCACCACCAGCTACCACTAAATAATCAACAGTATTATTAGGTGCACCACTTGCTGCAGAGTTCACTACAAAATCTCCATCACCTGTAAAAATGTGTGTTTTAAAATTTCCAGATGTAACTACAACGTTACCACCAGTTGCACACACAAAGGTTTCTCCAACAAATCCTGTGCCTTCTTCAACCGGCACCCAACCTTTTGTTCCATCTACATAAATTAATGTAAGACTTTCATTTTTTGTATTTCTTATAGAATCAGCACAAGATCCATTTAATTTAGATCCACCTCTTCCAATTGTAAAAGCTTTACAAGAAGCACAAAAAGTTCCTGCATAATCTTTAAACGCAACGATATCACCAGCAGATGGAGACGATGGTAACGTAGCTGTTACTGCTCCTCCACTTGTATTTATAAAAAACCCATCACCACTAACCGCATTAAAAGGTGAAGTTTTTGCAGTTGTACACCAGTCCACTGTACCTGTTCTACCAAAACCTGTTTGAGAAGCACCTGGAGCAAGAGCAACAGATCCTCCACATCTTCCTAACGTAACTGTAGAGCCACAAACTACGATAGGGTTTGATGGACCAGAACCAATCGTTACTGTTGAACCACATTTTTTTATGATGTTAGTTCCATCTGATTGTTTTTGAATGTTATCTACTTTAATTGTACTAGTCATTATTGAAATTTATATTTTATTACTACTATTCCTGAACCTCCAGCACCTCCAGCATATGGATCTGGAAAAGCTCCGCCACCACCGCCGCCTGTGTTTGCAGTTCCTGCTGTTGCATTAGCGTTTCTAGAACCAGCTCCACCGCCGCCAGCTCCTCCAGCACCTCCTGGTTTATTACCACTAGGCGCTGTACCGCCACCTCCGCCACCACCTCCAGCGTAAGATACTGGTGAACCTGTAATTGATGATGATACTCCAGCACCGCCAGCTCCTCCAGGTCCACTAGGACATGTAGGTGTACCACCAGAAGATGCACCGCCTCCTCCGCTTGAAGAGTTTGCAGGGGCTCCACCACCGATTTGAGGTGGTCCTCCACCTGGATTTCCTTGAGGTGGAGCTACAGGGGGATCATTACCAGTTCCTCCCGCACCTGCCTCGGGTCTTCCAGAAGCAGTATAACTACCTCCACCACCAGAGCCTCCAGGTAAACCTGAACCATTGTTTGGAGCAGGAACAGGATGCCCTGTAGGTTCTTTTGCTCCTCCGCCTCCACCGGCAGATGTTATTGTTAAAATACTTGAATCACCACCAGGACCACCTTTTGAGCCTTGTGGTGCATTTGGAGAACATGGCCCTTGACCAGCTCCTGCTGTTCCACCACCACCAACTACAACTGGATGTGATCCTACAGTAACAGGAATACCACTTCCAGCTTTTAATGGACTTCCTGTGAATGGGGCTTGTGGTGTTTCACCTTCTCTAAAACCACCAGCTCCACCGCCACCACCAGCGTCACCGCCACCTCCGCCACCTCCGGCTACCACCATGTATGAAATATTATTGTTTGCTGGAGTAGGTGCAGTATTAACTACAAAATTACCATCTCCAGTAAAAGAATGAATTTTAAAATCTCCAGAGGTTGCTACTGTTCCGCCGGTTGCGCATATAAAACTAGGTCCACCAGTTACGTTTGAAGTTGAGTCGTGTATATCTTGCCAACCTTTAGTTCCATCAACGTAGATTAAAGTTACTGATTGAGATTGTGTATTTAATACTGCATCGAAACAGGCACCATTAATTTTTGATCCACCTCTACCAACTGTAACATTGTGAGTGCTCCAAGAATTACCGTAATCTTTAAATGCTACTATATCTCCAGCTGATGGAGAGCTAGGTAGTGTAACTGTAATTGCTCCACCGCTAGTGTTTATAAAATATCCATTACCTGAAGCGACTGTTAAAGGAGCTGTTTTTGCTGTAGTACACCAGTTAACTGTTCCTGTTCTACCAAAACCTGTTTGTGATGCACAACCTGCTAATGTAACAGTTTTACCTGCTGATCCTAATGTGAGAGTTGAACCACATTGTACGTCAATTTGATTTACTTCTATTTTACTCATTATATTACTACCAATGTTCCAGTTACAGTCACTGTGTTAGTGAAAGTTACTGGTCCTGCTAATACAGCACTTTCTATTACCATAGGTTTAGTAAAAGTTGCTGCGTGATGGTGAATACTAGTTTCAGCTACTCTATCACCTACGTAAACTTGTTCATTTATCTCAGCCATTTATTCTCCTTATGTGCTAATTGCATCTACACGGCTTAACCAAACATCTACACTTGATGCAGTATTGGCTTGACCTTTCAATACATCTCCACTGTTTAAAACTATTTTAGAGCCACCCTGCACAAGTTCTACAGAACTTGCTGCCGGCAAAGCTAAATCTTTAACGATGTATCTTAAAGTTCCAGAACCATTATCATCTATAAAGACACTAACAGTCACTGCACTCGCTAAGACATTGGCAAGTCTAATTCCTACAACAGCATCGTCAGAGTTAGCTGTTAACAAAGTCGTTGCCGAGTTTGTTATCTGTGCTCCCGATCCTTCAAAATCTTGTGCCATTTATCCTCCTATAATGCAATCGCCATTGCGGTTGCAAATCCTTTACTGGCTGCATTTTGCACTTCGCCAGAATTATCTAAAAATACTGCTTTACTCGCAGGTAAAGTACAGAAAACGTCTTTCGTACCACCAGTAAAATCAACTAACGAATCACTATTAGATGACGATATTACACTCGTTCTTGATAATGTGTCTGGTGTTGCATCTGTTACCGTTCCAATACCAACTTCAAACTCTGATGTACCTTGATTAAAGATAGCATAATAAGTTGTGTTAGTGTTTCCGATACCAGCTACAAAAGTCTCAAAACCTTGTTGAGCACCGGCAAGATTTAACGTGCCAGTTCCAGTTGTTGTGCTAGTTTCTTTTACTCGATCATTAATTACAAAAGCCATATACCTCTCCTATTACGATGTTAAACTTATAATCGCATTTGATGGTGTACTTGGATCAGGAAACGCAATAGTGAAATCACCATTGGTTGCCGTCTTTGTTCCACCAAAATCCAAAATTACAACTAATTTATCAGATTTATCATCATTATAAATTGCTCCAAACGCAGCAGAAAAAGTTGCGCTTGAGAAAGTTAAGTTAGCAAAGTCAACACTCGCAGTTGCAGTTGATGAAGCTACCGCCTGACTCGTTAATGCACTTCCGCCTGTTGAGTATCCAGCTGCAGAACCAGAAACTTCGTTTCCAGCACCAGATGAATAAGCTGTGCTACTAGTTGTGTATGGATTTGCTGTGT
>FUFK010037788.1_pt1 | contig 30434 bp, 33 predicted proteins | sample 1021851 | NCBI WGS metagenome assembly FUFK01 (sample SAMEA51879418, study PRJEB19060) | metagenome | reverse complement strand
GATGCTCGATAGGACAGGATTGCTTCATGGCTACAGCTTCAACAGCTGGAGCGACATGATTAGATATGATGAAGCATTTATAGAGGAGTGGCTTGGAAGTCCACAGACCTCTTTGTACTATTCATTACAAGTTATGGGTGATGTTCAAGATAAGTCTGACGCTTATGCAGCACTTGGAGATACTGACATACAGGATTATTTGGATGGTATTCTTGATAACAAAATCGAATGTGACTGCCAACAATGAACCCTTATACAAAATTATTAGAAAGAAAAAGAACATGGACTCCCGTAAAACCCACCAAAGGGGAGGTAAGATCTGGTGCTGAAGAAACCATCAAGCGTGCTCTCGCAATACGTCATATGGAGCTACCAGTTGGAGAATTTATTTCACAAGGCTTGGACAAAGAAGTCCCGGAAGCAGCGAGGACACTTCTTGAGTCAAACGTTAAAGATGAGATCAAGCATGATCTCGCTCTGGGTTTCATTGTTGAATCCCATGGGGCTGATCCCATTGCTGAAATGGAGGCGATAAGATTAAGAGATGCTTGGATACAACATCCTGACCACACTATACTCAAGGCACTCGTTGCAGAGCGAGCTGTATTCTTTGTTCTATTGCCTATGTTTCGCTTTCTTGGTGACGCTGCTCTTAGAACAGTATCAGCTGATATTTCCAGAGATGAACAAATACACGTGGCGACAAATAGTCTCGTATGTCGTGAGCTGGGTCTTGTTCCTAGCAATTCTTTGGATAAGCTTCGGAAGGCAACTATATCTTGGGTACTACAACCCCTAAAAACTTCACCGGACAAATACCTAGACAAATCATTTTGGCTGGATGCGAGCGACCGGCTGATGTATGAAGGCAAAGCACCACAGTTTGCCGACACAAAAGCAGCTCGCATGCCAGCGTTCTTTGAACATGCAAACACCAACCTCCCTCAATACGCTTAGTTTCCATTCAGAGAAACTTGAGAAGCTTGTCGAGGATTTGGAATCCAAGTTCGCTTGGTATCCTGTACACCCCAAGGAGGATATAGCCTCCATCATGTATCGCTCCGGACAATGGGAAGTGGTACAATATATAAAATCTATTTTAGAAGAATAATGTGCATATTTAGAGCACCAAAGCCTACACCATTACCTACACCACAGGCTATACAGCCAAGGCAAAAACAAAAGATCGAAGAGAAAGCACTTCCAACAAAGAAGGAACTCTTAGATCCAGATGAAGTAGCAGGCGTAGAGTATGGAACAACAGCAAAACAAGACCCGAAGGGAGCAGCTAAGAGAACAGGTACAGATGCTCTTAAAATCAATATCGGAACGGGTGGAGAAACCGGTTCTGCATCAGGAGGACTAAATGTATAAGGCTAAGGCAAGGTACTCTCAACTTATGTCCAGTAGAACTCAGTTCTTGGATATGGCCGTTGAGTGTTCAGAACTTACCTTACCTTATCTGGTTACACAAGATGACAACTACAAAGGCAAGAGAACCTTACTACAACCTTACCAGTCAGTAGGAGCCAAGGCCGTGGTAACACTTGCAGCAAAACTAATGCTAGCAATACTACCACCACAAACAGCCTTCTTCAAGCTACAGGTACAGGAGGATAAGCTAGGAGAAACTCTTGACCCTATGATGCGTAGCGAGTTAGACTTATCATTCTCAAAGATAGAGAGATTGATAATGGATTACATAGCCGTATCAAGTGATCGTGTTGTCGTACACCAAGCCCTAAAGCATCTTATAGTATCTGGTAATGCTTTGATATTCATGGGCAAGGATGGCTTAAAACACTATCCACTACAAAGATATGTAGTAAACAGAGATGGTAATGGTAACGTAATCGAGATCATTACTAAAGAATTAGTAAGTCGTAAGGTATTGGGTATAGCACCCCCTCCTAACGAAAAGCCAAATGGCGAATATGGTGCTACAGAAGACGACGCTGAGGTATACACCTGTGTTAAGATGGATGAGAGCAGCGGTAGCTGGAGATGGCATCAAGAAGTGGACGACATGATCCTAGATGGTAGCCAGAGCACAGCACCGAAGAACGCCTCACCATGGTTAGTGCTTCGATTCAATACAGTAGACGGAGAGGACTACGGACGTGGTAGAGTAGAGGAGTTCATTGGGGATCTAAGGAGCCTTGATGGATTGTCTCAAGCTCTAGTAGAAGGTGCAAGTGTAGCAAGTAAAGTTATCTTTCTTGTATCACCATCTGCTACAACCAAGCCGGGCACTCTTGCCAAAGCGGGTAACGGAGCTATCATACAGGGTAGACCAGAAGATGTAGGAGTTGTACAGGTTGGTAAAACTGCTGACTTTGCTACAGCTGCAAACCTAGCATCAACTATAGAAAAAAGAATACTTGAAGCTTTCTTAGTAATGAACGTAAGAAATGCAGAGAGAGTTACTGCTGAAGAGGTACGCCTCACACAGTTGGAACTGGAGAAGTCTTTGGGTGGGCTGTTCAGCTTACTTACAGTAGAGTTCCTAGTGCCATATCTCAACAGAACATTGTTGATACTACAACGCAGTAATCAGATACCAAGACTACCAAAAGATATAGTCAGACCTAAGATTGTAGCCGGTATCAATAGTTTAGGTAGAGGTCAGGACAACGAAGCCTTGACCAGATTCATACAAACTGTGTCAGCCACACTTGGGCCAGAAGCTTTAGTTAAGTTTATTGATCCTAGTGAAGCTATCAAGAGACTAGCAGCAGCACAAGGTATCGACGTACTCAATCTTGTACGTACAGCCGAGCAGCTAGAGCAAATGAAGCAGATGCAGCAACAACAGGCAGCACAGAACTCACTTATAAGTCAGACAGGACAGATAGCTGGTACACCACTAATGGATCCTGAGAAGAACCCTGAGCTAGCAGAACAGGCAACAACCTTAATACAAGGATTACAACAAAACCCACCAGAATAAATGTCAGAAACATTATCATACCAGCCAGAGGTACAGACTGAAACTAATCTAGACCAACTCACACCAGAAGAACAAGATTCTATGAAGGTGGGTGAAGCCCTAGAAGAACAACAGGAAACCCTACTAGCTGGTAAATACAAAAATGCCGAAGAACTAGAAAAAGCTTATGTAGAGCTACAGAAAAAACTTGGTGATGACAAGGAGACAGAGCAGGCTAGTGCCGAAGATAAAGCTGAGGATAAACCACAGTTTTCTGATGGTGCTAACCTAATCAACTCAGCTAGCGAAGAGTACTATGCTAATGGTAACAAGCTATCAGATGAGACTATGGCTAAGTTCTCTTCCATGTCCACACAAGATTTAATCAAAGCCTACATGGAGGTGCAGGCTACACAGCCACAACAAGCAGCACCCCCAGCTGATATAACTCAAGATCAAATCAATCAGATCAAGAACTCAGCCGGTGGCGAGAAAGCCTATGCTAATATAGTAAACTGGGCTAAATCAAACCTACCTAAATCATCTATTGATGCTTTCGATGAAGTTGTAAATACAGGTAGTGTACAAGCTATACAGCTCGCAGTAGCTGGTTTGAAGACTGAGTACAACAACGCTAACGGAGTAGAAGGTAGAATGGTAACAGGTAAAACAGCCCCTGACAGAGGGGATGTCTTTCGTAGTCAAGCGGAACTTGTCCGTGCTATGAATGATGCAAGGTATGATAACGACCCTGCCTACAGGCAAGATGTTATCGAAAAACTAGACAGATCAGATTTGGATTTTTAACTATGCCCGGACATTATGGTGGCGGCAAAATGCCAGCCAAAAAGAAACCTATGAAGAAAGGTGGTAAGAAAGGTTTACCTCCAGCACTCAAGAAAATCATAGATAAGAAAAAGAAGAAGTAATGGCTAACATTAAACCCGGAAAAGGGGGATCTCCCGGACAGCCCTATCAAGCACCAAAAGAAGATCCCAAAAACCCATATGTTCCAGCTCCTAAAAAAGCTGAGAAAGATATATTTCACGCAAAAACTACAACACCCGGTAACTCGGTAAACGATTTAACATGACACACCACAACCACGAAAACCAGAAATGGCATCCAGCAGAGGAGCTTAACGGAAGACTAGCTATGATAGGTATAGTTGCAGCTCTACTCAACTACGCTTGGACAGGGCAGATCATTCCCGGTATCTGGTAATGCCAAAAGGTAAAGGCGGCTATTCTGCTGGCCAGAAAAAGATTGCACGAGTTGCACCCCCTCGTGACAAGATCACAGGAGCAGACTTCGCAAAACTAAGAGGTAAGAATGGCAAAAAGAAAGGGAGTAAGCCTGTCTCTCGGAAGAGGTGAGAAGAGCCGCAAAGGCGGCCTGACAGCTAAGGGAAGAGCCAAGTACAATCGTGCCACTGGCTCTAATCTCAAAGCTCCACAGCCCGGAGGAGGGGCTAGAAAGAGGTCATTTTGTGCTCGCATGTCTGGCATGAAAGGCCCACTCAAAAAACCAAACGGCAAGCCTACAAGAAAGGCACTTGCCCTACGCAGATGGAAATGCTGATGGCTAATTTAAAAAAGAAAAATACTAAAAATGTAAAACCTTTTGACGAGCAAGATACAAGACTAGCTCAAGGTTTTGTTAAAAGAGTTGGTGAACCAATCAGCCTTAGAGAAGCTACAGACGCACTCCATATTATAAAGAAAACCTCTGGAAACAATCCGCTTTTAGAGGAACTAAAAAGAAAGCGTTTGTTTAGAAGTAACCCTATAGACGTAAACATGTAATGGCAATTACTTACAACGAAGACGGATCCAAAAAGGAACGCAATGGCGATAAAAGAGCTATCGCTATGGGTAAAGAGTTCTTTGGTGTACCTAAAGAAGTTAGGGAAGCTAATAAAAGACTCTCAGGTAAAGGCCCTTTTGATGTCAATGACCAAAAGACAGTCATAGATTATTACAAAAAACAAAAGAAAAAGGGTAAAGTCTAATGGCACACAAGAAAGGATCTAAGTGTGGCTGCAAGCATGGAGGTAAAAAGAAGTAATGGGTAAATTATGTCCACGTGGTAAAGCAGCTGCCAAAAGAAAATTTAAAGTATACCCTTCTGCATATGCTAACGCCTATGGTGTCAAAGTATGTAAGGGTCAAGTCAAAGCTGGTGGTAAGAAGAAGACTGCCCCCGGTTATAGCAAAGCAAAAAGAAGATGAGCTTACGTAGATGGTTCCAAGAGAAATGGGTTGACACCAAAACTGGTAAGCCCTGTGGCAGACAGAAAGGTGAAAAGCGTAAAGGCTACCCAGCTTGCAGACCATCTAGACGTGTGTCATCCAAAACACCTAAGACTACAGGTGAGATGTCTAAAGGCGAAAAGGCCAAGTTCAACAGAACTAAGACAAGTAGTAAGAGGATTAATTATAATCACTCGAGACGGAAGAAAAAATCCGTCCGTTCATCCCTGCGTATCAACAAGTAGGGACGCATGACACCCAAGCATGGAACGGGGCTTGGATATATGGAGATTACCATGAAAGTAACATTCGTATATCGTGGCATCAAGTACACAAGAGTAATCGGTTAAGGCCGTACAGGGAGGTTCAAGTCCTCCCATCTCTATTGGAGCGAGCCTGCTAAGGCAGATACCTCAATCCGTCTAGACGGTGGGATAGACCACAAAAAAAAATGGCCAAAAAAAATTCAGATCTGAGAAACGTAAACCAATATCATTCTTAGAAATGGCACAACAAAATAGTAATGAGCCATTGGCAGATTTAACCCAACTGGGTCAGGCCAATGGTTCCGGAGACAAGAGGGCACTTTACCTTAAATTGTTTTCCGGCGAGATGTTCAAAGGCTTCCAAAGGAACACGATAGCACGTGACCTTGTAATGAAGAGAACACTTCAAAATGGTAAGTCTATCCAGTTCATCTATACTGGTAGAACAAAAGCCGAGTATCACACACCCGGCAACAGCATACTAGGTAACTCCGATGGAGCACCTCCAGTAGCTGAAAAGACAGTGACTGTTGATGACTTATTAATCAGTTCAGCATTTGTCTATGAGCTCGATGAAACACTTGCTCACTACGACCTACGTGGTGAAATCTCAAGAAAGATCGGTTATGCTCTTGCAGAAAAGTATGACAGAAAGATCTTCAGAGCAATCACAAAGGCTGCACGTACAGCACACCCAATCACAAAGTCTAACTTTGTAGAGCCCGGTGGAACACAACTACGTGTAGGTTCAAACAACCAAGCTTCTGATGCTTATGTACCAGCTTCTCTAATCTCAGCTTTCTATGATGCAGCTGCAATCCTAGACGAGAAGGGAGTTTCTGGCGAAGGTAGAGTAGCTGTGTTGAACCCAAGACAGTACTACGAGCTTATACAGAACGTAGAAACTAACGGCTTAATCAACCGTAACGAAAGAGGAGATGCCTTACAGTCAGGTAACGGAATCATTGAAATAGCTGGTATCACCATCTACAAGTCAATGAACATTCCTTTCTTTGGCAAGTTTGGTACTGCTTTAGGCGGTTCTGCATCTGCAACAAACCCCGGCGTAGCTTCACCTACAAACACAGGTAGCTTCGTTGGAGAGGCAATGGAGGACGAAAGAGCTGGAACATCTGCAACTAAGACTGTTAACTCATACGGTAACAGCACAGAGTTTGCAAACAGCTGCGGCCTAATCTTCCAGAAAGAAGCTGCTGCTTGTGTAGAGGCAATCGGCCCACAAGTACAGGTAACTTCTGGAGACATATCNGTTGTTTACCAAGGTGACGTAATTCTAGGTAGACTCGCAATGGGAGCTGATTCATTGAATCCAGCTGCTGCTGTTGAGCTTATCGCTGGAGCTGCGGTATCTGGTTCTACAACCACATTCTCATAATTTATACGGGAGCTTCGGCTCCCCCTTTTTTTCTAATGGCGACCACAACTATTGACACCGATACCGAACTATCCGCAGTGAACTCTATACTGGGAGCTATCGGACAAGCACCAATTACAACACTTACTACATCAACTGGTAATAATTCTTTGTCTTCACAGATCTCAGAGAATCCAGAGATAGCATTTATATATAATTTATTACGTGACGCTAACGTTGACACACAGTCGGAAGGCTGGCACTTCAATACAGAAAAGCACGTAAAGTTCTCACCTGATGCAAATGGTAATATTCTCATAGGTAATGACATTTTGTCTATGGATTTACACGATAATCAAGCTAAGAGAACATATAATTTTGTACGTCGTAATGGTAAGTTATACGATAAACAAGATCACACAGATGTATTTACAGCAGACATAGATTTAGATATTGTAAGATTATACGAATTTGAAGACTTACCTATTGTCTTTAAAAGATACATAGTATACAGAGCATCAAGAGTAGCAGCCACACAACTTGTAGCTAACCCACAGCTAGTTAGATTGTTAGGTGTACAAGAACAGCAGGCAAGAGCAGCGTTACAGGAATATGACTGTAATCAAGCTGACCACAGCATGTTTGGATTTGAAGATAATTCTGCATACCAAACTTATCAACCATGGAGAAACCTTAGACGATAATGGCAGGCATAACACAAACTATCCCATCGTATTCAGCTGGGATGTCAGAACAACCTGACAACTTAAAATTTCCCGGTCAGGTTACAGAGTCTGTAAATGCCATACCAGATATAACTAAAGGCTTGTTTAAAAGGCCGGGACTAAAACGAATTGACTCATCATTAGTTAGTGACAGTGATAGAAGTCACACAACAGCAGTAGGAAAGTTACACGATGTACAATCCGGTGGGTCATGGTTTCATTACTACAGAGATGAAGCCGAAGGATCTTATATAGGACAGATAGACTCTAACGGTAATGTCAGGGTATGGAGTTGTAAGACTGGTGAGCGTATGACTACAGCTTACGGCACAGGTGGAGAGACAGCTATCAAAGCTTATCTTGCAACCAGCACTCCAGAGAATATTCAAACACTAACAATCAATGATTCTACTTTTGTTTCAAATCGTGACTCTAGCAATTCTAATACTGCTATAACAACTAACAAAGCTGGAACGTATACTCAGACTGGTACAGAAATAAGTATTGGATTTGTTGATCATCAACTTACTGTTGGTGAAAGTGTAAATTTAGACTTTACGTCTGGTAGTGCTGTAGATGGTGAGTATAAAGTTACTTCAATACTTAGTGCTAATATTTTTAAAGTAACTGCCGCAGCTAGTGCTTCAACCAATGGCAATGTATTAATCACACCTATAACTGATTTAGATGTTGACAAGCATTTTGCTTTGGTAGAGCTTATACGAGCAGAAAATGGTAGGCAGTATGGACTCAATATCACGAACGGTACAGATGATGCTAGTCGAAATGTAACACTTAAACGTGCTACAAGAATCAGACTTAAAAGTCAAACACTAAATGAAGCTTCTAACTCTGGAGAATGTCTTGGTATAGGTACAGAAGTTTTTGATATTACAGCTACTAATGATGAGACTGCTGGTGATAATAAATATGCTATACCTACAAGTGCGGTAAATACAACAAACAATACTATTACGCTTAATGGTCATGGCTATGTTGATAATGATATCTTTACATATCATGGTGCTAATAATACCAATATTGGCCCATTAACAGATCGTAGAGATTACTACATCACTTCAGCTCAAGCTAATACTTTTCAGATAAAAGAGCATCCTGATGGAAGTGCTTTAAATCTTACCTCTACCGGTAATAATAATCAATTATTCATACCCGCCAACAAAGGTATAGTTACAAATTCTAGTAATGTATTAGTTACAGATGGCACTAAAAAGAACTTAGTTTTTCGTATATCTACACTAGGTCAACAAGGTAATGCACCCGGTAGTTCAACTGATTTTGTTTGCAGTTATCAACCAGAAGTCACATTATTACATGGTGGTGAAGGTTGGGAAACTGGAGATAATATTACAGTAGCTATGACAGGCCAAGGTTTAGGCGGTGGTGGTAGGCATGGTAATTCTCCTAGTGACGATAAGCGTGTAGCTACATATACCATAGAAGTAACTGACCACGAAGAGACTACAGTAGCAGCTAAATACAGTGGAGCTGATACAGGTCTTATACGTCCAGCTGTTACCCCGTTTGATGCTGATACAACTGTTACATCAGATACTATACTAGCTGGTATGAAAAGTGCCATCGAGCAGATAAGTGGTACACCTATAAGTGCTCAGATTATAGGCTCTGTTATGTACTTATCTAGCCCCAGTACATTTAACATAGAGATTGTAGAAGAAGACCTGATGCGAGTCATGCAAAACTCGGTCAACGATGTTACTAATCTACCAAACCAATGTAAAAACGGCTATATTGTACAGGTTAAAAATGCACGAATGGCAGATGAAGATGACTACTATCTACGCTTTGATGGTCAAAATGGTAACGACGGTAGTGGAGCTTGGTCTGAGTGTGCGAAGCCGGGTATAGCTAAAAGACTTTATAATCTACCTGTAGTCATTCAACGTACAGCAACAACTACATTTACTGTAAAACAATTTGAGTATCACGATAGACGTGTTGGAGATCCAAATACTAACCCATTACCATCGTTTATAGAAACAAATGCTAACGGAGATTTTATTGGTAGAATTAACAAAGTATTATTTTTCCGTAATAGATTAGCACTATTGTCTGGAGAAAACGTAGTACTGTCTAGACCGGGTACGTTAGGTAAACCTGACTTCTTTGCAGAATCTGCACTAACAACATCCGCTAGTGACCCTATTGATATATCTGCCGCATCTATGTTCCCTTCAGAACTATTTGATGGTATAGAAATAAACACAGGTCTAATTGTATTTAGTTCAAATCAACAGTTTTTATTAACATCTGATGATACTGTACTTAACCCTGATACAGCTAAACTTAAAAGTATTGCTACATTTAATTATAATATAGATATACCTCCTATATCTCTGGGCACGACAGTTTCTTACGTAGACAACTCTGGTAGATTCAGTCGTCTAAATGAAATGGCCAATATTGCAAGAGAAGGTGAACCTAATATTGTTGAAGTGAGTAAAGTTGTACCATCACTGTTACCAAATGATATAGACTTACTGACAAACTCACGAGAAAATGCTATAATATTATTAGGTAAGACTGGCACTAACATAGTATTTGGCTACAAGTACTTAAACGTAGGTGATAAACGTCAACAGGCTGCTTGGTTCAAATGGAAACTAAATAAAAATCTAATATATCATTTTATTATAGATGACGAATATTTTGTTTTAGATAGTGACTACTACTTACAAAGTATGCAGTTAGTTGAATCTTCAGAAGATCTTAGTATTACACAAGATGGTATAGATTATTTATTACATTTAGATAACTATGTCCCTTTATTTGGTGGTACATATAACTCAACAACTAATGTAACTACATTTACTATATCGTGGTTAAATCAGATCTCGAGTGCTGCATATAACTTAGCAGTAATAGATACAATTCCGGGTACAAATAATGCAAGGCTTACAAGATACCAAACCACTCCAGAGTTACAAACGTCAGGAACCACGTTGACACTACAAGGAGACTGGGCAACAGGTGTTACGTCAAGCAATCCATTACATATAGGTTACATATATAATTATGAGGTTACGTTCCCTAAGTTCTATCCATTTAAAAGTGCTGGAGAAGGTAAAGTACAATCAGATGTAAACTCCTCTTTAGTCTTGCATAGAATTAAGCTACACTTTGGTAAGCTTGGTACATACGAAACTACTTTAGAACGGGTCGGTAAAACAGATTATACAGAGCTGTATGAGTCTAGTATTCTAGATGAGTATAATACTAACTCCGCACCATATCTAGAAACATATATCAAGACTGTACCTATATATGAACGTAATACAAATATAACTCTTACACTTAAATCTTCTCACCCGTCCCCAGCTACGCTACATGCGNTATCTTGGGAGGCTGACTACTCACCCAGATNTTATAANCGTGTCTAATTANATACACCCAATCACATTGGAGGCTGCCNCNNAGGTTGCCTCTAATCTCCGTCCAGATGACCGCAGAGAGGTCGAAGAAGGCCATGGGATACCATCAGCCCTCTTACCCTCTTTGATGTCTCAGAATCCCTCCTACGTGTATTTCACAGTGCCTGACGGCAAGACTGCTGGCATGGCCGGAGTAGGACAAGAAGGTGACATATGGATGCTTTGCACTCCTGATATACACCGATACCCAATTACATTTGCAAGAGAGGCCAAACGGTATGTCGATAGCCGTCCTGAGCCCCTCCTCTGGAATATAGTTGACAGTAGAAACACAGCACATCTTAAACTGCTGAAGTTTCTTGGCTTTAAGTTCTTACGTAAGCTAGAACATGGGCCGAACAATGTAACATTTATTGAATTTTGCCGTGTGCGTAGACGCTAATGCAGGGGCTAGAGCCGCTGCTAGACAAAGAAAACTAGAGAAAGACGCTGTATTCAAACAAAAGGCGTTACAGTTCTTTAATAAAGAAACTACCTTTGAAAGAACACTGGACAGAAATGTTCTTGGATATAGTCGTGCAGAAGCTGATGCAAAGAGCAGAGCTTTGAAACTACAAGGTAGAGGCAGACGTATCAAACAAGATGCTGTTGCTAAATACTTTAGAACTAAGAAAGTAAACGAAGGTGGTCGATCAAGAAAGTATGGTAAAGCCCAGTATCAAGCATTGCTTCAACAAGAAGCTAAAATAGATAATGCTATAAACAGAGCATTTGGACAAGATCTGGCATATCAACAGACAGCTAATCAACGTCAGTTCTTAGCTGCAAACGCTAGAGCTAGAGAGGCACTAGGCGTACCAGCATCATACGGTGCACCAGTTATGTTACCTCCAACAAATAGACTTGGTGGTGCTCTACAGATAGCTAGTCAAGTTGCTGGCATTTACTCAGGATTTAAGTAAACATGACATCATCATTTCGTGACCCCAACCGTATGGGGGCAACTAACTATCTATCTACCGACGCTGACTTAACACAGTCAGTTAACAAAGAGATTGATAACAACATCAAGGATACAAGAGAGTTCTACGATCAAATGGCAGAACTCGAGAAGCAACGTTTCGAGCAGCGAGATCAGAACCTCGCTCTCTTAACAGATTTTATTAAGACAGCTGCACCTATAGTTAAACAAGTTCGACAAGCTAATGACGATAGAAATAAGTATAAACCGATCCTTGATGATTATAAAGGTGCAAAGTCTGATGTAGATGATGCACTGCTTGACGAACAGAATGAAATAGAAGAAGCAGAAAAGAGTGCTAGAAACCAAGAGATAGAGTTTCAAGAAGATGCTAAAAAAGATGCAGAAGATCCTACTAAGTCTAAAGAAGAAAAAAAGGTTTCTGCTGATGCTGCTGCTATCTTTGGAGAAGGCAGTTTTACTTACCAAGAAGGTTATAACTCTAGAAATAACTTAAAAGCATTTAGTAATAATCTTGAAGCTTATTATACAGTAGCATCTAAAGATAATAGATTNGCTGCTATTGATAATAGAATCTTAAATGATGCTTCTACTAATGATGAGTTTGATGAGCTTTTTGATTTTTATACAGCTACAATTTTTCAAAATCAGATACGTGGAAGACGTGCTCAAGGTCTAAGAGATGCTACACCCGGAGAAGTTAGAAAATATATAGCACCAGAAATTTATAAAATTAAAGNAAATTTTAGAGTAAAGTGGGAGGAAAAGCGACAAGAGTTTCTTGGACAGGCACAGGCGATAAGAAATAATGATGAAGTTAGTGCGATGTTTCAAAACAAAGCAAGTCTTGCTAATGATGTCACAAACTGGATTACTAATAGAAAGATACAGCTAGAGGCAAGAGGTCTAGAACCATCAGAAGCTAGCCAATTAGCGTTTGCAGAGTTTGGTGATATAGTTTCACCTATGCTTGACGATGTAGCTAGTGGTGTTGATGCTGGAGATATACGAGCACTTTTGGCTACAGAGTTTGAGTACCCCGGTGGCCGCATGCTAATGAATNACGAGCGAGCACCAAAAGGAGCACAGCGATTACATGCACAGCTAACTGCAAAAGCTATAGAATATGAAAATAACGCCATAGAGCAAGAAGAAGATAATCGAGAGTTAGAAATGATGAAGTGGAAAGATACTTCACATGTTGAGTTTCTAAAGACTCTAGAAGAAATAAAAGAGCCAAGAGCACAAGCTGATGCCATAGATAAGTACGTCCTTGACTTTAGAAAAGAGTTTAATGTTGTTGACGACGATGCGTTGCCAGACTTTATGAAAGACTTTTTAGCTAGCAGATCGTTTGCAGATGAGGCTATCGTAGTTGAGATTACAAGTAGAAGACGTAATAATCTTCCTATAACTCAAAGCATGATAGACAAGATAGCCGACCCTGACATACGTGCAGATCAGGCTAAGTATGTAAACACACCAGAACTAGGTGCATTTACAGATCAAGAAGCCGAAAGCATGGACGAAAGAGTTGTTGCTATTGTAAAAGAAGCAAAACAGTTACGAGATCTTAACCAAGCTAAAACAGACCAATATCTTGTTACTAGAGATAACACCAAAGAATACATTACGAGTAGATTTAAAGAGCTAGTTATTGGTGGTCAAAATAGACAAACTGCTATGTTCAATGCAATTAAGGAAGCTAAAAAGTTTGTAAAAGATGGTGATTTTGATGTAGAACAGGTATTATCTATAGATACACAGGCTACAAAAGATCTACAGGCTACACTTAATGCTATTGGTAAAGATCCAAGTCTAATATATAGTTCTGAAGAGTGGGCAGGCGAAGCACCACATTTAGCTATAGCACGTGAGTATGTAAGAACAAAGGGTAGAACACAATATCCATCTTACTATATGCGTTTTAACTTTATAAAAGATGCTGATGGTGCGTATCTTACACCAGAAGAAATATTTGAAACTAGAGTAAACAAAGTTGACAAGAAAGAAGCTAAAATAGAAGAGATACCAGAGCGTAAAGAACTAGATAATATTGATGACCAGAACAAACTTCTTAATAAGAATAACTCTACTAAAACATTAGAAGTTGCATCTAAGAACAATAATATAGAATGGATGATAAAAACTAAACCTAGCGTCAGCGAACTCAATGCTGAAATGTTTATACGTCAGCTAGAAATAAACATACAAAATCAACATTCTATAACTGGTATTGCACAAACACATAGACAAAAAACAACTCTGTCAAAAGAAGACAATGATAAGTTATTGGAAGCTGTACCAGAGTTGAAAGAAGCACCCTTCTTAAACCCAAACACACTATCAACGGCGGCAATCAATGCAATGTTAAAGTTGAATATTTAATACTAAGGTATAATTATGAGCGAAGATCCAAGTGTAAAACTTGAGATAGACCAAGAGGCTTTTGACTACGTAAACGATCAAGTAAATCAATTAGCTGATACAATCGAAGAAGACGAAGAAGCTAAGGCTCAAGTCGCAAAACAAGAACAGGCCACTGAAGAACAAGCTCTTTCTCAACAAGATGACCCACGTAATGCAGAAAAGTGGGGATTTAAAGCATTAGTCAAAGAAGGTCAGTCTATCGTATCCGGTGGCTTACAAGATACTGCATCCTCTGTAACCACCTTTGCCGAAAGAACAAAAGAAGCATTGGACGGCACAATGCAAAGAGAGATCGAAGAACAAGGTTATTACAAACCTGACTGGGATCCATTTGTAAACTATGATAATCCTATCGAAACCAAAACATGGTGGGGTAGACAGCTACGTGGACTGGTACATTTCGGTTCATTAGCAGCTGGTACTGTACTATCTGCCAAAGCACTGGCTGCTAGCGGCATAGGTCTTGGTATAAGTGGTGGTGCTGCAAAGCTACTTGGTGCAAACAGTTTTATCAGAGCTGCTGGTATTGGAGCTGCATCTGACCTTATCTCTAAGGAGTCTGATGGTCAGAACGCTCTCGGTGCATTGCGTGACAGATATGGCTGGATTGANACACCNCTATCTACAAGAGACACAGATCATCCTNTTGTGATGAAAGTCAAAAACATTGTAGANGGTATGGGTATAGGTTTNTTNTTTGATGGTATGACNTATGCTATNGGNAAAGGGTCNCAGTAAAGNTATAAAACAGATANAAGATAGAAANGCTAGNGTGNCTAAGCAAAGCACAGAAGCTGCTGTTGCACAGATACGNGAAGGCGANATACAGTTTCGTGCAGATAAAAANGCACCTGTATCACAACCACACCAAGGNGCACATGTATCAGANGTAGAACCAGANGTAGCACGTCAACANCTATCTCGNACACGTAACGAGTGGGGTTCTGAAGAAGGAGCTACTGGTTCTGTAACTACACCTGTAGAACGTGAACGTATAGCTCTCAAGGGTGGCACAGATGTCAAACAGGTAGAGCGTGTACTCAAAGGTCTGATGAGCAGTGACAGATTTGCAAAGGAACTCAAGGCAGCAAAAGGTGACAGAGTTAGATTAGCTCAGACATTTAAAGAAGCTGTAGATGGACACCAAGCTATAACACAGGGTAGAAACGCAGCAGAGCTATCACCTAACGAATATCTCAAGGAGCTACTAGAAGCAAACAAAGACGTTGTAGATGGTGTCGAAGTATTTACATCTAAAAATGTAGTTGTAACTGACCTAGTTGTAGGTTCATTACTTAAGCAGCTACGAGATACAGGTATTGCTGGTAGAGAACTAGCAGACATTGTATCGCTAGATGACATAGATGGCCCAGCTAAACAGATTGTAGATACTATGCTAACTGCATTGTACCATACAAAGAAAGCTAGATTTGTAAAGTCTGACTCATTTAGAGCATTAGGTGCTGGTAAAAATAGAACTAAGAATATAGAAGATGCAGTCAAAGCTGATGTGGCAGATGCTAAGGAGTCTATCATGTCGGTACTTAAGATAGCTAAAGACGATAAAAATGATGATCTACTAAACTCATTGTTTGAAGCTTTCTCTATGATGAAAGATGTCAATACACTTGATGACTTTGACAACTTTGCTAGAAAGATGATAAAAGGTGGACAGATAGATCCAAAAGGTGCAGACCGTACAGGTGCTATGATTCGTGAGCTAGAGGGTGTAATTACACACAGTATATTATCTGGCCCTAAAACACCAGCTCGAGCAATCATGGGTACATCCATTGCGACATTCATGCGTCCTATGGCTACTACACTAGGAGCTACATTACGTTACCCATTCAAGGGTGACAGTGCTACCATACGTGCAGGCTTGGCATCTATGAACGCTATGATAGAGTCTATACCTGAGTCCTTTACATTGTTTAGAGAAAGACTAAACTCATACTGGAAAGGTGATATAGCATCTATCAAGACACGTTACTCTGAGTTTACTCGTGGTGACGAAAACTGGGAACTTATACGTAGATGGGCAGAAGACAGTGGTAGAGCTAGTTTTGGAGATCGTGCGGCATTTGCAGTAGCAAACATGGCAAGGTCTATGAACAACAGTAACTTGTTTACGTACTCTACTAAAATCATGGCCGCAACTGACGATGCGTTTGCATACATCATAGGTCGTGCTAAGATGCGTGAGAAAGCTATGCGTAATGTTCTTGACCTACAATCTGCTGACGGCATCAAGCTACCAGAGATAACACCAGAGGTTATGAAAGCATACGAAGATGACTTCTATGCACAGGTATTTGACTCACAAGGTAATATTATAGATGAGGCTACTAAGTTTGCTAGACGAGAAGTAACACTTACACAGGAGCTTACAGGCTTTGCAAAAGGTCTTAATGATGTGTTTAGTGCTAACCCTTGGGCAAAACCATTCTTTCTATTTGCTAGAACTGGTGTCAACGGTCTTGCACTTACAGCAAAACATACACCCGGTTTTAACTTCTTAGTTAAAGAGTTCAATGATATTGCATTTGCATCACCTAGCAATCTAAAAAATGTAGAACGCTATGGTATCACAAACGCAGTCGAGCTAGCCAATGCTAAGGCATTACAAACAGGCCGATTGGCAATGGGCTCTGCTCTTGTGTTTATGGCATCAATGGCATGGATGCGTGGTGATCTTACAGGTAACGGCCCAGCTGACAGACAAAAGAGGCAGCTATGGCTAGACTCTAAGTATGAACCTAGAACTATAAAGCTAGGGGCTGTGCGTGTAGGTTACGATACCTTTGAACCATTCAACCTTATTATGTCTACAATCGCTGACATAGGTGACGCAAGTTTACTTATGGGCGAAGAGTGGACAGAAAGAGAGCTACAGAAAGTATCTCTAGTTGTTGCACAGGCTATTACAAGTAAGTCTTATCTTGCTGGTATACAGTCCTTTGTTGACTTATTTGCTGGTCGCCCCGGTCAGTTTGACAGAATTATAGCTGGATTAGCTAACAACACCGTGCCACTTGCTGGTTTACGTAATGAGTTGGGTAGATTATTTACACCATACATGCGTGAGATCGGATCTGGTATTGACCAATCTCTACGAAATCGTAACTTGCTTACAGAAGCCTTTGCAGGCCAACCACTTCCTGTTAAGTACGATATGTTAAATGGACAACCTATCAAGCAGTGGGACTTCTTAACAAGAGCGTTCAATGCTTTTAGTCCAGTAACCTTAACATTAGATCAAAGCCCCGGTAGACAGTTTCTTTTCGATAGTGGCTACGATCTACGTCTTTCTACATACTATGCACCAGATAGTACTAACCTTACTGATACACCACGTATTAGATCTTTATTCCAAAAAGCTATTGGAGATCAAAACCTAGAGCGTGAACTAGACAAACTAGCTAAAGATCCTAAAGCTATAGCATCACTTGCACAGATGCGTAAAGATATACGTGATGGTAAACGTGCTCAGTATGATGCTAGAAACTATTGGCACAATGGCAAGATAGACGCTTTATTCCAAGAAGCTAGACGTAAAGCATGGGCATCCATTATGGAGATGCAAGAAGTTGCTGACGTTATAGCTGAACAAAAAGAAAAGAAACGTCAAAAGTATCTGAAGAAGGTACAAACTAACGAAATACTTAACTTACCTAACAAATAAATGTCAGCACAATCTTTTTTGGCAACTCCGGGTAACGGTGGTAATATAACTTTTAGCATAGATACATTCTCAGAAGATGAGATAAAAGTATATGTTAATGAAGTTTTAAAAACTAAAGGTTCAAGCAACGATTATCAAATCAGTAACTACTCAGCTACTGGTGGTCGTATAGATTGGGTTGGTACAGCTCCAACTTCTAATGATAGAGTCCGTATAGTTCGCCAAACAAAAATATTAAACAATGGTGGTAACGCTGTAGAGGGTAAAGCAACTTACTCAGCTGGTGCAGCTGTCAAAGCCACAGACTTAAACAATAATACAAAACAAGTTCTTAGATCATTACAAGAACAAAACGATCAGCTAATACAGAGTTATGATATTGAGCCGGGTGCTATAATTAATAATACAATAGCCGACAACTCAATAGACTCTCAACATTATGTAGATGCTTCTATCGACCATATTCATTTAGCAAATGACATAATTGATGGAGATAATATACAAGATGACGTTATTAACTCTGAGCACTATGTTGCTGGTAGTATAGACCATGAGCATCTAGCTAACGATATAATAGATGGCGATAATATTCAAGATGATGTTATCAATTCTGAGCATTATGTAGCTGGTTCTATTGATTTAGAGCACATGTCTGCAAACTCTATAGACAGTGATCAATATGTTGATGGGTCTATAGATAGAGTGCATTTAGCAGCAGATATTGTTGATGGTACAAAAATAGCTGATGATTCTATAAATTCTGAACACTACGTAGACGCAAGTATAGATGAGCAGCATATAGCAAACTCACAAGTTACATCAAACAAGATTGCAGACAATGCAGTTGGATCTACTGAAATAGCGGCTGGTGCAGTTGGTACAGCTAAAATAGCAGCAGATGCTATTGATGGAACTAAGCTAGCAGATAATGCAGTTGACTCAGAACACTATACAGATGGATCTATTGATCGTGTACATTTATCAGCAGATATAATAGACAGTACTAAATTAGCTGACGACGCAGTTAATTCAGAGCACTACGTAGATGGCTCTATAGATCATGTGCATTTAGCTAATGATATTATAGATGGAGATAACATACAAGACGATGTTGTTAACTCTGAGCACATTGCTGCCGGAGCTTTAGATAACGAGCATTATGCAGCTGGATCTATAACTTCTGATAAGTTAAACGCTGCAACAGTTATAACCTCATCTGAGCAATCAACAACAGATGGTAGTGATACATCTTTCTTTACTTCAGCAGCAGCTGACGCTAGATACTTTAACATAAGTTCTGGTGACACAATTAAAGATGGTCAAACATTTCCAGACAACGATACTACGATTGCTACAACCGCAGCTATCAACGACAGAATTATCGACATTGTAAATGATGTTGGTGGTTTTGATATTATAGAGAGTGAGCAGCACTTTCCTAATAGTAACCCACAAGGTCAGGCAGGGTCAGCAGCTGTACTAAGTATTAAGGCAGCTTCTACAAACTTAGTTCCTAGCGGTACAACACTTACTATAAGTAATGGTAACTTAGCAAACAATGCAAACATTACTATAACTGGAGTAACATCTACTATACCATCTGGCTTTGGATTTATAGTAGAATCTACAAGCACACTACATACATATACATTCCACAGATTAGTACCAAAGGCAACAGAGGTTACAACTGTAGCTGGTAAGGCAACAGAGATAGGCAGACTTGGTACAGCAGCAGCTGTCGAAGACATGTCTATATTAGGTACAACTGATGTCGTAGCTGATATGGCTATACTTGGCACTAATGATGTTGTAGCTGACATGAACTTACTTGCAGTGTCTGATGTTATATCTGACATGAACACGCTTGCTGTAACCGATGTTATTAACGATATGGATACAGTAGCTGCTGCGGTGACTAATGTTAACAACGTTGGAAACAACATAACAAATGTAAACAGTGTTTCTAACTCTGCTGGAGCTAACCAGACATTTACAGTTACTGTACAAAACGTAAGTGGTAATAAGTACTTTATAGATGGTGTACAAACACCTGTACTCAAACTTGCTAGAGGTAAGACATATACATTTGACATGTCTGACAGTAGCAATAGTGGACACCCTCTTGCATTTAGAGATAGTAGTGACAACTCTTATACTACTGGAGTTACAACAAGTGGTACTGCTGGTAGCTCAGGTGCTACTGTAGTTATTGTTGTAGCAGCTAACGCTCCTAGCTCATTGAAGTACTACTGTACATCACATGGTAACGCTATGGGTAACACCATAACAGTTATTGATGATAATGTTGGTACAGTTGCTGGATCAATCTCTAACGTAAACACAGTTGCTGGTTCTATATCTAATGTAAACACAACTGCTGGTTCTATAAGCAATGTTAACACAGTTGCAAGTAATATAAACAGCGTTAACAGTTTCTTTAATACATATCGTATAGGTCAAAATAACCCTACAACTAGCTTAGACACAGGAGACTTGTTCTTTAACACTACATCTAACTCACTTAAGGTTTATACTGGTAGTGCTTGGGTAGATGGTGTCACAGCTACAGGTAACTTTGCAGTAACAACTGGTAACACATTTACTGGTAGTAACATACATAATGACAACGTAAAGTCTCTATATGGGACATCGTCAGACTTTGAGATATTCCATAGTAGTGGTGTAAGTATTTTACAAAATACTGCTGGAGATCAGCTAAATTTACGAAGTGATCTTACTTGGCTTAGAAATGCAGCAAATAGTGAAAGCCTTGCAAAATTTACTGCTGATGCAGCAGCAGAACTCTTTTACGACCACTCTCCAAAATTTGCAACTACAAGTTCGGGAGTATCAGTAACAGGTGGTTTAGTTGCAAGCGGTAATATAACTGCAAATAATGGAACTGTTACCGTCTCAGGTTCAGCACCTAAGATTAGATTTACTGAAACCAACGATAATCCTGATTATGACTTAGAAGCTAATGGTGGAAATTTAGCTATTGTAGATACAACCAATAATGCAACTAGATTTTCTGTAAGTTCTAGCGGTGCTAGCGTAACAGGAAACATCACAGTAACAGGAACAGTTGATGGTGTAGACTTACAAACATTAAATACTGCCGTAGGTCTTAACACAGCTAAAGTAACTAACGCTACTCATACAGGTGATGTTACAGGTGCTACATCTTTAACAATCGCTAACAGTGCAGTTACAACTGATAAAATAGCCAATGATGCAGTTACTAATGCAAAAATTGGTGCTGGTGCTATTTCTCACGATTTAATAGCTACAGGTGCAGTTACTACTGCTAAGATAGCTGATTTAGGAGTATCTACAGGCAAAATAGCAAACGATGCAGTAACAGCAGCTAAACTTGATAACACAGGTGTAAGTGCTGGTAGTTACGGTTCAGCCACAGCAATCCCAGCGATCACTATAGACGCTCAGGGACGTATTACATCAGCATCTACAAACACAGTTAACACAACTACAAACTTAGGAAAGACAACAGCAGCTTCACAAATTACTATCACAAGTAGTACTGGTACTAATGTTGTAATTGGAGAAGCAACTGGTTCTATCGCAGGTTTGATGTCAACAACACATCACAACAAACTTGATGGTATAGCTGCTGGTGCGACTAACGTAACTAACAATAACCAAATTAGTAATGGTGCTGGATACGTTACAAGTAGCGGTAACACAGTTATTGGTACTGACTCAGATATAAATACTTCTGGTGCAACTGTTATAGATCAGTTAAATATGACTGATGGTGTTATTCAGTCTCATAGTACACGAACTATGACTCTTGCTGACTTAGGCTATACAGGTGCAACAAACGCAAACTATATAACTAACAACAGCCAGTTAGCCAACGGTGCTGGATATATTACTTCAGCTTCTGACAGTACAAAAATGCCTTTAGCTGGTGGTGAGTTTACAGGGGATGTTATTGCACACAATATTAGACCTGATGGAAGTAGTAGAGATTTAGGTACTAGCTCATACCGTTGGAACAATATATACACACAAGATTTACAACTATCTAATGAAGCTCAAGGCGATAATGGTATAGATGGTACTTGGGGTGATTTTACTATCGTCGAAGGAGAATCAGACTTGTTCTTAAAAAATAATCGTTCTGGTAAAACTTATAAATTTAATTTAACGGAGGTGTCATAATGCCTATACTTTATGCTGACGGTTCCAGTTCCGCTGAAGGTAGAATTATAAAAACTACCGTTCAAACTGTTAATACCAGAGCATCAACTACAAGCACAAGCTATGAAGGTACAGGTTTACAAATAACTAGCTACGCAGCAGAAAGTTCTACTAATCAACTTCTTATAACTGTACACGCCCCTATTTCTGGAAAATGGTGGGCTGCTACAGGATTTGGATTTAGATTTGAAAGAGACGGCTCGCAGATAGGAAACATAGGAAGTGGTGGAACCGTATATAATGGTATTTCTAATTGTAATATGTCTGCTCATAGTAGTGATCATACACACCACTTTAACTTTATGAATAGTGCCAAGTTACTTTACTCACCCGGAAATACAACTTCGTCTACATATAGAGTTGCGTGGGCTACAAGATATAGTTGGGCTCCTATTTTTATAACTGGACAAAGCCCGAATATTACTGTTGGTACATCTACTTTTATGATACAGGAGATTGCACACTAATGTTATACGATCAAGAAGCTATATATCATGCTTATCCCGGCGTGGAGCTTACAATAATAGACGATGTTGGTGTCACTGATAAAGATGGCAACAATTTTATTTATGATGAGGAGAAGGTAAAAAAAGCAAGAGAAGATTTAAACAAATTAAAATATCAAACAGATAGATTATTTGAACCAGACGGTTATCCTTCTCTTGGCTCACAACTTGATTACATCTATCATAACGGGATCGACAAATGGAAAACAGACATGATTGATCCTGTTAAAGCAAAATATCCAAAACCAGAATAATGGCAATTACAAAAACTTGGGAAGTAAACACCCTAGAAAGAGAACTAGCTGATGGATATGTTAAAAAGGTTATATACCGTGTTAAAGGTATAGATGGTAGTGAAGAGAAAGCAAGAGCAACTGGTGAGGTAGAACTCGAAAGGCCAGAAACTCTTATATCTTACAAAGATCTAACTCAAGACACAGTTCTTGGTTGGGTCAAAACAAAACTTGGGACTGATGAAGTAGCTAGAATAGAAAAGTGGTTAGAAGATGAAATAGCACTTATTAACACACCAACTACAGCTACAGGAAAACCTTGGTAGAGTTACCCACGATAAGCTTACCACCCACGTTTAACGTGCAAACCCCCTCATTACCTCTCCCTACAGCTGATGTTCCCTCATATCAACCTTTGGTCGTACCTCCGCAAGATTTACGAAGACCCGAAGGCACAAAGGAGGTACAGACAGAAGAAAACCCTCCACCAAAAATACACTTTCCACCCTTACCTAGTATCACTTTACCATCGCAAGAAGTCTTAGTCGCTGCATCGGTTACTGCTGTAACTGCTGTAGCAGCTGCGACTGTTACACAACCTGTAATCAATGCGTTGAAAGATAAAATACAAAAGTTTTTACAAGGCAAGATAAACAAATGGAAACAAAACCGCCAGAAAAGAAAGGCATCCTCAGAAAAATCAAAGAGAATGTAGATGACCATGACGAACAGATGCAAATACTAGGAGCCATGGTGCGTCTAGGCGTAGTTATCTGGTCTGGTTTTATCATTACACTAAACTACGTAGAGTTACCTATGGTTAAAAAGACTGGAGCATCATCGGATATCACGTTCGTTGCTTCGATCTTTACAGGAGCCCTAGCTACATTTGGGCTGTCTACAGGTAACAAGAAGTCAAAAGAAGACAAACCAAAAACATGAAGAAACTAATTCTTCTCTTAGCCCTGTTATCACCCGCAGTAGCAAGAGCTAATACTGTCACGCCCCAGTTTACTACAGGGTCTATGAACAGTACAACTACAACAACTCAAACTATCGTTGAAACAGAACAAGTACAAGTATTCGGTGCAGCCGTGAACACTTGGTCTGGATCAAACATATCAGCAGCAGCGAGTGCTGGCATTGCTGGTGGTGATGCAGTATTTACAGTTACTGACAACACATTACCATGGAGCTTAGAAACAACAACAAGAGCAGCAGGCNTNGTAGANCANNGAGATTATACANGNAACTATNCAATAAACTCTACTACTACATCGCTCTCTGTCTTCTCTCAGTAACACCTGTATACGCTGAAGGAGANACAGTTAATAAATCAAATCCTGTNGCAGCAGCTACNGGTAATGTGACGAACCAAGCCGTACAGTTTCAAAACAACGGTGCNNCGTCACGTCAGGTATACGGCCCAAACATACAATGTAATGGGTCTACTATGACGTTTAGCCCTTTNTANATGGGCAACGATACAAGACCAGAAGCTGAAGAAAGNTACAACATCAATCAGAACTGGGGCTTTCAAGTTAACTTTATGGTTCCGCTAGATCGTGAAGGTCTGCGGCAATGTAAACGTATAGCTAAACGTCAGGAAGAAAAAATGAGACTAGACTATGAGCTAGTCCGTGCGTTGAAATGTGCAGAACTTAGACAGCGTGGCTTTACATTCCATCCTCAATCAGAAATGGTAGTGCTATGCCAAGATGTTGTACCTATATCTGCCTTACAACCACCCAAACCAAAGAAAAAATGGCCTTGGCAAAAATGAGCACTATTTCAGAACAAATAGCAGCACGTGAAGCAGCTGCAAAAAAGAAAAAATCAAAAGCAAAACGTGACGAACACGGACGTTTTGTTAAGAAAACAGAAGATACAGCAGACCTAACAACCCCCTCATTCTAATGATTGCACTTATCAAACCTATACTGTTCAAGTTTTTGGGCAGCAAAGCTGTAAAAGAGCTTGTAGTCAAACTACTAGAAGCATACAGTAAGACTACTGACAATACAGTAGATGACAAGCTAACAGCTCTTGTCAAGAAAAACTTATTACCAGAAGAGTAATAATGAGTAATTCCATCCAAGTTATAGACAACTTTTTACCACCAGAGATTTTTGGACAGTTTGCATATCGGATAATGTCCGATCGTTGTTATAGAATCCTACCTTTTACAGCAAATCCAATAGAAGCTACTAACAATAACTTTACAGAAATACAGGCTCAAGCACTTTTATACGCTAGACATACAGACTGTATTGAATCTTCAGATCTTTATGAAACTAGCTACACAGCTGTTAAAACTGTTAAAGAACTTTTAAAAATTAAAAAACTTTGGCAGATGAGATCTATTTGCATAATGGGTCAGGATAAATCGTATCGAGGAATGTATCATACGGACTTTCAAGAGTTAAATTTAATACCTAAACCTAAGATTGCGATTCTTTATTTNAATACAAACAACGGTGGTACGCAGTTTAAAGATGGAGAGTTTGTAAAATCTGAAGCCAATAGATGTGTTATTGCTGATGGTGATGCACTGCACGCTGGCGTATGGCAAACTGATGTAAAATTAAGATTTGTCTTAAATATAAATTACGAAGAACATGAATGAAAATCCAAGGGTTATACCCAAAAAAGCAACCGAAGAGAGTTTTAACGAGCTACACTACCTTGTTACAGAGGACTTTCTACGCAGAATTAGAAGTGGAGAAGCAACAGTACAGGATTTAAAGGCAGCTTGTGATTGGCTAAAAACCAATGACATTACAGGTGTCGCTTATGAGGGTAGTCCCTTGGACAAACTCAATAAAATCATCCCAACTGTAGATCCATCTTTAGTCAAGAGAAAAGTCTATGGCAAAAACTTCTAGTTACTACAAGAAAAACCCTACTGCTAAGGCCAAACGGCTCAAGCAGCAGGCTAAATACAACAAAACACCAAAAGGTTTAGCAATACGAGTCAATGCGAACAAACTTAATAAAAAACTTGGTACATATGGCAACCGTGACGGCCTCGATGCCGCACATTATAAGGGTAGCACAACCAAGGGCAGAAAACAAAAGCCATCAATTAACCGTAAAAGTCGCAAAAAATGACCCCATTACTACCAACACCTGATTACTATTTACACAACTTAATAACCATGACGAGTTCAGAATCTAAAAGGCTCTGGAGAAGAGCTATNAAAGAGCACTTTAATTGTCAATGCGTTTATTGTGGAGGAACTTATGAATTACAACAACTCACCATCGACCATGTACGCCCTAAATGCAGAGGGGGTAGAGATGAAACAACTAACCTTGTGCCATCTTGTCGAAGATGCAATCAGGAAAAAGGTAGTCAAAACTGGCTAGACTGGATGAGACAAACGTTCGGCGTGACTGAACGAGAACAAACTATTTTATCACATATAAGATGACATTTACACCGGGATCTGATGAAGACAGAACCGATACTATTGAAGCTCAACGAAAAGGTTTAGGTCTAGATCCAGAGACTGGTGAAGCTCTAGATAAGAATAGAACTGAACGAGAGTTTGACGAAGCTCAAGAAGGCTTACGAGAAGCTAATACAGCATTTCAACGGTTTCTTGGAATAATCGGAGCTTTACAAAATAATGCTACAGGTATTGTGTCAACGATAGCTGACTCTATAGGTAAGGATAATAGTATTGTTACACCAGAGCAACCTATAATCGAAGACGTGCCACAGTATCCTGTAGTTCTTCAACGTATTTTAAAAGTACATAAAGATAATCCTGAATTTTTTTCAGGTATAGTTGGGCGAATGGATGGAGGATTAGACTCTCCCTCAGTTCCACCAAAAGGAGTAAAGTTACGTGATGATCCTATTGATACAGACGCAGCTTTATTTAAAGCACAAAGCGATGCTGATAACTTAGATGTAGACCGAGCCTCTCCTACATTTGGTCAACCATTACCTAACTTTGGCGTACCTATGCCTACACAGTTTGCTAATGAACTAAGAGGTCAAGCAGCTAACGAGATAGTTCAAGGAATGGTAGCTAATGTAAATCCAACACAAAAAATTGCACTAAATAAAAGTATTACAGAGATTCCCGGTTATAAAAACGTTGTAGGTAGTGCCTATTATTACGATTACAATGTTATACGGCAGCTTATAGCTGGTGGTACTATGGCAAAAGAGTTAGGTTTAGCTACAAGAGGAGTAAGTGGACGAGACTTTTTAGAGCAATTTCAAACACCTGTTACGGTAGGTGGAGCCTCTAGAGGTGTTGATTTTGGAAACTATAGAAATGTAAACGTACCTAAATTAAGAGAAGCGTTCGGCCCAGCACTAGATGCTTTAGGTTTACCTAGAAACGCTGCTCAAATACATCATATAGCTGCTTTACACGGTATTTCTGGTATATTTCATAAATTAGGTTACAACAGTCCAATATATCGAGAAGTTGTCGATACTATATTAACTGAATTACCTGACCTTAAAAAAGGTATTGGTAGTATGTCTGGAAACTTAATGCCAATTATTTCTGGTAGTGCGGACTCACCACATTACTATGCTCACTTATTCTACACTGATGTTATTGGTAAAGATGGTGGTAAGTTTTTTACACCAGAAGTTCTAGAAAATATGGTAAAAAGTAAAAACTATAGAATAAACAAAGCTAAAGAATTAGGTCAAATTATAGCTCAATCTGAACGTATTGCATCTCAAGCACAGACTGTTTACGAACAGTTATACGCACAAGGCACTAGCATAGAGTTTGGTGAAATTATGGACGTTATGATGCAGCTAAATAGTGAAGGTAAACTTCCTAGGAACATAATGTCTCCAAGATATCAAGTCAAAGCTATAGGAAATTTAATAAAAGATATTAACTTTGGTTTAGAAGTAGAACAGCTTAACCCTAGTTTAGACGTAATGCTTGTATTACAGACTAAAAACAGACGTAATATTAATGTTTTAAGAGATATAATAGCTGGTGGTGGCACTGGTGGCGATGCACAAAAAGCTTTAAACAAATTGTATGGTAAACCTCTTAAAGGTGGTGGTGTGCAAACTACTCTTTTTGAAGATCTTATTGATGTTGAAAACTTTTTAGACAGATATCGTGTTGAAGCAAGAAATAAACGAGAAGCTGCAAAAGAAAGAAAAAATCAAGCAAAATACTTTGAAGATCCAGATATAGTTAGATAACCGAAAAAATGGAAAATTCCCTAGTTTTACTACAGCAAGACTTCAAGCTCTTCCTACAGGCATTGTGGGCAGAGCTAAACTTGCCTAGTCCTACGAGGGCACAGTACGCGATTGCGGACTACCTACAGAACGGCCCGAAGCGTTTGCAAGTGCAGGCGTTTCGTGGTGTAGGTAAGTCGTGGATTACTGGTGCGTTTGTATTATGGACACTATTTAACGACCCAGAAAGAAAGGTCATGATAATCTCTGCATCAAAAGAACGTGCAGACAACATGTCTATCTTTCTACAGAAACTCATCATAGACACACCTTGGTTAAAACACCTCCAACCTAAGTCGGACGACAGTAGATGGTCAAGGATAAGCTTTGATGTTAACTGTAGCCCACACCAAGCACCATCAGTCAAATCAGTTGGTATTACCGGACAGCTAACTGGTAGTCGTGCAGACCTGATGATCTTGGATGACGTAGAAGTACCGGGTAACTCACTTACGGAGTTCATGCGTGAAAAACTCTTACAACTCTGCACAGAAGCAGAATCCATCCTTACGCCGAAAAGCGATAGCCGTATTATGTATCTCGGGACTCCTCAGACTACTTTTACTATTTATCGTAGGCTCGCGGAGCGGAATTATCGACCACTTGTTTGGCCGGCCAGATACCCAAGACANGACAAGCTATCTAAATATGAGGGGNTCNTTGCACCCGAAATCCAAGAAGANNTTGATATGGGTGCGGAAGAATGGNCTCCAACAGATGATAGATTCACAGACGAAGATCTCATAGAANGNGAAGCATCTATGGGTCGTAGCAACTTTATGCTTCAATTTCAATTAGACACAACCCTATCAGATGCACAAAAATTCCCCCTTAAAATGGCTGACCTTGTTGTCACTAGTGTTAATCCTACTACTGCCCCTGAGAATGTCATCTGGTGCAGTGACCCTAGTAAAGTCATCAGAGATGCCCCTACCGTCGGCCTCCCGGGTGATTACTTTTACTCTCCGATGCAGCTCGTTGGAGAATGGGATAGCTATTCGGAAACGATTTGTAGCGTTGACCCGTCAGGCCGTGGAACAGATGAAACAGCTGCCGCCTTCCTATCTCAAAGAAATGGATTCATCTATCTGCATGAAATGTCTGCCTACCACGATGGGTACTCGGATCGTACCTTGCTCGACATACTTAGAAGATGCGAAAAGTATGGAGTTACAAGCTTGGTTATTGAAACAAATTTCGGAGATGGAATCGTAGGTGAGCTATTCAAAAAACATCTAATAAACACAAAACAACACATCAATATCGAAGAGGTACGAGCAAATGTTCGGAAAGAAGACAGAATTATTGACTCCCTTGAACCTGTGCTTAATCAGCATCGTCTCATTGTTGACCGGGGTGTTATTGACTGGGACTATGCGTCCAACAAAGACAGTCCAGCTGAAGANNGGCTCCTCTATATGCTATTTTATCANATGAGTCGNATGTGTAGNGANAAANGGGCTGTAAANCACGATGATAGGCTNGATTGNCTNGCNCANGGCGTAAAATACTTTACAGATGCCCTATCTATCTCTGCACAAGACCAAATAGCACTTAGAAAGAAGGAAGAATGGGATAATATGCTTGCAGAGTTCCTAGATGACCCAGAAGCGAGTGCAAATCACATGGTTTTAGGTCTAAATCTGGAACAAAGGCGTGAAGCACGTGGTCATGGCTCTCAAAACGACCACCATAACTGGCGTTAGGTCGATCACGCACTTATACAGGGGAAGAGAAGGGTGGACTCCTCTCCTGTATCTAATATCCTATGAGTGGATATTCCTTAATAACCTACTCCAACTAACCAANATGAAGCTATTTGCAGCCCTCGAAAGGGCCTTGCTAGCTCGCTGGAGGAAGATCAAATACGCCCTAAAGGTGGAAAGATGGCCTCTTTTGAGCTGGAAAGAACAACGATTACAGCTAAAAAAGCAGTATTTAGAGTCATTATTCCGTAAAAAATGACAGAAATTTGAGAAGTCGATATACGTATGCAGTCAGGTCGGTTTTCCCCCTTGACGGTCTAATATAATATAGCACTGTGAGACTCGTGTGACGCGTGAGTACCGTGAGTCTCAGCGCAACAAGGACGCACCGGACACATTAGTCTCGTAAGACTGCCTATCTGTTGGCGTTCCAGTATCGTGTCTCATGAGATTCACAATCATGTGCGACTCA
>FUFK010039515.1_pt1 | contig 30450 bp, 49 predicted proteins | sample 1021851 | NCBI WGS metagenome assembly FUFK01 (sample SAMEA51879418, study PRJEB19060) | metagenome | reverse complement strand
TGTTGTACCTTTAGTAGATTTAGATATTGATGGTGGTACAGATATTGGTGCAGATTTAACTACATCAGATTTAATTATAGTAGATGATGGTGCAGGTGGTACGAATAGAAAAGCTGCATTATCTAGACTTACAACTTTTATGACAGGGCAAGGATTTGTAACAGATGATCCAACAGCTTTAGCTATAGCTTTAGGATAATAATCATTGACTTTTAAAAAAATAACGATATAATATATATAAGTAAATAGGAGAAAATAAATGGCAAATACTTTTAAAGTAATAAATTTTGCTGCAGAACCAAACTCAGCAGGTACACCTTTTACAATGTACACTGTGGCTAGTAGTACAACTACAGTTGTTCTCGGTTTAATTCTTGCTAACATACATTCATCTGCAGTTACTGCAGAGGTGGAATTAGTTAGTACAACATCAAATCGTGCTGGAAACAATAATGCTGCAAATGGAACTTCCTTTCTTGTAAAGGATGTTTCTATACCAGCAGGTAGTTCACTTGAATTATTATCAGGTGGTAAAGTTGTATTAGAAACTGGAGATGTTTTAAGAATTGATTGTTCTGTAGCTGATAAATTATCAGGCACACTGTCAGTAATGGAGATAACATAAAATGTCTTATATTGGACAAGAACCAAGTGCAAAAGCATTAACAGCTTCAGATATAGCTGACGATTTAATTACGTCTGCTAAATTAAATTATACTGAATCTACTCTTACAGATGGATCTACAGTAAACTGGGATGCTTCAACACAAGATGTATGTAAATTAACTTTAGGTGGTAATAGAACATTGGCTGCTCCTACCAATAATTCCACTGGTCAGTTTATATCAATACTTGTAATACAAGATGGAACAGGTTCAAGAACTTTAACATGGAATGCCGTATTTGAATTTAAAGATGATACAGCACCTACATTAACAACAACAGCTAGTAAAGGAGATGTTTTTGTTTTCAGATACAACGGATCTAAATGGTTAGAAGTTGGTAGAAATCAAAATTTAACATTATCATAATATGTTTGCATTAGTAGAATCAGGAAAAATTACAAAGTATCTTAATGGTAATAAAGGTATTACTATTGGAGATAAACAATATCCAAAAGCAATTTTTGGTTTGTGGTCTAAAGATGAAAGAGAAGCAATAGGTATATACGAAATTGAAATAGATAGTTCAAATAAGAAAGATGAAAAATGGTATATTAATACTGATATTACTTATTCATTTGGTAGTGGTAAAGTTACAGGATCTTATGGTACAGCTACAGCTAAGGCACATGCAGATAGTTTATTTACAGCACAAGATGAAGAAGATGGTTTAGGCACAGAGGGTGATGTAAAAAGTGAAGGATTAAAAACAGAACTAATTAGAAATTTAAAATCACAAGCAGCAATTGAATTACAAAAGACAGATTGGTATGTTATTAGAAAAGCAGATGCAGGAACAGCTATACCTAGTAGTATAACTACACATAGAGCAGCTGTAAGAACAAAAGCAGCTGAAATGGAAACAGCGATTACAAATGCTGCAGATACACCAGCCTTAGAAACTTTATATACTTATACAAAACAAGAAGATGGTTCANTTACTAGACCATTAGGTGAACTCCCAACACTGGAGAGTTAATGCCAATAAATAGTTTTTTATATCCAGGAGCTAAAGTAGTACCTCCTTTTACAGTTGCTAACTCATTAAGATTTGATGGAAGCAGTTCTAATTTAAGTAGAACTAAAGGAACATCAGATAGCACAAAAATAGGAACTTATAGTTGGTGGATAAAAAATTCTAAGTTTACAGGACAAAATTTAATTGATTGTGGAGCTGCTTTTGCTGACAGTGCATCAGTTTATATTTCTTCAAATAATACTTTATCAGTATATGCAAGAGTAAGTAATACTAACGTATTAGTATTAGAAACAGATAGAGAATTTAGAGACCCATCAGCTTGGCATAATATTGTTGTTGCTATTGATACAACTCAATCAACAGCAAGTAATAGAGCAAAAGTTTATGTAGATGGTGTGCAACAAACAAGTTTTTCAACTGAAACTTATCCTGATCAAAATGCTGATTTAAGATTTTTTACATCAAGTGAAACAGAAAAAATATCATCAACTGTATACGAAACGGGTGGATTTTTTGGTGGCTATATGTGTGAAGTAGTAAAAGTTGATGGTCAAGCATTAGCCCCAACTTCATTCGGACAATTTAATCAAGATACTCCTACAGTATGGGAACCTATTGATGTAGCAGGTTTAACATTTGGCACTAATGGATATTATTTAGATTTTGAAGATAGTAGTAATTTAGGAAATAATGTTGCTGGTGGAACTGATTTTACTGAAAATAATATAGCAGCAACAGATCAATCAACAGATACTTGTACCAATAATGGTTGTACTTGGAATACTTTAATTAGATCAGGTGCTACATTTTCAGAAGGAAATTTAGTTTATCAAGCACCAAGTTCAAACCCTGTATTTGGTTCTTTAACTACTTTTGGAGTTAATTCTGGAAAGTGGTATGCAGAATGTAAGTATCACGCTGGATCAAATCATTATGGTATTATAGGAATAGCAGATGAAGTTTTTGCAGTTTTAAGTGGTTTAGGTTCTGTTAATCAAACAGATCTTGGAAAAACAGGTGCAGCTTTAGGTTCAGATCCAAATGATTGCACAGTAGCTTATGTTATTAATACAGGTAAAATTAGAAATAATAATAACAATCAAGATTATGGATCAGGTGGTGGAGATGGTGATATAATTAATATTGCACTTGATAGAGATAATAGAAAAGTTTATTTTGGTATAAATGGAACTTATGAAAACTCAGGTAATCCAGGATCAGGATCTAATGGTTTTGATTTATCAAGTCAGGTAACAGGTGATACATATTTTTTAGGAGTTACTAATGATACAGGTGCAAGTGAAACAATATTAGATTTTAATTTTGGTAGTGGTTTTGGTCTGACAGCAGTATCATCAGGTAACAGTGATGCTAATGGTTATGGTAATTTTGAATATGCGGTTCCATCAGGATTTTATGCTTGGAACTCAAAAAACTTAGCGGAGTTTGGATAATGGCTTATACAACTATAGATAACCCAGAACTTTTTTTTCAAACAGTTTTATATACTGGTAATGCAACTGCAAGATCAATTACTTTAGATGGCTCTGAAGATATGCAACCTGATTGGGTTTGGTGTAAAAATAGGGATATAGATGCAAACAATCATTTATTTGACTCTGTAAGAGGTGCAACAAAAGATTTAATTTCAAATACAACTACCTCTGAAGCGACAGATGCACAAAAAGTAACATCTTTTGATAGTGATGGGTTTTCTTTAGGGACTAATGGAAATGTTAATGGTAATACAAATAAGCAAGTAGCTTGGTGCTGGAAAGCTGGAACATCATTTAGTAATGATGCAAGTGCTACAGGTGTTGGAACTATAGATAGTACAGGAAGCATAAATACAACTGCTGGATTTAGTATAATTTCTTGGACTGGTACAGGAAGTAATGCTACAGTAGCACATGGACTTGGTTCAAAATTAGATTTGTATATAGTTAGAAATAGAGATGATACAGAAGATTGGATAGTATATCATGGTGCAAATACTTCAGCACCTGAAACAGATTATCTTGTATTAAATTCAACAAATGCCACAGGAGATAGTTCAGGAGTTTGGAATGATACTGCACCTACATCTTCTGTTTTTTCAGTTGGAACTGCTAATAGTGTAAATGGTTCTTCTGATAATATGATTGCCTACTGCTTTACAGAAAAAAAGGGGTATAGTTCCTTCGGAAGCTATAAGGGTAACGGAAATGCAGATGGTACATTTGTTTACACAGGATTTCTACCAGCTTGGATTATGGTAAAACCAATTGATGCTACTCAAAATTGGCAGATACATGATTTAAAAAGATTAGGTTATAATATAACAAATAAAAATTTATCTAGTAATAATAGTGCCGCTGAAGCTGAAAATGATTTTATGGATATTGTATCTAATGGATTCAAAATAAAAAGAGCTGATGTACTAAATGTAAGTGGTGATAGATATATATACTGGGCTTTCGCAAAAGCACCTTTTACAAATTCAAATGGTGTACCCACAAATGCAAGGTAAAATTAATTAAGGAGAATAAATGGCGTATATTGGAAAACAACCGATAGTAGGAAACTTTCAAGTTTGTGATGCTATATCCGTAGTAAACGGACAAGCAGCATANACTATGCAAGTTAATTCTACAAANGTAACACCAGAAACAGCTTTTCATATGCTGGTTAGTTTAAATGGTGTATTACAAAAACCTGGTAGTTCTTTTACTATCTCAGGTAGTACAATCACTTTTGCTAGTAACTTAGCAACAGGTGATGTTATAGATTTTATAATTTTATTAGGTGATGTATTAAATATAGGTACACCATCAGATGGAACTGTAACTACTGCAAAACTTGCTGATGATGCTGTCACTGCTGCAAAACTAGCAAGTGGTGCTGGTGGAAAAGTTTTACAAGTAGTCGCTGGAACTCACGCAACTGAAGTAAGTTCAACAGATTCAAGTTATGTTACAACTAACATAGACGCATCAATAACACCATCTGCAACTTCAAGCAAAGTTTTAATTATTGCAAATACTTCAGGAAGATCAACAAATGCTGGTAAAAATGGTAATTATACAATTAAGAGAGGTTCTACAGATTTAGATAGCACAGGAAATGGTTTTGCAAGAGTAAGAGATGCTGATGGTGGTATTTTTGTAAATGCACCAATAGTTCATCTTGATAGTCCAAATACAACTTCAAGCACTACTTATACTATGTTTATGAAGTGTAACAGGGGGAACTGTATTTGCTTCAGTTTCAGATAGTCCATCAGAAATAATTTTAATGGAGATAGGAGCGTAGTATGTATATTATTGATGCAATTTTAAAAATAAATCCAAATGCAAAAGTAACTGTTTATGGAAGCAATATTGATACTTGTGAATTAATTTGGAATGATGATACAACACCCATTTCAAAAGAAGATATAAAAACTAAAATGGGAGAGATAGAATACATTTCAAAAAGACAAGAAGAATATCCATCTATTGTAGATCAATTAGATGATATATATCATAATGGTATAGATGGTTGGAAAACTACTATTAAAGCAGTAAAAGATAAATATCCAAAGGAGTAATAAATGTCAGTATTGTTCTGCAACAATAACTCCATGTCAGAAATCACAAGTACCCCAAGTGGTATTGGTGGTGGATCAATGGCACTTATATCTACACAAACTGCTAGTAGTTCATCAACAATAAGTTTTACTTCAGGTATAGATTCAACTTATAAAGAATATATTTTTAAGTATATTGGTGTTCACCCAGCAACTGATGGTGCAAATTTTCAAGTTAATTTTAGAGATGGAAGTACAGCTTATGATGCTACTAAAACGACCACAGTTCTTCTTGCATCAAATGCTGAAGATGAATCACACGCTGAATTAGCATACAAAGCAAGTAATGATTTGGCACAATCTACAAGTTTTCAAAATCTTGCAGAATCGGTAGGAGCAGACAACGATCAATGTGTAAGTGGGGAGTTGCATTTGTTTAATCCATCAAGCACGACATTTGTTAAAACTTTTATGTCGCAAACACAAAATGCTGATTCAGGAAATAATACTCTTTCATTTTTTGTTTCTGGTTATTGTAATACAACCACAGCTATTGATGGAGTTCAATTTAAATTTTCATCGGGTAATATAGATTCAGGAACTTTTAAATTATATGGCGTTAGTTAAATACAATAACAATAGTATAAGTGGCATAACATCTGCTCCAAATGTTGGTTCAGGTGATATAACACTTATTAAAACTTTAACTGCTAGTTCTGATACAACTTTATCATTTGTCCATGGTAGTTCAGATGTAGTGTTAGATGATACATATCCTATTTATATGTTTAAATTTATTAATATTAATGCTGGAACAGACGATACAAGACTTCAATTAGATGGTTCAACAAATTCAGGCAGTAGTTATGGAGTTACAAAAACTACAACTGCTTTTCAAGTTTCTCATGGAGAAGATGATAGTTATACTGCTGCTGCTTATGTAACATCATCAGATTTAGCACAAAGTGGAAATGATCAAAGAATTGTAAATCAAGGTATGACTAATGATGCAGATGGTAATGCTTGTGGGGAAATGTTTTTATTTAATCCATATTCAAATGAATTTGTAAAAAATTTTATTATACGAACAATACAAAATGATAGAAATCCTGGTGCAAACGAGAGTTTTTTTTCAGGATATTTTAATACAACCTCAGCAATAAATGCAATACAATTTGTTCAAAGTTCAGGAAATTTTGATGGCACAATAAAACTTTATGGTATAAAGGATAGTTAATGAGTATTGTTAAATTAAATAATAGAGCAGTAAAAGACATTACAACATTTGGTAGTGTTTCAAGTGGTAGCCTGACATTTATAAAAAAAATAACTGCCAATGAAGATGCTACAATATCTTTTGTTCATGGTTCAAGTAGTGTTGTTTTTGATTCTACTTATAAAGAATATTTATTTACTTTTAAAAATNTACACCCNGNANNAAATGCTTGTGATTTTNTNTTTCAANTTAGCACAAATAGTGGTAGCTCTTATGGTGTTGCTATGACTACAACTTGTTTTCAAGCATACCATCAAGAAGATGATAATCCAGCAAACTTAAATTATAGAACAGGCACTTTAAATTCTTTAGGAAACGATACTAACTTTCAAAGTCTTAGTACAGCAGATGGTATAGGAAATGACAATGACCAATGTTTAGATGGATTTCTTAGATTTTTTAACCCAGCAGATACAACACTAGTTAAGCATTTTATAGCAAATACNACACANTATACNAATGATAATGCGTCAATGAACACTTTTGTTGCTGGTTATGTAAATACTACAAGTGCAGTAAATGCTATTCAATTTAAAATGGACACAGGTGGAACAGCCTCTGATACAGACAAAGGAGACATCTGTTTATATGGAATTAATTAAGGAGAATATATGGTAAGATATCATAACATAAATGGTAATAGAGTTCAGTTTACAGCAGAAGAAGAAGCTGCTAGAGANGCTGAAGAAAAAGCATGGGCAGATGGTGCTCTTGCTAGAGCACAAGCTAATCTTAGATCCAAAAGAAATAGACTATTAGCTGAAACAGATTTTTATGCTTTATCTGATGTTACTATGTCAGACGACATGAAAACATACAGACAGGAATTAAGGGACCTGCCTGAAGGTAAAGATACTGTTGAAAAATGTAACAACGCTACATTTCCAACTAAACCATAATTACAATGGCTCGTGTTAATTTTAAAAATTTTACACCACGACCAAAACCAAAAAAAAGACCTAGACGACATAAAAAAAATTTAAATAAAGATGAAAAAAGAATGACAAAAAAATATAGAAGACAGGGGAGATAATGGCAGAAACAACAGACGCACCAAATACTACGACATTACCTGAAGCGGCTCTTCAGCCGACAATGACGGAACAGGATAAAAGTCGTAAGGTAATATCAGTTATTGATACATTACTTACAGCACCTACTGCTCCAACAGGAACTGTAGTAACACCAACTTTACAAGCTGTACAAACTGGTGAGACTATGGCTACTCCAGGTTTAACTGGCACAGTCGTAGCACCTACACCAACAGCTGGAACTACACCAACAATATCACCTATAACAGGACCTACAGCTACACAGACAGCAGCACAAACAGCTGCATCACCTGCTACTATGACAGCAGCGCAGGTTGCGGGAACTACCCCTACAATGACAGCTGCACAAGCAACAGGATTAACAGCACCAGCAGTTGCAGCTACAGGTACTATTGATAGTGATGCAACAGTTAGAGGTCAGCTAGCAAAAATTAATACAGATATTCAAACATCATTAGATACTGGGTCTGCATTACCAGCATACCTAAGAGGTGTTGCAAAAGCTACACAGACTGCTATGTCACAACGTGGACTAAGTTCTAGTAGTATGATGGCTGAAGCATTAGCAGATGGTTTATTAACAGCTTCTATTCCTATAGCACAGGCAGACGCTGAGACATATAAACAAATGATATTTCAAAATCTTAGCAATAGACAGCAAGCTGCTATAACAAATGCTAATAGTTATTTCCAAATGGATATGCAAAATTTGTCTAATAGACAACAAGCATCATTACAAAATTTAAATGTTAGACAAGCATTCTTATTATCAGATCAAGCTGCATCTAATGCTGCAAGACAGTTTAATGCAACTAGTGAGAATCAAGTAAATCAATTTTATTCTAATCTATCAGCACAAATAAATGAACAGAACGCTGCAAGAGCAGATGCCATGAATCAATTTGCACTAGCAGAAAATAATAAAATATCTGCCATTAATTCACAAAATAGAATAGCTGTTGAAAAAGCTAATGCAGATAGAGCACAAGTATTAAATCAATTTAATGCAACTGTAGAAAATCAAAGACAACAGTTTAATCAACAGAATCAAAGAGTGATAGACCAATCAAATGTTGAATGGAGAAGAACAATCAATACAGCTAATACAACAATAACTAATGCTGCCAACCAATTAAATGCACAGAATCTTTTAAATCTATCTAACTTTGCATTATCAGCTTTATGGCAAAGCTGGAGAGATGAAGCTGCTTGGGTGAATACATCTTCACAAAATGAAGAAAGTAGAGCACACAATTTAGCAGTAGCTGCACTAGAGAGAACTACAGAGTTAGATCTAGCAGATGAAAATAAAACATCATCTTTATTACAATTACTTGGTAAGTTTGGTATAGCATTAGTAACAGGAGAATAAGTATGGGTATTTTTGACACAATAGGGAATATTGCATCATCAGTTGGTGATTTTTTTAGTAGCCCTAAATTTGATACAGCTAGGGATATATACTCTGGTGCACAAACAGTGATAAGTAGTATGAGAGATGCAGTTAGTGGATCAGGTATTAAAGATTTTAGACCAGAAGGATTAGTAAATCCTCAACAAAATTTTAGTAGATTTATGGATAGAGGAACATCTAGATCACGTGCAGGTAGACCATCATTTTCAGATGTAGGAGAAGCTACTTATTATAAATATGCACAATTACAAAATACTATTAGATATTTATATGGAACTAAATCTAGATATAAAAGTATAGCAAAGGATAAATAATAATGGAACTAGATAAATTAATAGAACAATTTAGAAACGAAAAATTACAGGAACCTACACAATATATAGAACCATCTGATAATAGATTTGATGCACCTATACCTGGTCAATCATTAACAGATGAACCTGGTAATTATCCTTGGGAACATCCACCACAAAGAGCAAGTGTTGAAGAAGCATTAGATGATATTTATGAATCTTTAATGCAAGAAAAAAATATGAAAAGAATGTTTACTCTTTTAAGGATGGGTATACCAGTTGAAGCACTAGTTAAAATTATTACATTTGCAGGATTTTTAGAAGGTAAATATACAGTAGATGTTGCTAAATTATTAGAGCCTATGGTTTCTATGATAATAACTGGAGAAGCTACACTAGCAGAAATACCAGCTAAAATAAATATAGGTGATGCAGAAGATACTAATTTTTATAAAGAAATGGCTGGTAGAAAATATGATATGAAATTAGACAAAGAACAAAAAGATAAACAGATGGAAATGCCTATGGAAGAACCAGTAAATATAGCTGGGCTAATGGCAAGAGGAGAATAAGATGGGAATATTTAAAAGTTTTGCAACAAGTGGTTTTGGTGATTTTAGTACTGGGGCATTAAGAGGAATAGCAGAACAGGGTGTAGCAGATGCGAAAAAAAATGCAATATTTGCAGAGGATGCTTTGATAAAAGAAAATGAAGCATTTGCAAAAACAGAAACAGCTTTTAATAATATAAAAGAAATAAATAGTATTATAGAAAAAAATCCATTAGCATTTGGTATTACTGGAGATAATCCAGCATTAACAGCTGATAGATTAACTACTATGATGTACTCAGAACAACCTAGTATATTTGAAAACAAAAATATATCAGCAGTTAAACAAAATGTTGCAAAGTATTTAGCAAGTGATTTAAGTAAACCAATAGAATTATCAAGTCCTTATGTGCCATCTGCGGAATTATTTAAAGTTGAACAAGATAGACATGCAGCTAACTTATCTGCTATAAGTAAAATGCCTAAAGTAGATAAATTAATGATGAATTTAAAAGGGATAAAAGAAGATATTACTGCACCTGATGCTAGAGTAGATTTAGAAACTGAAGCAATTAAGTTTAGTGCAAAAGCATATGGTATATTAAATACATATCCTACTACAGAAAAAGGAAGAATTAATCAACATTCTGTAATGACTAGTATTGTAGTTGCAAATGCTAAAAGAGAGTTTCCAAATGATGCAACAGCAAGAGCTAATTTTATAGAAAAAAAATTATTTGAAAATGGTATCAATGTGCTTGAAGCAGTAAGTTTTAAAAATCCAGTAAGTTATAGAGGTATGATAAGAATATTAGATGCTCAAGGTGATGCTATAGCTAGTGAGATATCAAGACTAACAAATTCTTTAGCACAAGCTGATACGGAAGAAAAGAGAGTAGCAATACAGGATCAAATTAATCAACAAATAATGAAACAATACGCTTTAATAAATTCATACTCAGGATCAAAAACTTATGCTTTAGCTGGTAAAGATGCAGATAAGGTTGGTCAGTTAGGACAAGTAGAAGTAACGCCACGAGTAGATGAAGTAGAACCAGAAGAAGAAGAAAGAGAAACAAGACAAAATGTAAGAGATTTCTCTCCATTATTTAAACGAGAAGCAAAACCAAAAAGACCTTTAAAAGAAGTTTTACCTGATATTAGAATGGGTGAACCTGAAGATACAGGACTAGATGCATTCCAAGCTAGTGCAGTTGATCAAACTCCAGTTGTAAGACAAGCTACTGCAGTTACTGAAACTCAAACTGGATTAGCAGACATTAATGATTTTACATCTAAAATTAAAAAAGAAGAAGGTAAACCTTTTTTAAAAGCAGAAAAACTATTTGATGAGAAAAATTTTACAATAGGTTATGGTAGAAATAATGCTAATGTTAAAGAAGGTGATACAATAACTCAAGAACAAGCAGAAAAATTTTTAGCTGAGGATATTGAAGTTAGACTTAAAGAAATACAAAGATTAATTCCTAGATTTGCTACTTTTCCAAAAGAATTACAATTAGCATTATTTTCTGAATACTATAGAGGATCAATAAGACAATCTCCAAAAACAGTTAAATTAATAAATCAAGGTAGATATCAAGAAGCAGCAGGTGAATTTTTAGATAATGAAGAATACCGAACTGCTGAAGAAAAAGGAAAATCAGGTATTATAGGTAGAATGCAAGAAGTCTTTGATGAATTAAATAAATTCGGATTAAAAACTACAAAATCTTCATAACACATGGATATACAAACTTTAAATAAGGAGGAGTTTGATAATCTTCATCCTTCGATGAAGGACTATCTTATTGCGGGTACGGATCTTAATCCGTATGGTAGTAATATAGTTACAGAGAAGAACTTCTTTAATATGAATCTATTCTCTGCAGATCCATATAGTTTAGATCCTAATTTATCTGAAAGAACAGAAAAAGCTAGAGCAGACATTAATTATGCTAAAGAAGGATTTAAAACAGGATTATCACATGGTGCAGAACTAATTGCAAGTATACCTGGTGGACTTGATAGATTTTATGATTGGGGTAGAAAGACATTAGGTTTTGAGCCTACAACAGATAGCATATTTGATCATGCAGAACAATATTTAAAAGATGTTGCACATGATATTGGTCCAGAATTTAAAAAAGATTTTATAAGACCAGAAGGATTTGTAGATAATTTTTGGTATGGTTTAGGTCAAGCAATACCTACTATAGCAACTTATATACCTTTTATTAGAGCAACAGCAATGGCTGGTAAAGGATTACAAACTTTACAAGGTGTAGGTAGAACAGCTAGAGCATTAAGAGGAACTGGTAGATTTTTATCTGCTGGTAGTTCTTTACCTGCAGGTATAGCAATTACTGATATGACTCGTGAGATAGATGATGGTAAGTTAAGTGATATAGCTATTGCAGGTGCTTATGGTTATGGTACAGGTAAAGTATTAAACATAGCTAATAAATTAAATATACTTCCTAGAATGGCTGGTTTAGGTTCATTTGGATATCTAAGTGCAGGATGGGAAGCAGACCATGATGAAAGATTAGCATCAGCAGCTGTATGGGGTGTATTAGGTATAATGGGTCCATTAGCTGAAGGTAAACCTGTTAGACGTCAATTAACAGATTTAGAAATACAGACTAAACAACTGATGGGTTTAATGGAAAAACCTAAAATGTTATCAGATGCTATCTCACAAAAAATATTAGAAATTAAATCGGCTAATCAATCTTTAAGAGACTCGCAGATAATGGGTAAAGATTATGCTAGAGCAAAAGAGAATATAGATAAATTAGAAAAAGAATTAATAGCATTAGAAAAAGCACAAGCTAAAAATAGAGAAGAGCCAGCTAGAAGTGTATTAGCTGAGAACATGTTTAGAAATGAAGTTATTATTAGAGAGCATAAAAATATAATAAAAGAATCTGAACAAGCAATTAAGTTTGAAGAAAAAAATGCTAAAAGAGTTGAAGAAGGTAAGCCACCATTAGAAACTCCTGCAGAATTAAGAGATAAAATTATGTCAACAGAACAAGTTGAAAAACATAATAAATTTATTAAAGATTTAGAATTAGAAAATGTTGCATATGGTAAAATAGTTTGGACAAATAATAATTTTAATAAAGCTATTTTTGGATTTGACAGAAGACCAACTGAATTATTTAAACAGGATATGTATAATAAAGATGGTACTGCTAAATACAAAGATATGAGAGATCAAGTATTTCCTGATTTCTTACAATTTAGAGATGGTCAACAAACAACTGGTGCTAGTATGTTAATACCAAATAAATTTATAAATCATCCAGTTGTAAAATATGTTAACGATCAAATAGCAATTAATAAACAAAAAACAGAAACTATTGTTGAGATGATTGCTTATGATCCTGTATTAAAAGCTGATTCAGTATTTGCTCCAGGTAAAAGTAAAACAGAATCATTTGGTGATTACACTATGAAACTACAAGGTGCAGCTGAGGCTGTTAGACTTGTAGGTATGAGAAAAATTAAATCAGATGGTGGTGGATTAACTAAGTTTACTTTGTTAAGACAAAAGAATCCAGATAAAGCTGCAGACCTTGTTGATGCTATATGGAAAATAGAAAAAGATAAACTTAGAGAAGCTAAAAAAAATAAAGAAGATTACTCTACTAGAATAGATTTAAATGAAAGTGTTAGAAGAGATGCAAGAAAAGAATTAACAGAAGCAGAAATTAGAAGAATAGAAGAATTACAACAATCTAAAACATCTGAAAATAAAGCAGAGATAGATGCAGAAATAAATATTATAAGAGGCACTGATCCTTTTATACCTGTAAAAGAAGGTGGATTTAAATACGAAGTAACTAATAAAGAATTAAGAACTAAATATAAGTTTGATACTGAGATGGTTAATATCTACAGAGAACTTAGAGGTATGGTTGATAAAACTGTAGATATATATAATAAAGCTGTAAAAGAAAATAAAGCTGATGGTTTAGAATCAATACAAAAAATACCTAATTATTTTCCACACATATTCCAGGGTGACTTTGTAGTATTTGTTAAGAAATGGTCTGGTGATAAGAAAGGTTATAGACCTATAGATGCACCAGGTGTTGGTAATAAAGCATCTGCTAATGCACTTAATAAATATTTAAAAGAAGAGTATAATGCAATAGATGTTACAGGAACTAAATTTAATAATAGAAAAAGATTGTCTAGTGATTATGTTGTAGAAACTGTAATGAGAGAAAGGCAAAAACCTGGTAATGAAGCATTCCAAGCATTTAATGAATTATTTACTAGATTTGAATTAACAGATGAGGCTTTCTTAAAAGTACAAGAAAGAATAGATAAGATAAGACAACAAGCTGGATTTAAAAAGTTTTCATTACAACGTATAGGTGTAGATGGTTATCTAGGAAGTAAATTAAATGCTAGAGAATTTCTTGCAGGTAAAATACCAGGACTAAAAGGTATATCAGAAAAAAATGTAAACACAAGACAGGCAGCACAGTTCGAGACTGCTATATTACAATATTTACAAGGTGGTATTGAATCTGCCTCTAGAATAGATTTTAATAAAAAGCTAGGTCAGATATTAAATCAACCAACAGTAGTATCAGATGGTAAAGGTGGTACTAGAAAAACTTCTCTTACAAAAGACTATCCAGTTGCAACACGATTAGCAAATGAAATTAAAGGTAATGCATTTGGTGAAATACAATCTAACAAGTTTGTAGAAAAAATGTCAGAGATAGGATCTGACTATATAGGTAAGAGTGGTTTAACTAAAATACTAGGTGGTGCTAACCAAGTAACACTTAACGCTAAACTATTATTTGGTAATATGAGATTTTTATTATCTCAGGTATTTCAACCATACCACATGATATTTCCTAGATTAGTAGACTTACAATATAAAGGTTTTGATAAAGGTCAAGTTGCACTATCACAAATAAAAGCATTTAAAGATTTATTAATGCCTAATAAAGAAATGCGTGAAGTTCAAGAGTTCATGTATAAGAATGGTGTTGTAGATCAAAAGTTTTTAAATGAAGCTGCAGCTGATATAAAAGGTTTCTCACCTAAAATTAAATTACCAGGTAAACTAAAAGATCCTGCAGGTAGAAGAGTATTTGATTTTGGTAGAATATTAAAGATTTTTACACTACAAGACTTTGCAGGTAAAGCAGAACAAGTTAGTAGATTAAATGCATCATTTATGTTTTACAATTTTTTTAGAAGTGCAGGTAAAACTAAAGAACAAGCAATGGAAATGGCTGCGTACAATGCTAACAAATATATGGTTGAATATAATTATTTAGAACAACCAGGTATATATGGTAGTAGAGGTTTAGGTGCAATAGGTAAACCATTTGGATTATTTAAAACATTCCAACATAATTATCTAGCACAACTAGCACAGTATGTAACAACAGCTAAAGAAACAAAAGGTCAGAATGTTGCAGGTCTAACTGCATTTATGACACAAATGGTATTTGCTGCAGGTGTATATGGTGTTATAGGTTTTGAATCAGCAGAAAGAATATTAAGAATATTATCACCAACTGTAGAAAAATTTACAGGTAAACCTTTACCATCATTAACAGAAATGATATTAACTAGTAGCTTACCAGGTGTAGTTAAATATGGTGCACCTTCATCAGCATTAGGTATAGATTTAACTGCTACACTAGCAGCACCAGGTGTTAATATAGGTGATCTTATTAGTGTACCAGCATTAGATTATCTAGGACTAAATCCTTTAAATGGTTTTGCAGAAGGTAAAGGTAGAGGTATAATACCTACAGGGTTTAAACATATTGTAACTTCTATAGCTAGTGATAGTGAAGAAGAAAAAAGAGAATCATGGGTTAAATTTTTATCTGCAATAGCACCTAGTTCTATGCAAGGTTATGTAGAACAATACTATAATAATTTACCTAGCGGTTACTGGAAATATTGGACACCATCAACTGAGTTTAAAAATGCACATAGTACAGGTGCATACGAAAATATAGTAAGAAATCCTTTTAAAAGAGGTAGAGGACAAATAAGAAGAACATTTGAAGATTGGAGAGCAAGAACATTTGCATCATATTCTATAGAAGAGAAAGAAGCACTTAAATTAGTTTATGTAACTACTAGATTAAAAAGAAATCTTAGAGATGACATAAGTGGATATTTAACTGCAGGTGCACAACATTTAATGAAAGAAGGCTTTGTGCCTTTATATATTATAGATAGACTAGAAAAATATGGATTGAGTTTTGATCAAATATGGGAAAGAGTAACAAACAGAGCAGACTTAATGAATACAACTATTTTAGATAGATTAATTAAAAAAACAAATGCATTACAATACAACGATAGGATTAGTAAATTACGAGAAATGGCAGAGACTCGTGGTTTTCAATTAGACTAATGGCTAAACAACCTAAAACAACTAGCGAACATTTAATATCTATATATGGATATATAACAGGGTTGAAAAGAGAAGTTAGTTCTATAAAGAACAATCATTTAAAACATCTGCATGAAGATGTAGATAAACTGCATGGTAAAATAGATAAAGTATTATATGTAATACTAGGTGGATTAGCTGCAGTAATAACAACATTAATAGAATTATTAGGATAATAGGAGTAAATATGATAGAACAAATTAAAAATAAAATGATGGAAATATGGACAAAACATAGATGCTGCGTCATATCTGCAGTTGCAGGTTTTGTTGTTGGTGCTATAATACTATAAGTATGTCCAACCCTGAATATCAGGAAATTATTCAAGAGTACAAAGAGCAAGTCAGAATCCTAAAGCAAGAAGTTGCTGAGTTACAGGATGCTGGCAAGGCTAAAGATAGTGCTAATAAACGCACTTTGCAAAAACTAGAACATGTTACACAAGATCTAGAGGATGCAAATAAAAAAATAAAAGAACTAGAAGAGAACAAAGATTAATATGATACCATACAATATATTATTTAAGTTAGGCTCAAGAGCCGTAGGAACTTATATGAATAGACGTGCAGAAAAAAGTGAACGTAAACACCAGATAGCTTTACAAGAAATGCAAACTGGTAATGAAAGAGCAAAAAGAAATGGCTCATTAATTTTAGATTTAGTATTAGGTGCATTTATATTAGCACCTTTAGGCATACTTGCTTACGCTACATTTTATGGTGATGTAGCTATGTTAGAGAAAGTTGAGTTTTATTTTGAACAATTAAAAAATATACCAGAAGTATACTTATATTTAATTTTTATAGTAGTTGGTGGAAACTATGGGATATCTGTTACAAATTTATTAAGTAATAAGAAGTTTAAAAAATAGTAATGAAGTTTGCTTTAATACTATTTCTTTGTTCATACACAGCTGACGCTTGTCTTGAACCNCANNATTTNCCTAAAGAATTTAAAGATGAATACTCTTGTTTAATGGAAGGATATAAACAATCAAGATCTAAAATAAAAGAAATAGGTAGAGAAGAAGTTAATAAACATAGTATATATATAAGATTTATATGTGCTGGAATTGTAGAAGAGGAATCTGAAACTTAAACATGAGAAACATTATTATAGCAATTATATCATTTGCAATATTTATATCAGCATATGTAACTTTATCATATGCAGGTAGCACCCAATCAAATGTATCTGGGGGAAACACAGCTATTGAAGGTGGATATACTAGTTCAACAACATATGAATCAGGATCTAGTTCTAGCAGTACAACTACAAATAGCACAACATCTAATATAAGATCAGCACCACCATCAGCTTATGCACCAGGATTAAATTCATCAGGTATTGATGTATGTTCTACTGGGGCTAGTATGGGAGTTCAAACATTTGGTTTTGGTATATCTGGTGGTAAATCTTTTAGAGATGAAAATTGTGAAAGAATTAAACTATCTAGACAATTAGATTCTATGGGTATGAAAGTTGCAGCTGTAGCATTATTATGTCAGGATGAAAGAGTATTTTTTGCTATGGAACAAGCAGGTACACCATGTCCATTTCAAGGTAAGATTGGTAAAGATGCTACTAAACTTTGGAAAAAATATGACAAGCTAAGACCAGATTATGAAATGTATGTTAAGAATTTAAAAGTAATACAAAAGAAAAATAAACAAGAAGAAGAATTAAGAAATAAAATTAAAATAGAAAAATTAAAACCAATTAAATAATGCCAAGACCTGTAAGAAAATGGATAGTTAAATTAAGAATGTGGTGGGCAGATATTCGTGGTCATCATGGTAAACGATGGGATTATGAACCATCAGAGCATTATATGGGTAGAAAGAAAAAAAAGAGAGTATCACCAGAGGATTTATTTAACGGAGCATAATGTCTAACAAACCACTTAAAATATCAGAGCAGGCAGCCGTACAGATGCCTATGAAGACAGTAGCCTCGTTGATCGTGCTCGTTGCAGCTGGGGTGTTCGCATACACAGAACTAACTGCAAGGCTAGTATCATTAGAGACATCTAGAGAATTATTTGAAAATGATTTGCTTAAGAAATCTGAGCAAGTACCCGTAGATCAAGAGCAACATTTTTTATTGGAAGATCTTTATAAATCCGTAGAGAAGATGGAGAAGACTCAAGAGATGAACATGACTAACAAAGTTAACATAGAGTTTCTTACTTCACAATTAAACAAAGCGTTGGCTGATATCGAAGAATTAAAAGATAAAGTCAGAGAAAATGGAAAAGGCTATTAATGACAGAGTTAGTGGTAGCTTTACTTATGATTGTGCAAGGAGAGATCAAGGAGGCTCGTATTCAAAACTCAATGAGTGAATGTCTCAAAGGATCTCGTATTGCAAAAAGACAATTAAAATCTAATAGCACTGTAAAATACCAATGTATAAAATCTATGGCAGAATTAGAATTAAATCTTGATGGATCAAAATCAATTAAAAAATTAATACTAGAATGATTTGGACAACACTAATTATAATAGGAACTATATATGCGATGTACACTATTGGTAAGTTTGCTGATGATATTAATCCATACAATTTCTTCAGCAGAGGAGATAACGACAGGTAATTTATTACCTAATGTCGGAAATAATGCATCTAATGCACAAAGTGTAGATAATACTATACCACAAATAGGTAATGATTTTAATAGCTTTACATCTAGTAATGCAACAAATTTTACAAGTGAAATAGAAGTTACAGGAACTGGGTCAATATCATATTCAAGTTCATTATTAAATATTACAACTGGTAATGATACTACTACTCAACAAAAATTAAATAATGGTATAACACTACAAGGTAATACTGTTGTGCAAAATTGTGAATGGTCGCAGTCATCTTATGCATGTGGTAACAGAGGTGTAGGTCAAGATAGTTATAGCACTAAAATACAAATATTAAATGAAAGTGGATCTGTTATATCAGAAACTAATCAAATAAGAAACAATGACGCAGGCTATGGATCTAATGCACACAAATATACAGATACATTAATATATAATAATACAGGTGCATATACATTTAATTGGCAATGGACAGGTATAGATGGTGAATCTAATCCTAGAAATTTAGGTGGTCCAAATTTATTAGGTGCTAATCTATTTATGACTTATGATAATAGCATATTAGATGAATCTGTAACAGAAGAATTAACTACTATAACAAAAAACTTGACAAATACTCTAAGAGAGGTTATAATAGAAGAAGAAGTAGAAGTAAAAGCAACACCTCTAATAAATACAACAACTGCTACAGTATCAACTAAACAAGTTATTTCAACACCCTCAACTAAAACTCCAGTACAAACTAAGTCAGCAACTATAGCTACTACAAAAAGTACTACTAAAACTAATGGTAATAAGAATGCTAAACTTAATGCTACTACAACGTCTTCAAGAAGCACAAAGAATACAAAAAATGAATCAAAAAAGGAGATCAGTAAGGAATCCAATAGCAAAACTTCTACGACTACCACTGCTAAGAAAGAGGATAGTAGCAAGCAAGAAACTGTACAATCGAAAGAAACTACAGGAGAAAATAAGACAGCAAGTAGCGAAGTACAATCACAATCAGGATCTATAGATTTNCANATGGCTAAAGTAGATAGNGATATTAAAGATATTNGTAAGAATTTAGAAATTAAAAATATTATAAAATTAAAAGCTATGGTTAATAATGATATGATCACAGCTTATAATATACCNTTTTATNTAGGTAANGACATATANATNGATCAATTAAATATATTTGATAAACCTATATATCAAGATNTAANTTTAGGNCAATANATATTAANTGATCCAGTNGTTCAATCTAAAATAAAAATTATGGANATACAANATNAAAAACAAAAACTATTAAATGAAATAGAGGTATTAAAAAATGGGTAAAATTAAAGATCAACTTGCAGGTATCGCAGCATTAATAGCAGCTATCGTAGCTATTGGNGGTGGATTTGCTAAGTATGGAGAAATTACTACTAAACTTGCAGATATAGAAAGTAGAAAAACAGTAGACATTGCTCCTATAGAAAAGAGTATTGCTATATTACAAAAACAAATAGAAGTACTAGAGTTAGACTTACAAGAATTAAAAGAACAAGCTAAAAACCCACTNGCTAACTAATGTATTTAAACGCTAATATACCAGTTATAGAGTGTTATGTAAGAGGTAATTATCTAAGAGATCAGAAAGATTCTCATGATAAGTACTTTGAATGCGTAGTATTTGGATTTACCTCTATACCTAAACAGGTTCCTTTATTTCATTACATGATGACAGATGGTGGTATTTGGTGGAGAGCACCTATATCTGCATTTTGTAAAAAACCTGGAGTAAAAGAGTTACCATTAAATGAATTAATGTTATGGGACTCATTTAGTTACAACGTAAGTGTAACTAGATTTTATCAACTGCAAGGTTGTAAAATGTTGTATACTTCTAGAAGAANAAAGCAAAGAGAAGGTACATACTTATTTACAATTGATTGGTGTGCAGGTGATTATAATGAATTAGATTTTGGATATGCAGAAAAACCAGATCAACANAANTGTGGTCATGTAATAGAATTAGATGATGGTAACTATGCAATCCAACCCAACAATAGACTAAGGATATTTGATCCTTCTATGGCTGCTGATCCTAGCAAACCTCTTATCCATAGATTAGTTAATACTAGAATATGGTCTGTCGAAGATACTTCTAAGTGGATTACTGATGAAGATCAAGAAGGAAGTTACGACTATGAATACAAGGAGATGAAAGATGGCGAAGAAGAAAAGCACAGTAAATAAAGCAGGTAACTATACAAAACCTGGTATGAGAAAACGTATGTTTAACTCTATCATGGCTGGATCAAAGGGCGGAAAGCCTGGACAATGGTCAGCAAGAAAAGCCCAGATGCTAGCGAAAAGATATAAGGCAGCAGGAGGGGGATATAAATAATGGTTAAGAAAATAAAAAAAGTAGCTAAGGCTCTAAAAAAAGCATCAGCTTTACATAGAAAGCAAAGCAAGATTATTGAGAATCATATTAAAGAAATGAGATCTTATGGCAAAAAAAAGAGATCCTAAAGTAGGCACAGGCAAAAAACCTAAAGGATCTGGTAGGAGGCTTTACACTGATGAGAATCCTAAAGATACTGTTGGTATTAAGTTTGCGACTCCTGCTGATGCTCGTAAGACNGTTGCAAAAGTTAAAAAGATATCTAAACCGTTTGCAAGAAAGATCCAAATATTAACTGTTGGTGAACAAAGAGCAAAGGTTATGGGTAAAACACAGGTGGCATCTATATTTAAAANAGGAAAAGAANNTATAAGAAAAGGGAGAAAAACATAATGGCACTTGCAAAAAGTCAAAGGAGTNTAAAAGCATGGGGCAAACAGAAATGGAGAACGAAGTCGGGCAAAAAATCATCAGTTACGGGAGAACGATATTTGCCAGAGAAGGCAATAAAAGCATTGTCGTCTGCAGAGTATGCGGCAACGACAAAAGCAAAACGCCAAGGAACAAAAAAGGGCAAACAATTTGTGAAGCAACCCAAAGGGATTGCAAAAAAAACAGCTAAATATAGGAGNTANANNTAATGCCAGGACANTANGGAAAAATGATGAANAANAANAAAGGTANCAAAAAAGTTACTGGAAANAGAAAAAAANTAGACATGGANAAAGATGGTAAACTTACTAANAAAGACTTTGCTATGTTAAGAAATAAAAAGAAAAAGAAAGCATAATGAGAAAAGGACTATACGCTAATATTCACGCTAAAAGAAAGCGTGGTGGTAAGATGAGAAAGAAAGGTGCTAAAGGCGCACCAACTGCTGCTAATTTTCGGAGAGCTGCAATGACAGTTAAGAAGAAATAATGGTAGCAAAAAAATATCAAAACCCCTCTGGAGGACTTAACGAAGCAGGCCGTAAGTATTTTAAAAGAACTACAGGTGCTAATCTAAAAAGACCTAGTAAAAAAGTTGGTAATAAACGTAGAGCTAGCTTTTGTGCAAGGATGAAAGGCATGAAGAAAAAACTTACATCTGCTAAGACTGCTAATGATCCAAATTCAAGAATTAATAAAGCTCTTAGGGCTTGGAATTGCTAGTTTAATTATATGTAGTGTTGCCATGGCTGAAATAAAAAATACAAAAGATTTTATAAAAATGATAGAAGAGGTACGGCAAGAGTATCCAGAAGATTCTATTGAGAGAAAAATACCAATATCTTTTATAACAACTGTGGCAGCTGCAGAAACAGGTAATTTTAATTTTAAAGGTGCACCTACCGCAAAGAAAGCTAATAATTTTTTTGGTATGCATGCAAATTCAAATTACATGAAAAGTAACCCAGATAAATTTATGACCACAACAGGTGGTGCTAATCTAAGAACATTTACTGATAGTAAAGATAGTATAAAAGCATTTCTTAATCTAATTACCACTGATGATAGATATAAAAGTGTTAGGGAGTCTACAGAAAATATAGAAGATATGTTTAAGGGTATGAGTCCTTACGCAACAAGAGAAGATTACGTAGATTTTTTATCTAATGTATACAATGATAATATTAAACCAATACTTCAAACAGAAAATATGTTAATTCCTAAAGTTAAACCTTTAGCGGATCAAATGAATAACCTACAATAAAATGGTAGCACCTTTTGTATTACCTGCAATACCCATAGCAACAGCAATAGGTAGATTTGCTGCACCTTATCTAGTAAAAGAACTAGGTAAAATAGGTGCTAATAAATTTGTTAAAACATATGGGGATGAAGCATTTACTAGTTTAAACGAAACTCTAGCTAATAATACATCCATGGTAAATACTGAAGCTATGCCAATGGTTAATCCTAATTACAAATCACAGCAAGAAAGTAAACCAAATATTGCTGCTTTTGCTGGAGATCTTGCAATTCCTGGTTATATAGCACCTGATGCAGCAGCAATTGAAAGAGAAAAAGAAAAATTTAGAGAGATGCTTAAACCAGTAGGTAGTCCGATAGAACCGCCTGAAATTCCTACTAAAACTGGAGAAGCGATAATACCTGATATAGACCCTGTAGAAGAATTTCCTGCAGAAGAAAAACAGTTGCCTAGAGTTCCAGGTTTTGGAGAAGGTGATAAGATAGATATACCTATTATTTTTAATATGAAGGATGGTAAACCTGAGTTTAAATATCCTACAGAAGAAGAAATAAAAGAATATATAAATGAAGAAAATAAATTCTGGAAAGAAAATATAGAGAAAGCAAATAAAGAAAATCCACAATACAGTCCTAAAAATATGCCTCAAATAGTTGAAGCGGATAAACACTTTGGGGCTGCAGCTTATATATTCCAAAATTATGATAAATCTAAATTAATCTATATGTCTCCTGATGAGTACTTAAGTCTTACAAAAGAATATAGATCAGAAGAAGGTAAAGAAAGTACATCATCTAAAGTAAGGATTAAAAATTTAGAAAATATTTTAAGAGAAGGCGGGGAGTTAGCAAATATACCTATACTATATATTAAAAAATCTGAAGATACTGATACATTTGAAGTTGTAGGACAAGAAGGTAATCATAGAGCAAAAGCATTTAAGAACTTAGGTTATGATAAAATTCCTGTAGTAATAGAAGGTTCAACAAGAGAAATTAGAAAAAAAACTAAAGATATATTTCCAACTAATATATTTTCTTTTTCTAATTATAATAAAGATACAGAAAGATATGAACAATATGACTCTGTATCAACTAAACCAACTGATTTCTATGATGTACTAACAAAAGAAAAACTATTTAAAGCTGATGATGTAAATACACAAACAGAAAAATTAATAACAGGTACGAAAGATCTAGATGTTTTACCAGAAGCAACCGAGACAGTTTTAGAAGCAGAAAAGGCTATTAAGCAAACAAAAAAATTAAAAGAAAATAAAAAAATTGAAGATTATTTTGATGGTATTGACGAACTATATGATAACGAGTGGTATGGTTCTACAAAAAATATACGAGATTTTTTTAGTAGTCAAGATCCTGACGATATCCCTTATACATATGAAGATATGTTTTTTCAAGAATATGGACAAACAAAACCTATACATGAATTGTTTGAAAATGAGTATCAAGGGGGGGTTGGAGATTTAGGTAATTCAGATGCAGTAAAGGTTATGGCAGGAGGAGGTATGTATACGTATGGAGAGTTTAATGCCCCTAAATATTATCAAGAATACCAAGAGAAATTAGTTGAATATACAAGAAAAAAATTAGGGGATGAATTTATTGGATATAGATTGACAAGAAAAGAGGAAATGGATAAGTATTTAAATGTAGATCGGTCTATGACAGGTGAAGAAGAATTTTATACTAAAGCTAGAAGTTATTCTTTAAGTAGATCTACTGCAGAAGGTTTTAAATATTTATGGAGTGATTATTTTACAAATGAAGATGGAAGCCCTAGAAAAGATTTAATTTTAATTGAAACACCTATTGAGGCTGAATCACTTTTAATGCGTGGTAAATCAAATGAAAAAGAAGTCGTAGTTTCTGGTTCATATTTAGACTCTGATAAAATGAATTTTTATGATTTAAAAGGTAACTTATTACAAAAAGCAATTAAAGGACCTTTAGCAAAATCAAAAGATATAGGCGATAACAATCCACCTAGTCCAATAGAAGGACAGACTAGGGAATTACTTGGTGAAAATTTAACTGTAGATACAGTATTAGATAAAAATTTATTAGATGAACTTTTAGTTATTCGTGGTGGCATAAAAGGATTTAAAGAACAAATGGCTGGAAAATTACCTCCTATGCCATCAGCTACAAAATCTAAAATGATTATAGAATTACAGGAAAAATTATTTAATAAATATAAATTAGATAAATATCCAAAAGGTAAAACTCCAGAAAATACAACTAAAGAAGAGCAGGAATCAATTGAAAAAAAATTTAATACACAATTAGAAGGTATAGAATATATTGTATCAGCTGCATATGATGCCATACCAGGCAGAAAACTTGGTGCAGCAAACGTAGATCAACAAAATATAGATAATGGTTATTCAGTTTTTACTTTAGATAATGAAGGTTTACCAATAGCAGGGGCAAAAATAAGAAAATTTATAAAAGCACATGGTGATGATACGGCAGCAGATGGATCTTTAAATAAAGTACCTGCAATTTATATAACTGAAATGGGAAGTATTACCGCAAATGCTACTAGTAAATTATTAAATAAAATAACAGAAATTGCAAAAGAGAATAATATAAATTATGTTGTTGCAGAAGATTTAACATCTAAAGAAGCATTAGAAGCATTTAAAAAAAGAGGTTTTCAATCTACATCAAGAAAAGAATATACAAAATTTAAAGGTAGAAAAATACGAAGACCCTATAGCGATAGATTAATATTACAAAAAAATTTAGTATTAAAAATTAAATAAAAAAGGGGAGCCATAAAGACTCCCCTGCAGGCAACACAAGACATCTAGAGTATTTACTCTAGGTGTCTTTTTTTTTGGTTTGATTGATACAACGATCTATCACCCCATCTTTTTGTCCAGAGATAACTATTAAATCTTGAAGTGCATCTCTCAACAAAATCTATAATTCTATTGTGCCAAAACATTTTTCTAAACTTTCTGTATAAGTTGTTTGATATCATCTTGTAACTTTCTCCCCACAGCATTAGCATGATTAATTACAGCGGCACATAGATTACCATGATAGGGATAACCTTTCAAAGCCTCCCTAACTTTACCTACAGGTTTACCACCATAATCAATTACAATAGCATTGTCTTTATTTAACCCTATTTTTAATTCAAATAATATACCAGTATACTTATCTAAATTATTTTTTTCCGACATCTTTCCCCCCATCAGAGTTTACAGGTGTAAGTGTTGATAGAGAGTTCATTAACTTAACAACTTCACCATAGGGTCTTGTCATTAGATATCTCATTATATCCATTAATTGTTCAGAACTTATAAAATAAGTTCTAGGGGTAGGTTGTTGTGTCTTTGGTTTTTCTTCAGCCATTTATCCTCCTATTAAAATGGTATGTCATCATCATCAATACTATTATTAAAGTATTTATCTAATGTTTTTAAATTTTCCTCAGCATTAGCTATGTTAGTTAAAACTTTATCTAACTCATCTAAAAACTGAGGATGTTCACCTATAGCAACTGGCTTATCAAAATACACTTTAGCTGTTGCTTTACCCGCAGCTATCTCTGCTTCGTATTTACGTTTAAGTGCATCTATAAATAGATCTCTCATTATTGTGCTCCTTTAAATTGGTAGTATTTATTTTCTATTAATTCCTCATCATCAAGATAAGGATTAGTTTTTGCTGCCAAAGATTCTCTGGCATCTCGTATAGTTTGATTTAACGTCCTACCTTGGCGCAAACAACCACATACAAAATCTTCTACTTCTAGTATCGCCTGTTTAACTTGTCCCATTACTAACCTCCTGTATTAATCTATTTAAATACCATTGTGCTTTTTCTAAATCTTCTAATGGTTCACCTTTAAATTTATATCTAGAAACATATTTTAAGATATTGCCTTTAAGATATCCATGAAACTCATCATTAGTCATGCAATCAGTTATAACATCAATAGTTTCTTTTCTACCATGCAGATAATGTGCAGGTGCATTTACATTATCATAACTAATCTCATTCTCATATGACATATCATGACTATGATCTTTTTTATAATGATATGTTCTTTTACTTTTTACCATATTCCCTCCTAATAGTTTTAATATCAATTGTTTCTATATTATAATTACCATCTTTTACTTCTCTTTTAAGTATAAGACCACTCCACCACATGTGCTGTGTATCTCTTGCAAAATGTTCTGTATGATTTAGATAACATCCTGCAGATAATCCATGTATCTTTTTACCATTTGGTAATGTAGATATAGCATAATCTANCAAATGACTATGGCCCACTGTAGCAGAAACTTTGTGTTTTGTCAAGAGAGTTCTACCAATATTTTCTCCAGATATNGCTGANCCCATAATACCAGATGGNAANTGATGTGNATAATATACACCATCNANAANNTTNATNTGTTTATATGGTANNTCTTGCCAACCATANTGTNTAAATTTAAGATCACTAATTTTTANTGTGCCATCTANNTCTGGATTNTCATCTACNAATCTATCNATNCTATCNTCGTGATTACCATGNANCATAATCTTTCTAGGTTTATGTTTACCNAGNCCTTTATTAAATAAAGATAATGCTTCATGTGAATGCTCCATATCTTTTTGATATCTTCTACCTTCAAAGGATTTCTTTGCTCTATCATAACTAGAAAGAGAATCCATACTACAAAAGTCACCCATACATATTACATGAGAAACTTTATAATCTGCTGCCACTCTACCTGCCCACAGAAATCTATCATTGCTTGCTTTAGGTGTACAATGAGGGTCACCTATAACTAAGTGCGTTGCCATTAGTTTAACTCCTTATCTCGTTTCTTTTTTAAGAACTCTAGAAAGTCTATGACATTAGACTCATCATCAAATTCTGCTACAGAACTGATTGTCATATCCTTACCACTTTTATTTTTATCTTCAGCAAATCCACGAAGTCCCCACAGAAACGTTGAATGGGGGTCGGAAGTTGCCATCTTTATCATGCCTCTAGCTATCGTAGAACATAATTCATATTGCTCTGTCGTCATCTTAGATTTACTATCCATTATAATACCACAATGAAAACCCTTTTGCCAAGGGCTAACTATTACTTTGACAGAATTAATTGCATTAACTTTATTTATCTTTTTCATTCCAATACCTATTATGATTTTCAGTATTATATTCTAATACCATATGCTCGTAATTTCTTTTCATACTTTTTTTACCAAACTCCTCTGCTTCATTCTCTTTATCAAATAACATATTACTAAATAATTTATAATCATTATCTTTTTTATTTTTAAAAACCACAAAATATAACATCATATAGAGCAGGTGAAGAATAGACCCCTCAAACTATTCCCCACCACTCTCTACGGTATCATCTTTNTTTGGATTTGTCACAGAAGTGTACCAAACCCATTTAGGATTTTTACCTTTCGATTGCTGTTGTGGTAACAACTGCAACTTATCGCTTCCCCAACAAGGAAGTTTGTATGGGCAATATGAACATACAAAGCCCAAAACTCTATTACCAGTAGGCTTACTTCTAAATGTTTCTGCTATATCGTTGTAGCATCTTTTAAAAAGTTTACCTTCTTTAATTGCTTTTATATTATCTTTAGCTGTATCTAATGCTTTCTTTTTATATTCACTATGTTGTATTGGAGTTTCACAAACAGTCCACTCGCCTGTTGATTTATTAATAGCTATCCAGCCACCGAAGTTTTTTTTCTGGCTCTCTCCATATAAAAATCCCTGTGACGCATAACCAAAGGAATCTTCTTTGACAACCTCAGTAAAGCCTCCTGACTCACCAAACTTTTTTTCAAAGGAATAAGGTGACGCACTCTTAATATCCCATATTTTCTCATCGATCTCAACATCTTGTCTACCCTCAATTGAGTCTCCATTAAACTTGTATGTAACTTTTTTTTGCTCATTCTTAANATTTACTCCTGCTGATTTCATTACAAATATAGCTAGTGCTTCAATCAAATCTCCAAAAGTATTTCTCATTTTATTATTGTAAGGTTGTCCCTCACCTTTAATACCTTTTGCTTCCATCTGCAATTGACACAATGGTCTACCTACATTTGACATTCTTAATTCAAACTTAGATTTTCTGTCTTCTTGAAACTGTTTTAGTAAGGCGTTTTTACACGCCTCACCAAACTCCTCAACAAGTTTACTATCTAATTGTTCTGGTTTTTTAGAAACAGAATCTAAGTATTGTTGTACTTTTAAAAGTATAGTGTTCATTACGAAGCTAATACTTTTTCTGGTGCATCCTCTACGTCTTCTACAATCTCCGCATCTATCTTATCAGATGGATTAGTTTGCTTTGTCTTTGCACTATTATATGCATCAATAACTTCAGCATTCTCTACATCTATAGACTCTTGAAAAACTTTTAATGTTTCCATATCATCTTCAGATAATTGTAAATTAACATCTGCATTTACTCCTATCTCTGGAACATAAAAAACATTGCCACCTTTCTTTTGTCTTTTAGTATCAAGAGAAAAAGTACAATTAAACATTAGTTTTTTTCTTTTCTTCAGTTGATCTAAAGCAGAAGTGACTGGTGAAAAAGCTGTCCCTGTTACTCTGTATAATACAGGAAGATTTTCTACGGTATGAGGCTGACCTTGTGCAGTCTTACCATCTTTAAAAGATAATAAACCATACACTAATTTATAACATCTAATGGTTCTTTGATGTTCTAGTTCTTCTGGAGTAAGAGTTGATCTTTCTTTAAAAGGTATCTTACCACATTTAGTTCCTCCTAATATATCTATAGCTTCTTCTTTCCAACTTTTAAATATAATAGATCTATTTACATACTCTCCCTTATCTGCATCGTAGTGCATATATTGCATTGCACTTACAAATGGTCTTAATGTAATTGGTTTAGCAAAAACATTTTGACCTACATTAGAATCATACGTATAGTAATGACCTACTGGTAATTGATTACCATCATCATCTTCTGGTGTACGATTGATTGCTAATCTAGGTATATTATTACCTGCATTAGAACCATCGTCTTGTCCTATGGCTTGCATTATCTGCTCATTGGACATCTGTTTTATGTTTGTTAGTTTATTGTCAGACATTTGTCCTCCTTATTGTTAAGTTTCTTATACCACATTTTTAGTAATTTGTCAAGTGTTATTTTGTTATATTGTACATTATATTTATTATTAAGTAAAACACATAAAAACAAGACATTATAAATAATACATCATCTAGCATATTGTTGTTTCTCCATCTATTACTTTTACTTCTAATCCATCAGCATTTGCAAAGTAATCCCACTCTGATAAAAACTCATGGTCTTTATTTATGTATAATGTATTTGGTTCTATTACACATTGATCTCTTAATGCTACATACTCTAGGTATGCAGAGTATTCATCATCAGAATACTCATCTAAAGTCTCTAGTGCTTCTATTTCTTTGGTCATGAAACCTCCTTCATATTTAACCAATCATATCCTATTTTAAGTTCCGTGTCAAGTGGTACATTAAAATCAATAT